>JAEEGL014801368.1_pt1 | contig 20313 bp, 19 predicted proteins | sample 9134231 | NCBI WGS metagenome assembly JAEEGL01 (sample SAMN16246548, study PRJNA631951) | gut metagenome | biome: gut microbiome; feature: rumen; material: fiber-attached | host: Bos | place: Iran: Karaj | collected 2018-10 | reverse complement strand
TTTGTCTGCATCTGCTGTATATTTGTAATTCGGATGCTGCGTAAGATCATATTTATCTGACAGGAAAGGTCTTACGCCCCTTACCTGCACGATACATTTTGAGCCATCCATTACAGAAAGCTCATCAATGCTCATAAGGTCTCTGCAACATTGTCAAGTGAAGAGTTCATTATTTCTAAAAATTCACAGAAAATCTCAAAACAACTTGCCCTCCTACTTACCCTTTGATATAATCCAAAAGGTAAGTAAGAGGGTAAGTTAAAGGGGATGTTATGTTCATCCCAGAAAGCGAAAGGAAAAAATGGCGCTACCAATAAATGTTGAAGATTTGATTCACCAGAGAAAAGTTGAACGTACCCGTATCGAATATAAAGGTGACTGGAACCCCGAACCAATAATACACACTATCACGGCTTTTGCTAATGATTTTGATAATATGGGCGGAGGATATATCCTTATCGGAGTAGAAGAAGAAAACGGAAGGCCGGTTTTACCTCTTAAAGGTCTCAATCCTGACTCCATTGATGGAATTCAGTTGGATCTCATGAATAAATGCAATTTTATCGAGCCGCGTTATATACCCGTTATTGAACCCTATACGATTGATGGTAAGGAGATTCTTGTATTATGGATCACCGGAGGAGAGGACAGACCATATAAATGTCCAGAAAAGGTTTACCAAGAAAAATCGAAAGAGAAGAACAAAGAAAAAAGCCCCAAGGCCTACTACATAAGAAAAGGCGCCCGAACCATTAAAGCCAATTCCCGCGAAGAAAGAGAGCTTATTGGGATGGCACGTGATGTTCCGTTCGATGATCGGATCAATTACAATGCTGACATCGCTGATATGAGACCGGCGCTCATCTCAGATTTTCTTCATACAGTAGGTAGCGATCTTGCGGAGCACTGTTTGGAAAGATCTGTTGAAGATGTCGGAACGGATATGAGGATTGTAAGAGGTCCATCCGAATACAGAAAGCCGCTTAATGTCGGACTGATGTTTTTTAACGAACATCCGGAGAATATCTTTCCATTTGCTCAAATTGAGATTGTTGATAAACCCGATCCGACCGGAATCGGTATGACAGAGAAAATATTCAAGGGACCTTTGGATAAGCAGCTTAGAGACGCTCTTGCATATATAAACAATTACATTATCAAAGAATATGTAACAAAAGTCCCCGATAGCGAACTTGCTATTCGCGCCTTCAACTGGCCTTATCAGGCAATAGAAGAAGCCTTAAGTAATGCCGTATACCACAGATCATATCAGATTCACGAGCCGATCACCGTCACGATCACACCTAAAAAACTGGAAATACTCAGTCTACCCGGTCCGGATCGTTCGATATCTGACGAAAATTTGGAAAAACGTGTTCTTGTATCAAGAAGATATCGAAATCGTAGAATAGGTGACTTTTTAAAAGAGCTGGACATTGTAGAGGGGCGAAACACAGGAGTTCCGCTGATCATTAGTTCAATGCAAAACAATGGTTCAGGTTTACCCGAATTTGAAACGGACGAGGAACGTAGCTATTTCCTGATAACGCTGCCTATACATCCATTATTTATCAACCAGAAACAGGATACTCCTTCCACGACAAAAAAGGAGGGCACTCACGCCCGTAGAAGCCGAAATGATATAAAGACACAGGTATTGGATATACTAAAGAAAAATGGGAATATGTCCTCCAACGAGGTAGCCATTGCTCTTGGATACAGTAAATTAACGGATACTCTACGGGAAGTTATCAGCGAAATGATATCATCCGGGGATGTAACATATCTATATCCCGATAAACCGAGGAGTAGGAACCAGAAAATCTGTTTAAAACAATAGATTGATATTGACTTTATAAACGGCGTGGATTCCACGCCGTTTTCATGTTAAAACCCGAACTTTGCACTCTCCGTCAGCGGTGCATGAGCATTCCGATTGACCGACATAGCCTTCCTCAGCACATCCGGGAACAGCCCCTTGGCCTCTATGATCCCTCTTCCGATATCATTATTCCATATCACGAACAGAAGGCTCATATACTCGCTCCACTTAAGGCTGCTCTCACCGGCCTCAGCCTGCTCTAAATGCTCCTTACCCATCCCGGTTTTCTTTGCAAGCAGTTCTGCCGATATGCCCAGCTTTTCTCTGATCTCCGGCAGTTCTTCTGCCATCCTTCCGACAAGATAATCTCTGTCCAAGGCATCTAACCCTTTAAAAACATCATCCACGGATGATCACCTTCCTATCTTCAAGTTCTCCTGTAGTGCCTTGGGATACAATCCCAGATTTTCCACAATATCGCCTGTTCTTCCGTTATAGTGAAATATAAACAGCATAGTCAGATACTGATCCCATGAGATAGACTTCATGCCGGACTCAATGCCCTGAAGTTCCTGCTCTGTAAACCCCAGTATCTTTCCCATCTCACTCTGAGACAATCCGATAAGCATTCGCAACGGCACGAGGTCCCTGACCATCTCATCTGTCAGCCATGTGATATCTACAGCACCCGAATAAGGTCTCTCAGGTCGGATCCCAAGGAATACATTATTCAGTATCTCTTCATCCGCCTTGCCCTTTATATACGTCTTTCTAAGTCTCTCAAAGCTTATTCCCGGTATCTTAAAAGCATCCATAACACGGATAAGCCTATTTTCAAGAGAACGGGGATCTGTTGTCGATACTCCATCCCTGCCTCTGATCAGTGCTCCATGAGGAATCATAAACTCCGACACATAATCCTTAAGGATCTCCGGTATGCGCACCCGCCGGATCTGATTCTTTCTGGCAATCTCATCTATGATCACATGAGTCTTTTTTGAGCCTTCGTCTTCCTGTTTCCTTACACGATGCGCAATGGCGTGAACATAGATCTCCATTCTTCCAAGGTCTATATCATCACATGACAAGCCACAGATTTCGCCCGTCCGTAATCCACAGTATATGGATAGAAGTGCTGAAAGCATTTCAGAACAGTGATTATACTTTGCACAGAAACATATACGTTCAAGCTCCTGCGGTGGTAATTCCTCATAGGACACTGCCTCATAGGAGAAGTCAGTTCTCCACCCCATCGCTTCCTCGCAGGCATACTGGATCACATTACTCATGACGGTCCTGACGATCTGAAGTGCGCTCTCCTTTAGTGTTCTGCCACGCTCCTTTGCAAGCTCCGGTGCTTTCACCATAAAGCGATTCATTTCCTCTATCGTCACTTGATCCATCGGGGTGTCGGCATATTCCGGATACACGTCCCTTACCAATGCATCTTCATATCGATCATAAGTAGTATTCGCCATACTGTCCTTATTATTCGCAAGCCACTCCTCTGCCACTTCTCGGAATGTTCTGCTCTTAACAGGATTTATCACTTCGTCAGGCACTTCCCGCTTTGCCGCCTCTAATTTTTCCCGTACTTCATCCTCACTATGTCCATAGACAGCCTTATACTTTGCCTTACCGTTATCATCACGGGAAACCATGTAGCGACCTTCATATCGACCATCATTTCTTTTGTATATGCTATTGCCTTTTCTGGGCATCTGCGTCTCCTATAACTGTTTTCTGTATTTTAATCTGCGGTAAATACCATCTCCATTCTTATCCGCATGATCAAAAATAATACAAACCGGCTCTCTGCATAATGCTGCGAACTCCGCACAGTGATGTGCGATTAAATACCCTACTCTCTGATGTGTCCGGTCATCCATATCTTCCCACATCTGTATGCCATCCAATAGATCAGCTATGCGTATGTTCTCATTAAGATTAGTATGGACAGCTCCTTGAATCTGAAGTTCTATGAAGGCATCCATTGCCTCATGAAAATGTGGTTCATTCCTAAGAGTTCTCTCCCATGCTTCCACAACTAATCCTCCTACACAAAGAGCTTACACTCCGTATGAACTACATTCAGTTTATCCGCATTCTTTATGAAATATAACGTTTCCAGGGTTTCTCCCATATATCCGATATATCTGTCATGTCTATCACACCCTTTAGGATCAGATAGTTCCTCAGTCCTTTCCAGTATCGGAAAAAGCCACTCACAATACTCGCGAAGCACAACTTTTTTTGCCAGAATTACGTTATAATTGTATAAGTATTGCTGTTCCAATACCTGCGGAAAATATACTGCATATTCCGGCTGCAATTCTTGCAAAGCAGTCAGCAATGCATTCCAATCTACTTCTTTCAAATATCTTTCATGATGAGCATGGATATTGGGTTCATAAGGCATCGGATATGGCAATATCACATCCACATCATTATCTGGCAATCTCAAAAGGTCATCATCCGAAAATACAAGCATCCGCCTATACTGCGCCAGTCCATAATACTGCCCGTCTTCACCTTCAGGGATCCCGGTCTTACAAAGCTTATTCTTCCATACCCAATACAACGCCGAAAGCTCGGAGTAATTGACATTCTTATCTGAAATGTTTTCACCTTTATTATCTGTAATATCTGCAATTCTTACATCCGTCATAGACGCCCCCGCCTGTATCGGATATACATATTCAGGCAATACAGGAGGATTCTTAAGCGGTCTATCAACATGGGACTTAGCCATATATATCCGTGTAAATGGTTTATTATAGCCAACTGGCAAGGCCGATAAAGGAAGGAAACGATCCAGCTTTATATGAAACATCTTCATCAACTCGCCCCATCGTTCGGAATCAAGGCGGCTATAATGTTTGAATCCATAATTCTCCAATGTTTCCTCAATATCCGGCTGAACATTCTCAGGAGTTGCAATAATTACCTCAAGGTTATCCTTCTGTTTCTGAGATAACTCCGAAGACACATCAGCCACCTCTCGCACCGGGATGTTTCCAAGCATAGAAGCATTGTTTCCCATGGCACTTACCATAAAACATGGGATCACTCGCTTCGAATATAAAGTTTTTACTGCTTCATATGCTCCAAGGGCATATCCCTGGGCTCCGAAAATCGCTAGATTCATAGTTCCTCTCCAATACAGATAATTTTGCGAAATCCATTAACATTCAAAGAATCGCATACTGCCTTCTGTCCCTTCGGTAATATAGAAACCAAAACTAATTCTGTTTTGATATCATCATTACATTCGGATATTTCATATATTGGTACGTCGTCAATATCATTCCAAGCAGTATCTCGTTTGGTCACAATAAAGCCTCTTGGCTCGCAGCCATTCATCCGCAATGACTCAAAAACAAGATTTCCTACTGTTCCTGTTCCAAAAATATAACAAGCCCTCTCTCTCTCAATTTGTCCCTTATCAAGCAAATTCGTGACATAATCAGCTACATTTCCAAAAAAAGAAATATCATCCTTTGCAGTATCGTTCCATGCACCTGCGAAAAGGTGCATTGCATATGTGTTATCAGTTATATTAATCTTCCCAGTCCATGGATTCTTGGGGCAAAAATACTCTTCTGGATATATTGTTATATGATCCAGATTTTGAAGTCTGTTTACCGGGACCATTCCATACTTTGACAAAGTTCTCGTTGTCGGAATTGTATTCGGTGTCAAATCCATAGATCCATCTTCCCTCAAAAAGGATTTTTCATCATAATAAGAAAGAAATTCACCGAATAAAGGATTGCCCGGTTCACTTGCCATAATCCAGGCTGCAAATCGTCCGCCACTTTCCATACATGAAAATGCATGATTTTCTAACAACGGATCAAAGGATTTATATACCTCTATGTCACTATCAAGGTATATACCACCTTCTATATACAGGGCATAAAGTCTCACAACATCACTGACAAAAGCATATTTTTTCTTTGCCAACGCCTCAGATGTATATTTCCATTTCGATGCATCAAATGAATTCTTATCCCAGAGTTTAAACTTATAATCTGGCATATACTTATGCCACGAATCAATGCATCTCTGTATATCATCAGGGAAAGGATCGCCACTGAGCCAACAATAATGTATTATTTTAGGTATCGACATATGATTTATCCTCTCATCGTCTCAATTTCAAACGCTTCAAATAATTCCATATAAGTGATGTAATTACTGTGATGATGCAGCCCATAGTTTTCCAAATAAATACATGCATCTACATGATGATACATTGCCACAATAATCGGAATATCCAACTCTCTATGAACAACCTCATTTACGTGAACAGCACAGCACGGAAACATCCCTTCTTGAATTCTTTCTTGGTTATTATCTATGAATGCAACTATCTCTATCCCTGCGCCTAATAACAATTGCATTGCATCATAGCCATGTCTCCCCATTCCCCAAACATATACTTTATTATCAAAATGATATAAGAGGTTTGAAATTACTTTTTTAACAATATTGTGAGAATACTTTTCACGCCACGAATCATTATATTTCCTTATCGAATAATAATCTTTTATAATTCGTTTTCCCGCCTCAGGAGGCGTGGGCTTATACCCTTGTTCTGTAATAAATGGTTCCCAAAACTCGAAATCATAACGTTCCCAAGCATGACACCCCAATGGAAGGAGCATATTGTTACGTTCAAAACACTCTCGTACGTTTGAATCAAATGAAAACTGTAATGCAACATCAATAGGTGCTAAATTCAAACCTTTAGACCGCAATGCATATATAATTGAATCTTCTGCATCATATTTTTTCATAAGTGAAATTTCCTGTTCATTTGACTCACACCAATTCCTAAATGCAGAAACTTTCCTAAGAGAAAACCCTCCATTCTGTGTAAATAAGACCTTTTCTGACCGATACGGCTTATACATCCCCTCCAGTGTTGGCGCACCAATGTAATCAAAATTCATTTTCATATAGTCAGAAATATTATCACCAAACACAAATGCATCCAGTTGATATACCAAAATATATACATAATCAGCAAATCTTTGATATAAATACGAGGTCAACATGAACGCACTATAGCTTTCTATGTTTTGAAACCACTTCCTCTCAAAATATTGATATTTGATTGTAGTATTGTCTCTCCGAATCTGTAATCCCTCTGGAGCTAAAAAGAAAATTTCATATTTACCAAGTTTTTTTACAACTTGTTCTAAAGCTATCTCTTCATTTATTGATAAGTTCTCTTTATATACCGGTATAACTATAGCAAGATCTTTCATACTTTTACCTTATACTGTTCAGCCACTGGAATAAAATGATGATTAATTTTCCCGTCTCCATAACACCTGGCACACATAGAACAACATCCTTTATTACTATATCCAAGAATAAACTCTTCTATTTCTGTTTTCGTCATAGTGCAATCATCCAGATCAATATAATCATCTTTATTTGCCGCATATACTCCTGCCATGTCTGCATAACATTCATAATCGCAAAAAAATAATTTTTTATTAATCAGTGATAACCTGTTATTACTACATTCACTGTGCTTTAAAATTCCATATTGTAAGCTCTTTTCTTCTGTGGCATTTAACCCAAGATCAATCCAGTTTTCTACTTTTCTTATTTCAAAGCAAACTTTTTTCCGTTCCAATTTTGTAATAACCTCGTCAAAATGTAGCCTTGAATGCTCAACAGATTCCCTATAATCGTCAACAAAAACTTTTATGTTTTGTTTTTTCAGTATTTCACACAAGTCATCATTCGGAACAATGGTTGCGTTAGTCACAGTCGATACAATATCTACTCTATTTTTGTATTTTTCACTAATAAAATTATATATATCCTCTACATGTGGGATAAGAAATGGCTCTCCTCCACATAACTCAAGCATATCTATATGTTCAATGTAATCAAATAGTTTTTTCGAATTTTCCTTAACATATTCAAGTCCGTAGAAGTGTGGTTTTTTTATATAGTGTGTAAAACTTAAGCATCCCTTACAATTCAAATTACATACATTTGAAATCTGCAGTCCACAAAAAGCAGCTGAAACCTTACCATTTCTATATAAACTATATAAATGCTTATACTTTTCTCTCCACATCCAATGTCTAAAAAAATCCCTATTTTCAACCAATCCTATAGAAATCAGCTGCCTTGCAAATAAGGAAGCCAATGGTTCGTCTACAGAAATAATAATAATATTATCTTCGATTAGTTTTTTTGTGAGATCAACAAACGAATACACTGGAAGATCATGTATATTTCCTCTTTTTCTATCTATCCATCCCCGAATATTATCAAGAAGATAAGGCATTGAATTATACACACCCTTACCAACAGAGCCAGCTCCGTATATCAATATACCTTTTTTGCTAAACTCATTTCCTATATTGCAAAACTCATATCCCTTATTTGTCCATCTCATCACTTATCCCCCTATAACATTGACAAAAAGTCAGCTAATCCAAATTCATTTCCTTCCTGAATAGGACCGTATTGTACCATTGTTCTGTTAATCTTGTCTGCATATTTATTAGGGACTGTAATATTGAATCCGTTAATTTCTGTAATCTTGTTATTAATCTCAAGAAGCATATTTCCACTCAACTGAAATACGTAAATTGTTCCATCATTCCGGATATCAATGCCATAAAAAGAATACAAATACTTTTCTTTTTTGTTAAATAAAAACCCTTGCGGATAATCCATTACTTTCCATTCCTGTGACTTGACATCAAATACACTAATCCGATCATCGACCGTACACGGAAGAGCAAGTATATTTTCGTTACTCTTCAGAATTTTTGAATATGCCGGAATATCGTCATTTACACCTTTTCCATGTTGATTTCTTATAATATTAAACACGCCTTTACCAATTTCGTACTCCACAATGTCGTAAGTACCAAATTGAGATAAATATATTTTGTTATCATCGCCTGTGACGCCGTAAAATGAACTATGTGGAGAAGAAATAAAATCAAATTTGTTATTACAAATGTTATATGTAACTACATAATCCTTTTGTACTACAGGAAAGTAGATCACATCTCCAACCTTGTCCGCGCATTGAACAACATCAGATTCCTGAACTATGTCTTGAATTCCAGTAACATCAGCGATTACACTTGTAAGTCTTTCACTCTTTAAATCAAATCTCCAGAAATTCTCCCAAGGTTTTTCTGATGGAATGATAATGCTATCTTCATTCTCTTTTATCAATCCTGTAGTATATATGCCATCAATTAAAGATCTACATTCCGTCGAAAAATCATCTAAACTAACCTTACAGTAACCTACGCCATACATTGTCCACAAAAACAGATTTCCTTTATACTCTAATGCCGTTTTCATCCCATATGACTTTGTAACAAATTCCTTGCTGATGATCGCATCTATCCACTCAACCTTCATTGTATTTAAATCTAACTTAAACAACGAATGTACAGTCTCAGAATAAAAATACAAATGTTCGTTTACTATACTACCTGCATACCATGCCAACTCAACATTGTTCATGCCTGTCTCCTTTATATATAATTAATCCAAATGATGTGCTTGCATACCTGCCAACCATCAAATTCAGATGATCACGTTCATCTCCTTCCTCATAAGGTGGAAAGGGTAAAAACATTTCTGATGATCCTTGCCCTCGCTTAAATGAAAGTTCCATATGGCAGCCATGATTGTCATACCATTCTCTTAATTCTTCAAAATCTTTTTTTCGATAAACAACTGAATAACCTTCCTCCTCCGTATCATCATTGGACCAAAGATTAAACTCTGTTGTATGAACCGCAATTCCCCCTGGTTTTAACACCTTAATCATGTTCTTCATGAATTGTTTACTTAAAGACAATCCACCAACATGTTCTATAGCGCAACTTGACCAACAAAAATCATATTCTCCAATATCTCCAGGAATATCATTCATATCAACATCTCTGTATGAAACCAAATTTGCAAATTCCTCTTTTTCAATTATATGAGATTTCCACAGCTTGCTTATATCTCCACAGGCATTTTGCCCACTCTCTGCCCACAGTTCCGCTGTTTTATGAGATAGTCCAAGATCCGTAGCTAGTACCTTCACCCCAAAAGATGCGAAATATGACGGTAACGGCTCCTCCCCTACAGCAAATCCAATTCCCTTCTTACCAGGAATAAGCATATTATTATCCTTCAACACTTTTGCTATAAAGACAAACTCCCATAGTTTGCGATGAAGGCGCTTATCTTTCCAGCCAAGTGCTTCCTTTATCTCCTGAAACCAGCTCTGTCTGAAATCATATTCATTGCAACATTTCGAAATGATCCGAGCCTCATCTTCACGCTCAATAAAATCGCCCCACCTGCTTTGTATTTTGTCAAAGGCGTGAAAATCAATGCATCTAACGTTTTTGTTTATTCCTTGCTTCGATAACTGCTCACATATAGATTTATTATTGTTTTCATTGCAACATAACAATATGTAGTCATCCTCCGACAATTCTTTATAAAAATCTGAAGGACTATATACTCTTACAGACATAACAGTTGTATTTTGCACAGCCGGATCATTATCAACAAAACCAGCAACGTTACCACCATTATTGAAAATCAACCTTGTTGCAAGAACTCCCATATTTCTGCATCCCCATACCCATGTACGAGTGGAAAGTAACTCCGTAATACTGATTTCTAAAGGATTCATCTTTTTTCCTTTCATGCATATGTTTATATAACTCTCTCATTCTCCTCATCATATACAAATATTCTATTTTGCTGTATTCCATTCTCTCGGGTTAAGCATATAACATTTTTAATAATTTCCTTATCTTGTATCGAAATGATAAAGTTTGCATTTCTAAATATATTAAAAGCATCCTCTATCTTTTCAATTCTTATTCCACCCTCTATTGAGCCGCCCTTATTTGCATCGCAAACCGTAATGTTTTCTATTCCTATCTCCGCAAGCTTGTCATACAATCTGCTCCCCGCAGCACCATATCCATAGATTACATTTTGCTCATTTTTTATTTGCTCCGGAACGCTTATCTGATCCCCTATTACGGTATTGACATCAAACGCTTTATATTGGGGATTAGCGGAAACACCTATTATCATTCCTAAAAGTTTCCGATACCTTGTTTCAAGCACTTCGGGGCTAAGATTTTTCACCCTTATGTTCTGTCCTTCTAAAACATCATTCCTATACACTTCATCCTGTATGATTCTATTTATTTCAGCCGCAAATTTCTCATAATTCTTGCAATCCAAGAGAACACCACATCCTGATAATGTATCTGGTATGGCAGTTCTATTAAGCGCAATTATCGGCACATTAAAATGCATTGCCTCAACAAGCGGTATACAGAAGCCCTCATGTTCACTCATGCACAAAAAAACATCAGCAAGCTGATAATAAGTCACATACTCCGCAAGAGAAACCCGTCCAGTAAAAACGACATCGTTTTCTAATTTCAATTTATAAACGAGTCTTTGGAGTGCATCATAATAAGCCGAATTACTATGATTACCTACAATTAACAGCCTAGAGTTTTCATTATATTTATCATGGTATTGTTTGAACGAACGTATCAAACTATCCTGTTTTTTGTTTGGAAACACACGACCGGTAAACAATATATTTACCTTTCCGTCCGAATAACGCTCATATATTGCTTCATCTTTCTCAAAGGTCATTTTGTCAAGGCGCACGCTGATGGGAATGATACTTATTTTGCTTTCTTCCCATCCGCTCTTCACCAAAACATCTTGACTATATTTCGAAAAGACAATTGCTCTTTCAAAGTAGTTCGCAGTATCCTGTATGTCATACAACCCAGCAGAACACAATGTCCTCATTTGTGCCAATCCACTACCAAGAAGCAATTGAGGATCAGTAATGTTATGAAATACTAATACTTTTCTGCACTTCAAATAACAAATAAGCGGATCTACAGTTAGCGCCACATGATACAAGAGCATGTTTTCCCCACTATAATCCGCATTATCTAAATCAGAAAAACTTAACGTCTTATTGTGTATTTCTGATGAATATCCCATTTTTTTTAGCAAGGCATCAAAAGCTACTATTACATTTCCAACACCATCTCCCTTAGAATATCCATTTACTAATTGTATTATTTTCACTCTCGTTTCCTCTTCTGAAGCAACCACCCAATTTGGTCAAGTAATCATAGAAGTACACATTCCTTGCAGTATCGGAGCGGATATCAGAGAATATAAACATTGGTAACGAAAGGGACCAGATTTTTGACGATAAAGCATCAAAGAAAATCAGCGGAACAAGAATCTTCCGATCATTGTTCCGCTGATCTTATGGTATGACCTGTCTACTTAAACAGATCATTAAGCATATTCATATTCTCTGCCTTATGTGCCATAGACGGATGCACATACCTATTCATGGTAAAGGCTACATTGGAATGCCCCAGGATCTCCGAAAGACTCTTGACATCAAAGCCAAGTTCAATACAGCGTGTTGCGAAAGAATGACGGCACGCATGGAAGCTTGCATCCTTTATATCGCAGCTGTCAAGAATCTTCTTAAAACGATTATGCATGATCCTCGGCTCCACATACTTATCAGCCTTCCCCGTGAGCAGATATGCCCCTGGTACATAATACGACCTAAACAGTGGCATCAGACAGCTTGGCAAGGGAATTGTGCGGAGTGAATGTACGCTCTTCGGCTCAAATATCTTCACCTCCGTCTTCCTGCCGCCGACAGCATTACTTCGGATACGCTGCATGGTGCGCCCAATCATCATAGTCTCCGCTTCCATATCAATATTGTCCCATGTCATAGCACAGAGCTCACCGATACGGATTCCCGTAAAGAGTGCCGTATAAACGCCAAGCGCAGTTTCGTCCATATGTGACAGGAGCCAAGACACAAGGCGCTCCTCTTCTTCAATACTGAATACCCTTATATCACTACGTTGCTGGCGGATAGATACGCAATCCGTAGTAAATACCACACTATAGCCATGCCGTAAAGCATATCCTCTCAGTCCGGCAATGACTGATACCACCTCTGAAACTGTAGATCCCGACAATCCCTGTGCTGACTTCCCACCACTTTTCTTTAAGTCCGTGGCAAAGTTCATCAACTGATCATTTGTAATATCTGACAGATCTGTAGTGCCCAGACTTGGGTATATATAGCACCGCAGTAGATCCTCGTATTTCACGATAGAACTTTCCTTTAGATCTGCCGAGACCTCTGCAAGCCACTTCTTCCCCATATCTGCGACAGAACCAGCCTTACCGACCGGTATCTGCTTCTTTTTCTGCGCATCCTTTGCTTTTTCCAGTTTCTCCTTCACCTCCGTGTAGGTCTTTGCATAAACAGCGGCATATTTTGCCTTGCCGTTTACGCGCTCCTTGATGTAACGCCCCTCCCAGCGCCCATCCTTTCGTTTGTAAATGTTCCTTGCCCTTCGTGCCATAAGTATTTCCTCCATATCGAACAGATTTTTGACGATATTCAGCACAATTCTGTCTGTTTCGCCAAAAAAGATAATAGTTGCTATAAGGTTTTCGGGAGAGCATGACGATATACAAATAGATGAGCTCAAATATGAGCTGTAGAGCTTTAAAAATGGCCGAAAAATCGCGCATTTTCATGTTAAAACGACGAAAACCTGCACAGATTTTTTGATTGACGCGCTCTTGTGGAAAGACTATAATTAAAGCCAAATATTGAGCGGTCAAGCGAATCTAAGACTGTGTACTTCTATGATATGGTCAGTGCCCTTTTTCTCCCGTTATAACCGTTCTATTTCACATCGCCGGAGACTTCCCCGACAAAGTTGTAAACGATCCGAACTTCCTGTACTTTGCCCTGGTCTGTTTTTATCGTTTCCCCGATAAATATCTTGTCGATCAGACGATTCAGCACTGCTTCATTAAGTTCCCGGATCACACCGACCTTACGGATTTCATCTATAAACAGCCTGATATCACCGTCCTGAGCATCCGATTCATTCAGATGCTTTGACAAATCCTGCATCCGGGCTTCATTATCCGACTGCTCATTCTCAAGGTCGGAAAGCATCTTTACAAAACGCTTTTCGGAAAGTATCCCCTTTGACTTGTCCGCATAGAGACTGACTATGATCCCGTCGATCTCCTCATTTCTGCTCTGAAGCCTGCCATATTCCTTTTTAAGTTCCGTGAAATCTGTGTGGTACTGCTTCTCCATCCTTTTCGCAAGCCTGTTATAGAAACCATCCGCATCCTTCATAGCTTCTTTTGCAAGGTCTTGTATATCCTTAAGCACAAGGTCAGTCAGTGCCCTTGCTTCGATCTTATGGCTGGTGCAGGCATCCTTTCCCATACGGTTATAGGTCTGGCAGATATAGTACGCCTTATCTATCGGCTCACGCATCTTCTTGGTGGTGCGGTTCTTATCGGTCCTGCCCACCTTTTCATAACGTACCTGCATGGATCTCCCACAGGTTGCGCAGTATACGATACCGTGAAAGATATTGTGATATGGGCAGGAGTTCCCCTGCATGATCGGCGGTCTGCGGTCGATCAGCTCCTGCACCCTGTCCCAGTCTTCCTTGCTGATAATGGCTTCGTGGCAGTCCTCGATCACTTCCCGCTCTTCCCTGGGGATGATGTTATAGGTGTTTGAACGAATCGCCTTCTGATGGGTCTTGCATACCACATGGGCACCCTTATAGAACGGATTTCTGAGAATAGTGCTGATACGGCTGACGCTCCACGCATAATAGTTCACGTCACATTCCGTATTCGTCTTAACCCTTGTAATGGGAACTCTTTCCTCCATAAGCTGCTTGGAAATGCGCATATTTCCATATCCGTTAAGGGCAAGCTCATAGATATGACGGATCACCGGAGCCTCCTCTTCATTGATGATCAGATGCCCTTTATCCGCCGGATCACGCATCAGGCCATAAGGTGGAGTCCCTCCGCAGAACTTCCCCTGACGGGAACGTGTCATGATCCCGGCCAGTACTTTCTTTGAAATATCACGGCTGTACATATCGTTTAAGATGTTCTTAAACGGCGTGATATCCATCTGCTGACGGGTAAGGGAATCCACTCCGTCCGTTATGGCGATATATCTTACATTGTATTTGGGGAAGAATACTTCGATGTAACTGCCGGACTCCAGATAATTCCTCGCAAGTCTTGACAGGTCTTTGGTGATGACCGTGCCAATCCTACCCTTTTCGATATCCGCAAGCATACGCTGAAAGTCCGGGCGATTGGAATTTCTTCCGGTATAGCCGTCATCCACGTAATACTCGCATGGGTAGAGACCGTGCTTATCTGCGTAGTCCTTAAGCATCAGCTTCTGATTGCTGATACTCATGCTCTCATTATCACGTCCGTCCTCGATGGACAGTCGGCAATAGAGGGCAGTTACCTTTTGAATAGATTGTTTTTTCCTGTTCATGCTTCTATCTCCTTTGCACGAACAGGGACACGATACGAGTATAATACCATGCCCCTGATCGTTTCTCAAGACAATTTTTTAATTACCGTATGGCTCCTATGCGGTCTGATCCGTTTCTCGCGGCATAGGTGTCAATATGTTCATTGATGCTTCGACATTGTCCGGTATGGGTGTGTTATGGCTCTTACGGGCAGCATCGCATTCCTTTATCACGGTTGCACCATCTGTCACACGATCATTACCTGCCAAATGCTGTCCCGGACTGTCCCCGTGATCAGACTTCCAGCGTTCGTAATTATCATTCGCCTGTCTTTCCACTAAAGCTCCGAAAACATCCACCATGCTCTGTGAGCCGTTAAATTCCCTGACTACCACAAATCGTGTGGATTCCTTTTTTGCTGTATTATCAATCATCGTCTACTCCTTTACGCTTTTTCTTATCCTGTTTATCCGCTTGTTTTTCCTGAAACTCCTTTGAGTTATGCTTACTTTCCTCGATTTCTTCCATCACATCACGCGCCTTGGAAATCGCTTCATTATGATGCATCTGAGTTTCCCTGCCCTTTGTTCTCATGGCTTTCTCCACTTCATCTTCCTCCATATAAACCGTCGGCAGTTTGGGATCCTCTCCGTTTCTTTTGGCAACGGCATAATCTATCGCCTTTTTGACCTCCTGAAGCTGACGGATTTCGGAACGCAGCGCCTTCATTTCACCGGCTTCGCTCTCATAATCGGCTTTCTTAGCCTCAAGCTCTTTTTTCCACCCGCTAAGAAAAAACTCAGGATCCGCAGTAGTAACTTTTCCGGCAAAATAATTTGCCGCCACATGATAGCGTTTCAGTTCCTTATCATGCTCCTGCTGGAATTTCTTCTTCGCTCCCGTGAAAAAGATTTTTTGAGATTCCTCATATATAGATCTTGTCTCTTCAAGGAACCCGGCGTATTTGACCTTATCCGTATACTCTTTTACTTCCTTTTTGAGGTTGCTCAGAGTAACACTTTTAAAATCTGCCCTCTCTTGAAGATCCTTTATGCGCCTTTCCAGTTCCTGCGGCGTATAAAGCTTTCGATCCTCAATATAGGCTATGATTTTCGCCATGAGCTTAAGGTTCTTATTCTTAGCTGAATGTGTGCCTCTCGTATATGTTTCCGCCACCTCATTCCGGTAATCAAAATATTCAACCACAAGGTTATAAAGCGTAGGATCGTTAAGCCTGTTCAGCTGCGGTTTTATATCTTTAAACCATTGTGCCAGTTCCTTAAGCTTTCTGATCGTATCCCGTAGCAGTTTATTCGTACTTCTGATAAAGCGGTTCAGATCACCTTTTCTTGTAACAATGCCCCTCGCTTCCATCTTCCGAACAGCGGCTCCCTCATGCACCTGCGGTATGAGGTCAAGCCCCTGATCCACGTAGGAACGATGATCAACTCTCTCTGAGATTCCACGCTTTTCGAATTCCTCATTAACCATCTGTGCCCAGCGCTCTCTCCAGTGATCCAACAGCTCAGGACTGCCCCATTCGGTCGTAGGCCGGGAATTGAAAATATATTTTCCCTCCTCATCGCGCATAAGCTCGCCATTTTCATCAAGAACATACTCCCGATGCTGCTTCTCTCCCCATCTACCCTCCGGCAGGAATGGACGAATGGGGCTGAGTACGTGCATATGGAAATTCTTAATATCATCATCGGATTTTCCGGGCATATGGAACGCAATATCACAGATCATGCCTCTTGCCACCATCTCTTCCCTGACAAACCGCTCTCCCAATGCTATATTTTCCTCATCCGTAAGCTCATTTTGGAGCGCCATGTCAAAGCTGTAGGCAAGCTGTGCTTTCGGATGCTTTTCTACAGACTCCAGTTCATTCCAAAGAGTAGAGCGATCCTTAAACCTTTCCGGCGCATAATCCGGCAACAGAATCTCCGTTTTTACTACTCCGCCCTTCTTCGTATAGTCCTGGGTCTCGCCATAATAATCATCGTAGATTTTCTCCCCGGATCGGTATGCAGCTGCGGCAACTGCGGAGTGACCTTTACTGCGTCCGATCTGTGTAACATGAAAGTGATACAGCGACATCATGCACCGCCTTTCCGGGATGTTACTGAGGTCTGCGAATCTCTTCCGGTTGAGGAATCATTCTTTCTATCCGAAACACCATCTGTTTTTCTATCCGGTGTGACCCGACTCATATGTGTACCATCAATACTGTTATCACTTTCCTCATCCCCGACTCTTTCAGTGCCGACCGCATCCGGAATATTCTTCACATCTTCTTTAGGTTTTGCCCTTTCCGTGATCACCCGATCAGCATGCTCTTTTACAGCATTTGAAAATGCGATCTGATTACAGAATTCTTTACGGTGAGTCCCGGTCGAAAAGTATGTTTCCACCGCATCATAAAATGCCCGCTCGCTCATATCTTTTACCTCGGGGATAATGCTCTCCAAAGCAGCACCTCTTGTAATAAGTCGGTGCGTCCTCTGTTTCCTCATGGTAGTCTCAAGATAATCCTTACGATTCTGAGCACGCTGAAGCCTGTGCTTTTCCTGTTCTTCCTTGTGCTTTTTCATATCTACTTCTTTCATCAATTCCTCTTTTGTTTTGCTCATATATTTCAGCCTCCTTTGCCGAGTAAATCTGTTGTTTTATGTTGTAAAAAAATGCTGTCTGGGCGGTCATATCCATCCTTCAATTATTCAGATCAAGCCACAGGTGTAGACTGCCACAAGGCTCACATATGTACTGCGGTATGGACATACCGTCAGTTCATAGCTGAGCTATGTCTTTTGGGATAGCTGCAACGCAGCGAAAGGGGTTTACCCCTTTTCGGAGCCACAGGCTACGCAGCGAAACCGGCATTCGGATGACGGCTTCGCCAGCCACCTGCAAGGTCGCGCGGCATACATCCCCGGAGGGGATGTATAGAAGTGCGCTCTTCGAGACCTCAGAGTCCCGGCTCCGGTCGGTTTTCCCCTCCATCGCCATGCTCCGGCTCCTGCCATGATCTGATAGTGGTATGGCCCTGGCTGCCATAGCTCTCGTTGCCTTACGTGCCTTGTGAATCATGATTGCCGTTTCCGGCTTACATAGTTCTTTGCTGCGCTGTAACAATCTGCTCCTATGTTTCATCCGTGAGCGGTAACATTCTGCTACTATGCCCGTCAGATCAGTACATAGATGCGGTTTACCTTGCCGACTCCCTGCCTTTTTCGCTCGATCAGGTTCATCATTTCCATATCCAAAAGACCACGCTTGATCGTTGCGATACTCTTGCTCAAATGAAACGCCTGATCCTCGATTGATATCTCCGTATACAGCCTGCCAAGCTCATCTGATCTTTCTTCCTTCAGTGTCTTTTCAAGCAGGAAAATATACTGTTGCTTTGCCGATGCCGACAGGAATATTTCATCCTGTAAAAACTTGGGATAATAGACTCCCTCCGGCAGTTCTTTTTTAGTCGTAATATAATCGTGTTCCATGTTCTTCTCCTTTCCCCGAAGTGCCGTGCACTGCACTACGGTTTTGTCCCGGGATTGCGCTTATTATGGCTCAAAAAATAGCCCTGTGCGGTATATCCGCTTATCTGAAAAAATCCCCTGATAGCTCATTTTTCCGCCAATGCGGAAAAGGGTGTTTTCGGTTATAATATTTGTGTATTTATGTCGCTCATGAAGGCATAAAAAAACCACCTATGAAGCTGCTTTCAAAGGTGGTCTAATGACGGCAATAATGATGCCGATATATAAACTGACAGCCCAGAGATGAGCTGTGACAGACTGACGGACAGGACGGATGGATTTTTTATGCAGATGAAGAGAAGCCTACAGGAGAAGCTTCGTGATCTCCGCTACAATAATGGGAACTTAAAACTGGAGCAGGTCAGCAATGCAACCGGCATATCCACAACTGCCCTCAGCACATATGAAAATGACGAGCTAAAGGATATCCCCCACTCGTCAATCGTTGCCTTGGCAAAGTTCTATCATGTATCAACAGATTACCTGTTGGGTCTTACGGAAAACGAACAGGAAGGCGGCTCTGATCTTCGAGAACTCTCCATAAATGATGATATGATCAGGCTCCTTAAAAGCGGTGATATCAACAACCGGCTCCTTTGTGAGCTGACAACCCACCCTGCCTTTATGAAGTTCCTTGCCGATTTGGAAATATATGTTGACGGCAAAGCCGGCATTCAGATACAGAGCCTAAACGCTATCGTGGATGCAATTCGGGACTCTATCATAAATGGTGATCTGTCCGGTGATAATGTTGCAGGTGACTCCTCTTCCGATGATATCAAAAATCTTCAGATGCTTGATGTTGCCCGCATCGAGAATGACGCATATTTCTTCAATCTCCTACACTGCGATTTGGATACGATTGCCAAAGACTTGCGTGAAGCTCATAAGAAGGATACCGATGCTGTTCCGGACGATATGATTGCCTCCCGTTTTAACTCCATCGTGGAGGATGTAGCTTCGATAACTAACGAGGCCGGAGGTGCAAAAAAAAATCTTATGGATCTGCTCCTGTATTACTTCTCAAAAGAGATCCGCATGCCGTTAGATAAGCTGACATCCGAAGAGAAGGATATGCTTATGTCCATTTTTGAGCGGTCGGGACGTTATAAGGCAGAACTGAGGAATATGACAAAGGGCAGACGGAAAAAGCGTTAGATAATCGCTGCCTGCCCGGAACTGCGTCCAGATGATCGTGTCCCTGTTCGATGTGTTTTGTGGGCATCTGAACTCTTCACGATCAAGTATGGCAGTTCATGTCCCAGCTTCTGATAGTTCATGTTGTAGCTTTGTGATGTTCCCCTGGACTCGCCGGTGTTATACATATCGATGGTCTCCTTGCCGAGCATGGTATTAAGGTCCTTAAGCGTTGTCTGTTCTGAGCCTCCAAGGAATATCTGAGAGTCACAGTTGCCTATGATTGTCTCAGAATTATCCTTATAGATTGCCTTAAGCTGCGACTTTGCCTGAAGAACAAGTGCTGCTGAGATCTCACGACTTCGGATAGTTGCCATAAGCTTTTCCA
>JAEEGL013836406.1_pt1 | contig 20313 bp, 28 predicted proteins | sample 9134231 | NCBI WGS metagenome assembly JAEEGL01 (sample SAMN16246548, study PRJNA631951) | gut metagenome | biome: gut microbiome; feature: rumen; material: fiber-attached | host: Bos | place: Iran: Karaj | collected 2018-10 | reverse complement strand
TTCGACTTTTCCGCAATATGAACCAGACGAATACAGATGTTCTATATGTAATTGCGTAGGAAATAAACGCGATAAATTCTGTAATGTTTGTGGAGCACAAATGAAAGGCGGTAAAGAATGAACATAGTATCAATTTGTATAATATCGTTTTCATTAGGTGTATTAGTATGCGATTTAATTTGGGTAGTTTTACTGAACATAAAGGAGAAGAAATAATGAGACTAATTGACGCAGATGAACTTAAAAAGTGTGCAATTCCTTGTGAAATTCACAATGGTGCTTTAACTGATTTGTGTGTTCCTCTTTATCAAATTAATAATGCTCTGACAATAAAGCCACAAATAGACTATAGTACAAATGAAGAGCTGTATAGATTAATTATATCAGGCGGCCAAGAAAATACAAGACCGCAGGGGCATTGGGAATGATTTACAAGATAAGAAAATGTGATAAATGTGGTTTTGAACATTCATTATGTATTCCAAAAAACTTTTGCCCTAATTGCGGTGCACAGATGTCTGAGGAGGTGCAAAATGAAAAAAATGATAAATAGAATTTTATGTCATTTCTGTAAGCATTTTCTTTTGTGTCCTTACTTCAAAAGATTTGAGAAAGGCGGTGCAGAATGATAAAAAAGAAAACTGTTGTTAAATATCTCGAAGCCGTTAAAGAATTTTGCAGTAGTCGGGATTGCGACACGAAAAAATGTCCGTTATGCACAGGCTTGTGCTATCCCGATAATTGTATGCTTAATGCACTACAACCGAATAGGTGGGAGATACCACATCAGAAAGGCGGTGTGAAATGAACAACGATTTAATAAGCCGTAGTGCTTTGAAGAAATCCATAAAGAGTTATGCTGATGACCAATATGCTGAAAATGAATATTTGGGCGAATATGCGATTATGGATATTATCGACAATGCCCCGACAGTTGATTGCTACACATTTACACAGGTAAAAAAGTTATTTGACCTTAATGTACAAATGGCTGATGAAATAGAAAACCTTAAAAGATCCCAAGGTGAGTGGATAACAAAAGGTCAAGATATATACTGTTCAATTTGTAATCAGGAAAGTGCTTACAATGAATTTGGTGCAAGTAAATTTTCAAAATTTTGCCCTAATTGTGGGGCTGATATGAGAGGTGATTGGAGGTTTATGGATGAATCTACTTGATTTAAACACTATTCAAACTATGATAGTATTTGGTTCTGGTCTCATCATTGGAGTGATATTTGGTATGGTAATTCTTGCATGTATTTCAATCGGAAAGGAGATTAAATTGAACAGTAGAGAAGATAATCTTACTTTGGAGGAAGATAAGAATGAATGATAATAAAGCAATAGTAGGTATAGCATGGGCTATTTGGTTTTCCACAGCATTAGCAGTTGGTGCAGGATTATATTTCACACATGATATGCGATGCTTATGGTTTATGATAATTCCAGCTTTGATGAGTATAAGGACTAAGAAAGAGGATTAGTATACGTAAAGGAGAATAATAATGGGTAAAATTAGTGATTTGCACGTGGAACTCTGTGAGACTTTTGCGAAGTATTATGATGAGAACAAGCCTGTTACAGACATTGTTGATGACACTCTTGATGATATTTCCAAAAAGAAACCAGATTATCCTTTTAGGTATCAGGAACTTGTTCATTTCTTATTTAAGAATGAACATCAGATTAAGTCTATTAAAAGTATGAAAGAAGGTTAAATTATGGATAACGATTTTGACAAGTTTTTTATTGATTTTGGTATGACACCAGAGGACAAGGAAAAGCTTAAGGATGCAGCAAGTGCTTTGTTTGATATTTTTACATCACTCAAAGAGGCGGGTTTTACAGATGAACAGACAATGCAGATGATGAAGATTCTTTTAAAGGTAGAGTAATTATGGATATTAGACATATTGCAAGATCAGTTATTGATACAGAGATTAATGATTATTATTGGACTATTATACATGATATTTGTGATTCATACAAAACCCGTATGCAGATAGAAGGTATTGATTCAGACAATCTTCCTAAGACTAAGGAATATTGCGAAAATATTTTTAAAGAGGTTACGGGTGTAACTATATATGAAGCTTTAGGCAAGGCTTATGGATATGTAGCAAAGACTATCGCTTATAAGGTTGATAAGAAAGATATGTATGAGCGTATTGTTTCTAATTATATTCGTAAGAAAAAGAATCTTACAAAAGAAGAGATGGATGTGGTTTACGAGGAGAATTATGTACGAATTGTGTTAAAAAATGCAAAAAGACCTCCCATAATACCTGAAAATGAGGGATATGGACTATCAGAAGATGATATTAACAAAATAAATAGGATTATCATAGATCGAACCAAGAAAATCTATGGAAATCGTACCGTGTCTGATATTTCACCTGCTTTAAGGAAGATTTATGACCATCTTGAAGAACGAAGAAACATTATGGCTAGTATTTCTAAGTTTGAACCTAAGTGTGAAATAGTAAAAACTCAGCACGAACTTGACGCTGAGACTATAATAAATGGTTTTAAAGATATTGTTAAGATCTATGATGATCAGGGTTGTACTAATATTTGTTATGAAGTAAATCTTGATAATGGGCATAAATGGACTATTAGATTTGATAAAATGTGGGTTCGTGATGATCAAATCAGAGGTGAATAGTCATTCGCAAAAAATACACTCCTTATAATGAGCACTTTTGTGTAACATTATAAAAAGGAGGTATTGATATGGCAATAACGATCATAGCAATGTGTATCGTAGGCGCTATAGCAATAAGCTATAATGTCTGCAATAAGTGATCAATGGAGGTTATGTTAAATGGAAAACGAAACTGAAACAAACAAGATTAAGGAAATGATTAAAAATTCCTCTCGAAAAGAGCGGAAAGAAGCAAGAAAAGTCATTTACGAGCAGATTAAGGAAACAAAAGATGCTATGTCTGCTGCAGATCTTACGGCTGAAGAGTATCAGCGCTACTCAGCAACACTTAAGAATCTTGTGGAAGCTTATGAACTTCTGCAGAAACCTAAGGAGTTGCCGAGATGGGTTGAAACAGGCATTAAGGTCGTAGCGACAGCAGCAACAATTGTCGGAACTGCGGTTGTAAAGGAAAAATTGCTTAATTCCGGAGGATTGGATAAGTCAACTGAAGGAATTTTTAATAATTCCTCAAAATTGTTAAATTAAGTTATTCGGGGGTCATGGAAACATGGCCTCCTATTTTTCGCAAGGAGTATTTAAATGGTAATTAATATGACTGCGGTACTTATATGTGCCATAATTTGCTTTACTATTGTAGCTTTGTTTCATATTGCAGCATCAACTGCAGCAAAAGTAGGTCAAAAGGAGGACGAAGAAGATGACAAAGAAGAAGAGTGAGAGTGAAATTAAATTTTGTAATTTCGGGAAATGCCCAAGATGTGGTAGCAAAAAAATTAAGACTGCTTCTTTAAAGCAAAACGGCTTATATTCAAAAAAGACTGTTACATGTAACGCTTGTAATTTGTCTATTACCGCAGCTGATATTTGGTATCTTAGACGAGTGTGGAATTCAAACAGAGAAATCCTCATAGATCACTGCTTTAGGGACTTGAAACGAGCACCATGGACTGCTTATGTCAACAATGATGTTGCTGCTATTTGGGGCGGAGGAAGCAAATTGGTAGAGTACATCGAGGCCATAACTGGTTACGAAATTGTAATAAAAACAGCAAAAAATGTCGGAAATGGCATAATTTTGAATAGAATTGGCTGATTTTTCGCAATAAAAACATACCTTATAATAGAAGCACAAAAAATTTTTACATGTGCTTTATATTTTCGGTACACGTAAGAAAGGAGAACGACAATGAAAATCACAATTGAGAACAAGAACGGTGAAGTGATTCGTGAATCAGAGTACAACCCGACCGGGCTTATGGTCGGTGCTGGCTTGGGACTTGGATATGGTCTTCTTGTAAGGAAGGCTTATATTCTTGCATGTAGAGGCGGTATCATTCCTTCAATTCTTGGAACTTTACTCGGAGGTGTTGTAGGTATATGCGTCGGGCATACTACTTATGAACTTATGAGTGACAGCATTTCAACGAATAAGGAGGATAATGACGATGTCGCTAATTGATGTTTCCAAATCCGTAGCAACCGCTGCTTGGAATGGGGTCAGGACCCATGGGCCACTCATCTGTACGGTGGGTGCGTCCTTGGGTCTGATATCTACAGCAACGTTTGCGATACTTGATACTAAGAACTATTTGGCAGCAAAAGAAGATGAAGAAATGAGATTGGGAAGAGAGCTCACAAATGCAGAGAAGTTTAAAGTGGGTGCTCCTGAATACATAAGAACGGCTGTATCTGGAGCATCTACTTTAGCTTTGACTTGGGGAGCTTTTGGTCTTAATAAAAAGATAATTACAGGTCTCAATTCTTCTCTCATTCTTGCAGGCAAGCAGCTTGATATGACAAGAGCAGCTTTTAAGGACTATTACGACGAGACAATTCAGTATCTTCCAGAAAATGCTGCAGAGGCTAAGAAGATTCAGAAGATAATTGAAGCTAGACCTACACCTGGAAACGATGAGAAGACTTGTGTAAACTTCGAAAAGCTGAAGGAAGTCATCGATAACAACGAAATTGTTCATATTGTTGAACGAAACACTGGTATGCAGTATGATACAACATTATCAGAGTTCTCAGATGCTCTCGATCAGTCTAATTCAACAGTTGATGAATGGGGATATTGTGCATTAAATACCTTCCATGAGTTCATGAATGTAGCTAATACAGAGATTGGTTGGGATATTGGCTGGGCTAGAAGCATCTATGATGGTGTTGGTGAGCCTGTAATTAGATGTACATGTGATGCAAAGTATATTTTGAATCAGAATAGACGTGTAATCTATGTTACATTTGCTACAGGTCCAGATCTTCGAGTTTAACTCGCAAAAAATACGTACCATATAATGGACGTGTTGTGTCTAAAAATCTATATAAGGAGGAAATAAAAATGGCAGACAACACAAATGAAACAATGGAAAAGGCAAATGAGATCATTGAGAAGGAAGAAAAGGTAGGTTTCTTTACAAAGGTCGGAAATGGCGTTAAGTCCGGTGTTAAGAAGGTTAAGACAACTATGTCTGAGCATCCGGTTGCAACATTTATTACTGGTACAGTAGTAGGTGCAGCAACTACGGTAGTGACGGCAGTAGCTGTTAATAAGGCCCTTAATAAGGACAATGGCGATGAAGATCTTGAAGGAACTGATATTCCTGAAGATGGTATTGCTGACGTTGAGAATGTGGAAGATGATACTAATGTAGATATCTGACACACGTCCAAGTAGGTCATGGAAACATGGCCTACATCTTTTTGCAAATGATATTTAACAAAGGAGTTTTTAACAAATGGCTAATAAAATTTATGGAGAAGAACCTGAGAAGATAATTGAAGCACTTAATAAGAGTGATAAGGTTGGTGATATTCTTGAGACAGTAATCTCTGGTACACTTAGTATTGGCTCATCATTTATCATATCTAAGGCAGTAAATAAGATTTACACACCTACTAATCTTGGTGAGAAGATACTTACTTATCTTGGAACTGCAGCTCTTGGAGTAGCGGTCGGAGGTAGTGCTCAGAAGGTTGTTCATGATGCTTGTCATCCTTTTGAACAGGCTAAGAAGCAGGCACTTATTAATAATTTGCTTGTAACTTCTACCAGTTCAAGTGATCTTGCAAAAGAGGCGATTGATTTAGTTAGAGCCAATCAGGAACTCACAAATACAATGTTAAGTGCCTTTGTTATTCCGGATGATATTTCTACAGATGATCTTAACACTGTTAATGATATCATGAAGAATACTGATATTTCAGTGGAGGACACAAAGGATGAGTAATAATGTAAAGAACGATCACCATAAAGAAACTATGGGTGATATTTATAACAGTATGTCTGTTGAGCAGAGAGGTCTGTTTGATGCCGATATTGCTACGGCATGGGCTGTTGGTGAAGAAGTAGGTCAAATGAATAAAAACTCTGCTTTGCTTGCGGCAACTATGACTGATATTCAGGCAGAACTTCTCATTAAGATGAGACAGAAGGCATTTAGTCAGGGTAAAGCTGTTGGAGAACTTAAGGCTCAGGGTATGACTCCTGAAGAGATTTCAAAGAAGCTTCATATAAAGCTTAATAAGATTAAGAAGGAGGAACCTGACAATGGCAGTAGTGAGAATGGGTGATGAGTATCCGAATGGTGGCACAAATAAGCCTATAGTTCATAGAGTGTCAAGTGATCCTGGTTTGTCTGCACCAAAGGCTCAGGAAACTAAGATCGAGTTCCAGCCAGTTGTATCTGAGAAAGGTTCAATAAAGAAGAAGACTTTTGGTCAGAAGCTTCGTGAGACATTTGTAGCTGCTGATATTTCTAATGTTGGAGATTATATTCTTAGAGAGATCTTTGTTCCAACGATTAAGGACGTTATTGTGAACTCTGTTAGGAATACTGTATCTATGTTGGTTTATGGTGAACCTGACAGAGGGTCTTACAGACGTTCATCTAGAAGTTCAGGAGGGGCTTATATTCGTGATTACTATGATTATGACTCTTATGGGTCTTATTATAGACCTGACGATTCTTATAGGAGGCGCCGGCCTATTGATGCTGGTCCTACTACTTCCAATTATTTGCCTAGTGGTGGCAATATTGAGATTTGGTATCCGTACTATCCGGAAGCCATTGATGTTCTTAGGAATCTTCGCGATGGCCTTGGGACTCATCCTTCTGTTACTTTAAGCAACCTTTATGAGTTGTCTAGGATGAGTGATATGATAACACCGGAGTGTTCATCCAGGGGCTGGACAGATTTGTCAACTGCTTATGTCAAGCAGGAAGGAAATAGTGGTATACTTGTTCTTCCGCCGACATGCTTCTTGAATGGAGATTGATATTTATGCCTAATGATGAACCAACTCCTGTTATATTTTTTCAAGAAACATTGAACTCAGAGAGGAAGTACGGACGTCTTAGTAGATATTCTATGATAGATGACCATACTTATCTATTGAGTTTTGAAGCATTCGGAAGTGGAACACCATCAGATATTGTTATAAGATATTATGATGACTTTGATTTTGAGGTTTCCACATCAAATAGATTTATGAGAAGAGAAGTAAGAAAGGAGAATTGATATTTTTATGAATCTAATGACTCTAAAAAATGGTGCATCTGCAGTCTTTAATGTAAGCAAGATGTTTGTTAAGGACCATGCACCACAGATTCTTATTGGTGTAGCAATTGGTTCAGAAGTTGGTGCAATTGTATCAAGTTGTTACGCTATGACAAAGATGCCTGATATTATCGATGCCCACAAAGAAGCAGCAGATAGTGCCAGGTTTGCTCTTAAAAATGGTGATATTTCTAAAGAGGAGTATCAGAGAGCAATTACAAAGGTCTACATCAATACAGGTGTAGACTCTATTAAGTATTGGGCTCTTCCTGTAGCACTTACTGGTGTCTCAATTACTTCCGGCCTTGCTGCTTATAATAAGGTTAATAAGAAGTATGTTGGAGCAATGGCCAGCCTTGCAACTATCTCAGACAAGTTCAGAACTTATAGAGATAATGTTGTTGAGGATGCTGGTATTGAGCGCGATAAGATCTATCTCAATAATGGCATTCTTAAGGCAAAGGCTCTTAGACTTCATAACGGTAATACAAAGAACGGAACAGAGCAGCAGTACACAGATAAAGAGATAAATAAGGCAATGTGCGCTGGTAATCCAGAAGAGATACTTGAAAAGTCTGCCACGAACGATGTTGCGAAGGCATACATGCAATCTAACAATCCTTACGAGTTCGAATGGTCTAGAGACACTGTTGATGGTGATATTTTCAATGAACATAGTCACAACTATAATGTTAACTATGTTATAGGTTACAGGCTTCAGTATTGGAACGACAGACTTCAGGTTAATGGAATTGTAACTCTGAATGAGGTTCTTAGGTCAATTGGTCTTACATGCTACATGTCATCAGAGTTTGATGATATTGGTTGGTGCAAGAAGAAGTATGATGAACGTTGTGATGGCTTCATCGACTTTGGATTTGATAAGGAAGAAGTAGTAACACCGGAAAGACAGATGTGGAAAGAACCTACACCTTATATTGATGAGATGTTCAGAAAGAATCCTGACACCGACAGAGTCATGCTTGTAATGAATTGCTGTGATATTCGTGAAGCAAAGAAGCAGGCTTATGGAGACTATTTTGGTAAAGATGGAAAATTAAATGTATTGACTGCTTATCGTAATGTCTAATTGGAGGCTCAAATGAATAGTATATTAAAGGGTTTACTGATATTTATTGGTGGCGTCGCTGTCGGAGGTGGCGCTACATATTTTGTAATTAATAGTATTAATGAAGAAAAGAAAGATAAGGAAATCTCTGATAAGGTTGAAGCAGCAGTAAGAGAGTATAAGGCTCACGAACTCTCTAAGCTTAACCATGATATTAAGGAGAACATTAAGTCTGCTATTATTAAGGAAGAGCCTGAGAAGGTTGATGATAGACAGATTGATATTTTTGAGTATACTAAGAAGATTAGAGATGCTGGATATTCTGCCTATGCTTCTAGTGTTAAGGAACCTGACGAAGCTCCAGATGATGTAGTATTGGAGAAGCACAATGCCTTTGATGACTCAAAACTCATTAATGAAGATGATATTTCTGAAGATGAGGAAGACGAACCTGGTGAGACAGCAGTAAAGAAAGCACCTTACTTGATATCTCCAGATCAGTTCCAGAATGATTATACAGATGAGTATAATAAGGAATCATTGATATTGTTCAAGGATAATATTCTTACGGATGAGAACTTTGCCGAGGTATCTTCTAAGGATGCTGAGAAGTTGCTCGGAGGACCTAAGTTATTCACAGCATTCGGTAGTAAGGGTGCTAAGAAGGATACGGTTTATATTCGTAATGATCTCCATCATACTGACTATGAGATAGTTCGTTCTCCTCGAAAATATGTAACAGATGTTCTTCATATGGAGGATGAAGACGAGGAGTAAATTATGGATGATGATATTTATGAAATTGTCCTTAGAGATGCATACTTTAGATGGTTATGTCACTTTATAGGATTTGACGATATCGGATATTCATCATGTAGACATTGTCTTCTTCTTACTTATCTGTATAGCATGGATTTCTATATTATGGATGATGTAGAGGGTAATGAACAGAACAGAATTATTGATGCTACAGACTTAAAAGTTGAGTTCTGTGAGACACATCCTGAGATAGATCCAGATACAATGTTTGAAAATGATCCTTCCGTATTGGAGGTTCTTGTGGCATTGGCTAGAAGGATCGATTTTGACATTATGTATGACTCACAAATGGAGAGAAATTCTTCATATTGGTTCTGGAAAATCATACAAAATCTCGGTATGGATGGTTTTACGGACGATAATTACAACTATAATTGGTCATATGACGATGTGGACATCATAATGGAGCGCTGCATGGATCGTACGTACGACAAAAATGGGAACGGATCCCTTTTTCCGCTCAAAAATCCCACTTTTGATCCCAGAAAAATGGAAATTTGGATGCAAATGCAGGCTTGGTTGAATGAAAATTATCCGTAAAAATGGTCATTTTTGGTAAAAAATCCCAAAAAAGTGGGACAAATCCCAGTTTTATTTTCAAAAGTGGGACAGCTGAAACCCTTGAAAATAAAGGGTTTGCGGGCTTTTTGTCCCAGAATCCCACTTTTTTCTTATATTAATTGGTTTATAAAAATATATATTATATAAATAAAGTTGGTATAAAAAGTGGGAAACTGGGATTTTTAGAGTAAAGTAAGAAGGAGAACGGCGTGTGGATTTTGTTAAAATTACACAAAAAGTGATGAAAAATGGTACTATAGAACTTAGTCCGTCGTTCGTAGTTGGTCGTTCTAAAGATTTATTAATAAAAGGTGGTAGATTTTATGCCATTTGGGATGAATCTAACAATACCTGGAGTACTGATATTTTAGATGTACCAAGAATAATAGACAATGAATTGTATGAAGAACGTAATAAAATGCAAACCAGTGTTCCTGTTTATATTAGAACCTTGACGGATTTTAATACGAATAAATGGACTGAGTTTGATACGTTCCTTAAAAAGATGCCGGATTCAAAAGCAGAACTTAATAGTAAATTGATATTCTCTAACACCGAGACAACGAGAGAAGATTACTCATCTAAACGATTGCCGTATCCTCTTGAAGAAGGAGATTATAGTGCTTATGATGAACTCATTAGTACTTTATATTCTGAAGAAGAACGACAGAAAATAGAATGGGCAATTGGAAGTATTATTGCCGGTGAAGGAAAAGATATTCAAAAGTTTATTGTTCTGTATGGTGAATCTGGTACGGGTAAGTCTACAGTACTAAATATTATTCAAAAATTATTTGATGGATATTATACGATATTTGATGCTAAGTCATTAGGAAGTGGTTTGAATCAATTCTCAACAGAGATGTTTAAAAATAATCCACTAGTAGCTATTCAACAAGACGGTGATTTGAGTGATATTCGTGATAACACAAAGTTGAACTCAATTATCTCTCACGAGTTGATGTCTATTAATGAGAAATTTAAAAATCTTTATGTTGCTAGAAGTAATTGCTTCCTATTTATGGCGACTAATAAACCAGTTAAAATTTCTGATGCCAAATCGGGGTTAATTAGAAGACTCATAGATGTCAGACCTACTGGAAAGAAAGTAGGTAGTAAAAGATATTTTGAGTTGATGAATGAGATTAACTTCGAACTTGGTGCTATAGCTGCTCATTGTCTTGATATTTACCGGAGCCTGGGTAAATATTATTACGATGAATATAGACCACTTGACATGATGTTTCAAACAGATTTCTTCTTTAACTATGTTGAGGAGAACTTTGGATTCTTTTGTGAGAATGAGTTCGTAACATTAACACAGGCTTATGAGCTTTATAAACAATATTGTAGTGATTCTTCAATTGAAAGGCAAATTCCTAAATACCGGTTTAGAGAAGAGCTCAAGAATTACTTTGAACAATATTTAGAGGAAACCCGAATCGATGGTAAGCATGTTAGAAATGTTTACACAGGATTCCTTAAGGACAAGTTCAAGATGGCTCAGAAGGTACAACCGCTGTCTGATCCACGCGAGGATAAACCTCTTTCCTTAATATTGGAATATACAGAGTCATTATTGGATAAAGAATTAAAAGATTGTCTGGCTCAGTACGCTAATCGTTACGAAACTCCATCAGTAGCATGGGATAACTGTGAAACAACCTTAAAAGATATTGACACAAGTAAGGTCCATTATGTACTGCCACCCAAAAATCTTATATGTATCGACTTCGATTTGAAAAATGAGAATGGCGCAAAGGATAGATGTAGGAATTTGGAAGCAGCTGCCCTGTGGAAACCAACTTATGCCGAATATAGTAAGGGTGGAAGCGGGTTACATTTATATTATTGGTATACTGGTGATGTAGAGAAACTCAGTAAATTATATTCTGAGGATATTGAGATCAAAGTATTTACTGGTAAAGCTTCTCTTCGTAGAAGAGTGAGTAAATGTAATGATATTCCTATAGCTACACTGTCAAGTGGTCTTCCTTTAAAGGAAGAAAAGAAAGATATGTTAAGTGAAAAGGCTATAATGTCTGTTGGTGGATTAAGAAGACTCATCAATAGATGTTTAAAGAAAGAATTTGGCTCCACAACAGAGAATATTAATTTCATTAAAGATATTCTTGATGAAATGTATGATAGTGGAATGGAATATGACGTTACAGATATGTATGGTGATATTTTAGCATTCGCTATTGGGTCAACTCATCAGTCGGACAATTGCTGCAAGAAAGTAGACCAGATGAAGTTTAAATCTGCAGAAGACATTGAGAATAAAGAACCGAGTAAAGAGTTACCATTGATATTCTTTGATGTGGAAGTCTATCCTAATTTGTTTGTAGTAGTTTATAAAGAAACAGGTAAAGAGAAGATTAAGTTAATTAATCCAAAACCTATTGATATTCTGGCTATTATACAGAATTACAGGCTAGTAGGTTTTAATTGTAGAAGGTATGATAATCATATTATGTATGCAAGAAGTATTGGATATTCTCTTGAAGACCTGTTTAATCTTTCTCAGAACATAATAAACTCAGACAAAGGTAGTAAGAACAACGCAATGTTCCTTGAAGCATATAATCTTAGTTATACAGATGTATATGATTATATGAATGCCGGTGAGAAAGCGTCTCTTAAGAAATGGGAGATTAAACTTGGAATACATCATCAAGAGATGGATATTCCTTGGGATCAACCAGTTCCAAAAGAGAAGTGGTATGATGTTGCAGATTATTGTGGAAACGATGTAGATGCGACTGAAGCAACGTTCTATGCAACTCAAGGTTCGTTTGCAGCAAGAGAAATTCTGGCAGCATGGACAGGAATGACTGTTAATGATACTACAAACTCATTAACAACAAGAATCATTTTCGGTAAGGAGAAGAATCCTCAATCACAGTTCTTCTATAGAAATCTTGCTGAGAATGGTGGTCCTGGATATTTCTGTTATAAGGATTTCTTAGCAGGTAAAGATTGTACTGGTAAGAAACCATACTTCCCTGGTTATGTATTTGATCATGGTAAATCAACTTATCGTGGAGAAGAGATTGGTGAAGGTGGAAGAGTTTATGCAGAACCTGGAATGTATGAAGATGTAGATGTAGAAGATGTTGCTTCAATGCATCCTCATTCAATTCTTGCTGAAATGCTATTTGGTCCATACACTGAAAAGTTTAGAATGCTTGTTGAGGCGCGAGTAGCAATTAAGCATAAAGACTTTGAATTGGCTAAGAAACTCTTACCTCAAGAAGTTCATAAGTTCTTGAATGAAGAGAATGCAAAAGCATTGGCTGATGCTCTGAAGACAGCAATCAATTCTGTTTATGGTTTGACAAGTGCAAGATTCTCGAATCCGTTTAAGGATCCTAGAAATATTGATAATATTGTCGCAAAGCGTGGTGCTTTGTTTATGACAGATTTGAAGTTTGCTGTTCAGGAGAAAGGTTTTACTGTTGCACACATTAAGACAGATTCTATTAAGATTCCAAATGCTACCCCTGAGATAATTGATTTTATCAGAAAGATGGGCAAGGCTTATGGATATTCTTTCGAGACAGAGTCTAAGTATTCAAGAATGTGTTTGGTAAACGATGCTGTTTATATTGCTCTTAATGAGGAAGGTGAATGGGAAGCGACCGGTGCTCAGTTTGCTGTACCGTTTGTTTATAAGACATTGTTCTCTCATGAGCCATTGATATTCTCAGACTTCTGTGAAACAAAGTCCGTAACAACTGCTTTATATTTGGACTTTAATGAAGAAGGTGAGCATAACTATCAGTTCGTTGGTAGAACAGGATTGTTCTGTCCAATAAGACCTGGTCATGGTGGTGGTATACTTCTTAGAGATACTGGTAATGATATTCCTGAACCAATTAAGGAAGAGAAGGAATCAGAAAGAGCATTTGATAAGCGTTACCAGAAATGGCTTGATACTGGTCATGGTAAATATGCATCAGCAACAGGTGCTAGTGGATATCGATGGATGGAAGCAGAGGTTGTTAAAAATACACACTGTGAAAAGTACATTGATATTTCATACTATGAGAAACTCGCTGAAACTGCAATTGATACAATCTCAGAGTTTGGTGACTTTGAGTGGTTTGCTAATAGTGATGGAAACTCACCTATTGAACACGGTAGTGGCAAATCTATTTATATTTTCTCCGATGGTGTTCCATGCGGAGATAACAAATTTGAAACATGTTATGACTGCCCAGAATTTAAAGAAGGCAGATGTAACAAAGAATACAATTTAAACAATAATTTGATAGGAGAAGATTGATATTTATGGCTAATAATAATTTGCTTATTAGAAACGCAAGACTGATTTACAGAAACTTCGAGGGTGTCGGAACAGACTTCAACTCTCCCGGAGATAGAAACTTCTGTGTAATTATTGACAAGGAACTCGCAGACAAACTTTCTGCTGAAGGTTGGAACATTAAGATTAGTAAGCCACATCCTGAAGATCCTGATTATGAGCAGTTCTTCTTCTTTAAGGTTCAGCTCACATATAGAGATAAGAAGACTGGACTTCCTAAGAGATATCCGCCTGAAATCTATATGATTAATTCAACGGGTAAGCATCTTCTTAATGAAAACACAGTTAAGGTTCTTGATAAGAAGAGAATTATTAAGACAGATCTTACAGTCTCACCTTGGACTTATGAAGATCGTAGGACTCATGAACCTAGAGTTTCAGCATATGTTAAGGAATTGTATGCAACAGTTGACGAATCAGAACTTGAAAGAGAATATTCTTCTTATGACGGTCCTGAAATTGAACTTCCGTTTGATCCTGACTAATGTTTGAATTAAGGCCTGATCAAAAGAAGGCTTTGGCTAATCTCAGAAACGGCTCCATCCTGTGTGGTGGGGTCGGCTCTGGGAAGTCAATTGTTTCTCTTGCATATTATTATACAAAGATTTGTGATGGTTCAATTGATCCTTGGAAAACAAAAACAAAAGGACCACAACTTTATATTATTACAACTGCAATGAAACGAGATACTTTTGAATGGGAAGATGAAGCTAATAGATTTTTAATGAATGACATGATAATTGATTCATGGAATAATATTAAGAAGTATGCAGATGTATCTAATGCTTTCTTTATATTTGATGAACAACGTGTCGTTGGTTGGGGAGCCTGGTCTAAAACTTTTGTAAAGATTGCTAGAAAGAATCGATGGATATTATTAAGTGCAACACCTGGTGACAAATGGGAAGATTATGGACCGGTGTTTGTTGCAAATGGATTTTATAGAAATATTACAGATTTCAGACAATCACATTTCGTTTATTCTCGTTATACAAAGTATCCTAAAGTTACATCATATATGAATCAGGGAAGATTGATATTCTATAGAAACCAAATACTAGTTCCTATGGATTATAAGAATCCTGCCGAATCTCATTATATTGATATTAGTTGCGGTTATAATAAAGATGACTTCACAAAAGTTTATAAGTATCATTGGAACATTTATGAAGATTGCCCTATAATTAACGGAAGTGAATGGTGTAAACTTCAGAGAATGTTAGTTAATAGTGATCCAAGAAGAATTGAAGAATTTAGAAAACTAGCTAAGGAAAATCCTAAAGCTATAGTATTTTACAATTTCGACTACGAACTAGAAATATTGAGAAAAGTAGCTAATGAAGAATCATTGATATTTGCAGAATGGAATGGTCATAAACATGAACCAATTCCTGATACAGATAATTGGCTTTACTTTGTTCAGTATAATGGTTCGGAAGGTTGGAATTGTATAAAAACAAACGTTATAATTTTTTATTCGTTAAACTATAGTTATAGAACAATGAAACAGGCTGCTGGAAGAATCGACAGATCTAACACACCTTTTAAACATTTATATTTTTATAGGCTAAAATCTAATTCACCAATTGATAATGGAATCGCTTATGCTGTTAAAAGAAAGAAAGATTTCAATGAATCTTCGTTTATTGGTAAAAAATTCAATAATGAAGAGGTCGCAAGAAAAACACAGCTTATAATAGAAGGAGAGAGAGAATAAGCAAAATTTTCATCTCCTTTATATTTTACGGTACACATTTAGAAAGGAGGTACAAATGCAAAAAGGCGAAGGTAAGTTTAAGACGGATCTTAAAAAAGATATTCAAGAAAGACTTCCAGGAGCAATGGTAGTTTATTTAAACCCTAATGATATTAAGGGAATACCTGACATGGAAGTTATATACAAGGATCGCTGGGCAGTTCTTGAAGCAAAAGCTTCTGAGGAAGATTATCGTAAAGATATTGCTAATCCTGAAAAGATGTCACAGTCATATTATGTAAAGAAAATGAATGAAATGTCTTTCGCAGCATTTATATTTCCTGAGAACAAGGAGGAAGTATTAAATGCTATGGAATCCGCATTACGCTCTCCAAGGTAAGCATGCATTTCTTGGAGCATCAAACTATCATTGGTTAAATTATGACAACGAGAAACTTGATATTTCATTTACTAATTATTTAGCAAAAGAAAAGGGAACCAAGCTTCACGCAATTGCTAAAGATTTGATTGATGAAAAGATAATGCTTCCAAGAAGTAGAAAGACATTGAACATGTATGTTAATGATGGCATTAGATTTAATGTAAACACTGAACAAGTTTTATATTATAGCGATAATGCTTTCGGAACAGCAGATTCTATTAAGTTTGAAGATTATAAGAAATTCCTTAGAATTCATGATCTTAAAACTGGGATCACTCCAACACATATAGAACAGCTAGAAATTTATGCTGCTCTATTCTGTTTAGAATATGGTTATGAACCAAAAGATATTCAGATGGAATTTAGAATCTATCAATCAGATGATATTTTCATGGAGAATAATGAAACAGAACCATATTTAGCAGAAAAAATTCAGACAATAATGTCTAAAATAATTTTATTCGATAAACGAATAAATGAATTAAGCAAAGGAGAATGACACAAATGGATAATGAAAGACCAGACGAATTATTCCATTATGGTACGAAACGCGAAAGCGGAAGATATCCTTATGGATCTGGAGATGTTCCGTATCAGCATGAACCTTGGTTTGAAGGTTTTGGCGAAGGTGGTGTTTCTTCTTCTCCTTATGCTCAGGAATTGTGGTACAATAATTTTGATTATGGTGGAACAAAATCTTATCAAAGAGCTCCTTGGTTCTGTGATGAAGTATTAAAACTTAAGAAACAAGGTTTGTCAGAAAAAGATATTTGTAAAAAGTTAACGCCAAAAGACGCACCAATAGACAAGAAGACTGGAAAACCAAAAGAGATGTCAATCAATGAATTGCGTTCTCGTGTAACAGTTTCTAGAAATGCAAAACAGCAGTCATTGATATCTCAAGCTGAGAAACTTAAAGCTACTGGAATGTCTAATACTGCAATAGCTATTGAAATGTTTAACGATGCATCTAAAGAATCAACAGTTAGAAATCTTTTAGATCCAAGTGCAAGAGAAAAAGCCGATGTAACCTTTAAGACAATGAATATGCTTAAAGATGAAGTAGACAAAAAAGAGTTTATTGATATTGGTGCAGGCGCTGAGTATATGGCTAATGTGTCAAGAACTAAACTCAATGCCGCAGTATCTGGTCTTGTTGATGAAGGTTATAAGATTTATTATTTAAAAGTTACACAACTTGGAACTGGGGAAAGTACATCTCTTAAAGTTCTTGGTCCTCCTGGATCAACTTGGCAAGAAGTTAATGCTGCTAAGAAAGATGCAGCAATTGGAACACTTGGTGACTACTACTTCGACGATAAAGGTAAGACTTTCTTAGGAATTAAAGATCCTGTTTCCATCGATTCTAAACGTATTGATATTTGTGCTGCAGAAGAAGGTGGAAAGCTAAAGGATGGTCTTATTGAACTTCGTCGTGGAGTTGATGATTTATCAATCGGTAATTCAAAGTATGCTCAGGTTAGAATAGCTGTTGATGGTAAATATTACATTAAAGGAATGGCTGTTTACACAGACGATCTTCCGAAAGGTATTGATATTCGTGTAAACTCTAACAAGTCAAGAGCAAAACTTGGTGATGATCCTACTGGATATTTGAAACTTATGAAAGGTCTCGAATATGCAAAGGATGCTAATGGTAAAGAAACCAAAAAGATAATTGGTAAAGTTGACAAAGATAATCCTTTTGGTGCATCCATCAAGGAATCTTATGATGAGAACGCTACAGAAGAAGATATTAAGCTTCTCGCTGGTGGTCAGTATGAGTATCTTGGTAAAGATGGAAAGAAACATTTAGGCGCAATCAATAAAGTTAATGAAGAAGGTGACTGGTCTAAGTGGAAAAGAAATCTTGCTAGTGAATTCTTAGCCAAGCAGCCAGTTCCAGTTGTTAAAAGACAGTTGGATGTAGCTTATAAAGCAAAACAAGAAGAATTTGATAGAATTAATGAGCTTACAAATCCTGTTGTTAAAAAGAGATTGATGGAATCATTTGCAGATGAGTGTGATTCAGATGCAGTCAATCTTAAAGCAGCAGCAATGCCTAGACAAGCAACATCTGTAATATTACCTTCTAAAACTTTGAAAGATGGTCAGATTTATGCTACTAATTTTAAAGAAGGCGAAGAAGTAATACTCATTAGATATCCTCATGGAGGAAAGTTTGAGATTCCGCATCTTAAAGTAACTCATCGTAATGCTGAGTGCAAAAAGATGATAGGAACAAATCCAAAAGATGCTGTCTGTATTAATTCTAAAACTGCTGCCCAGCTTTCTGGTGCAGACTTTGATGGCGATACAGTTCTTGTTATACCTAACAATAATCATTCAATTCAGTATCAGAATCCTCTTGATGGATTAAAAGATTTTGATACAGGAATCTATAAAGCATATCCTGGAATGCCAAAGGTTAAGCATCAAGCAATGCAAACTGAAATGGGCAAGATAACAAATCTTATAACAGATATGACAATCAAGGGTGCTAGTAATGATGAATTAGCAAGAGCAGTAAAGCATTCAATGGTTGTTATTGATGCTGAAAAGCATAATCTTGATTATAAGAGATCTTATGATGAGAATGGTATTGCTGCATTAAAAGAATATTATCAGGGTGGATCTAAAAAAGGTGCTTCTACATTGATATCTCAGGCAAAATCAGAATATAGAGTTGCTGATAGAAAACGCTCATTGATGTCTGAAGGTGGACCAACAGATCCAGTTACTGGTGAGAAAAGATGGACAGAGAAATCACCAAAAGATTCAACTTATAAAGTTTTAAAAACAAGAATTGCTACCAAAAAAGATATTGCTAATGGTGCTAAACCTGGAAGCAAAGTTCCAGTATTAGATGAAAATGGTAATGAAATTTGGGAAGAAAAAAGACGAACAATCAAGTCTACTAAAATGTATGAAGCAAAAGATGCATATGAATTATCTTCAGGAACTAGAGTTGAAAATGCATATGCTGATTATGCTAATAACATGAAGAAACTCGGTAATAAAGCTCGTCTTGCATCATTGAATACTCCTAAAATGAAATATGATCCTGAAGCAGCTATTAAATATAAAGAAGAGGTCGAAGATCTTAAAGCTGCTAATAATCTGGCTAAGATGAACTCTCCTAAGGAAAGACAGGCTCAGATTCTTGGTAATAAAATATTTAATGCTAAGAAAAGAGATAATCCAGATAGGAAGGATGATAAGGATTGGCTTAAGAAGATGAAGGGCCAAGCCATTAGTGGAGCACGTGTAAAAGTTGGAGCTAAAAAGCAGACCATAAACATAACACCTAAGCAATGGGAAGCAATCCAAGCAGGTGCTGTTAGACAAACTCTTTTGGAAGACATTCTGAAGAATACATCACTGGATGTAATACAGACTTATGCTACCCCCTATAAGGAGACACCAATAGACCCTGCTAGGACAAGTAGGGTAAAGTCCCTATTAAACATGGGATATACCCAAGCTTATATAGCCGAGCAGTTAGGAATCTCGGCCTCTACTGTAAATAAGATAGCCAATGAATAAAGGAGGGTACTCATGGAGAATGAAATAAAACCCATGCTGTTGACAACCTCTGATAACCCCTTCAATCCATTCACCCAGCCCACAGAATGGGAGGCATATGACAGCGATCACGGCTACCATTGTAGAGAGTATCTTGCTAGGGTTGCATTTGTTTCACCTGATCTACCAGATGACGAGTATACCCAAGCTGTAAATGATGCAGTACTTAGTATTATAGCATTCAATAGTAAGTACCCTGATCCTGTACTGCCAGAAGGTGTTACCTATGAGATAGCAGTAGAAAACAATTAAAAGTTTATTGCAACATTGAAATGAATTAAAGAAGCTTTTTATTAATTGTTTCTTTAATTCTTTCTTTGTTGCTTTAACTTTTGTTTTCCTTTTCTTTTGTGCATAATTAAATTAAAGAAAAAAGCAAATGATTTGAATTGCAAGGTTGTCTGGTTCTTGTAATAAAAAATAATTCATTGTTTTCCCCTTTCTTTTGAATCGTTTGTTTGAATCATTTGCTTTCTTGTTTAATTTAGTTTGTAAAAAAGAAATGAACACAAAGACCACCTTAACCTGTTATATTCAAAACAGGGAGGGGGGTCTCGAAAAACATACCCCCCTTATGCAT
>JAEEGL016362225.1_pt1 | contig 20314 bp, 15 predicted proteins | sample 9134231 | NCBI WGS metagenome assembly JAEEGL01 (sample SAMN16246548, study PRJNA631951) | gut metagenome | biome: gut microbiome; feature: rumen; material: fiber-attached | host: Bos | place: Iran: Karaj | collected 2018-10 | reverse complement strand
GGGAGAGGATTTTTGCTTATCTCATCAAAGACATCGACAATGCCTTCACATTCACGGGCAACTGTGTTGTTGCCATGGTTTTTACAGCTTACGGCAATATACAGTTTTATATCTTCATCAGAAAGCCCTTCAAATTCGCTGATGCTCATAAGGAAACGGTTTGCTCCAAAGAAGGAAGCTACTTTATCGATCTTATTCTGAGATTTACTGCTTTGAGTGTCTTCGACAGGATCGAAACAACCGCCCACGCACATATCAAGTCCGATTACTGCTTCCACTTCTTCCGGATACTTCTGCGCCCAGAGTTCGGCTTCAAAGCCTGAGAGTGAATGAGCACAAAGCACATAGGGGCCTTCAATTCCGGCCTTCTTCAGTGCTTCCCTGTCCTGACGGACTAATGTATCAAAATCGCGGGGGCCGTCAAAATCATCACTGAAACCATAACCGAACTTCTCGATCACAACGCATTTGAAATCACTGCTGAGCTTGGAATATAAAGGCTTGTATTCATAGATTGGAGAAGTGACTTTCCAGCCTGACATAAAGACTATCGTATGATCTCCTTCGCCTTCCGTGTAGATATTCATGTTGCGGCCGTCTACTTCAACTGATACACCGGGATGGTTTTGGAGAAGCTCTTTCTCATTATTCATTGCAATATGATTCCATATCTTGACACCGAAAAGGAACACCACGATCAGCATCACCAGACTGAGCAAAACTATACCCGTAACCTTCAGAAACTTTTTCATGCTTATCTCTCCCTCATAATTGATCGAACAAGAGAAGTATATCGGCCTTACCTTTCTGCTGACTCTTAATATCCTTAAGTGTTCCTTAACAAAAAGCGAAAACTGCCTCCACCAGCCTCACGATTGTCCCATTATCGGACCTCAACTGGTGTTATAATCCTTTCCGGTAAATAACCGTAACAAGGACATCAGTATAAATGGAACAGTATGAATGGGAGCAGCTTACTCCCGAACAAAAGAAGATCCAGCTCTATCTGGAACAGAAGAAGACCCTCGAAACATTCCTCGCCCACGGCGCCATCTCAAAGGCCCAGTTCGACAAGAGCTTAGGCGATCTCACAGTAAAAATGGGGATGAATGGAGCTAACCTCACGTGATGTTATAATCTGGCTATCAACGATCCCAGGAGCCAAGCCATGAAAGAAGATCTGAACAATCTGGATTTACACGATTGCGAATTCAAAGTAATTGGCGTGGATACATATGAATACCGCTATGTTCCTGCCTGGGTAAGAATAGTAAAGAACTCCGATAACGAATGGTGCTATCAACCCCTTGGCAATCCGAAGTACAGTTCCAAAGGCTATTCCAGTTTGCAGCAGTGTCTCGATGATGCTTATTTGGCTATGGTTGGGTCGAAGTTGTAAGCGTTACCAATTTGCTTTAGTTCAATCAAGGCTGCCTTAGTGCAGCCTTTTCTATTGCCTCAGAAATGGGTTGCCCGGCATCTCTGCCGGGCGTTGCAAGAATAAAACTATAAAAGGAGGCGATGAAAGCAACGGTAGGTAGGTAAGAAAGGAGGTAAGTTCGTTGCTTTCATGGATAATATAGCATGGTTGGGCAAAAGGGTATGGGACATTAATGGGACTATGTCGCAAGGCGGACATGGTATTATTTAGTTGTCCTGAAAATCTTTGGAAAACGGTTGGCTAGGCGCTAAATGTCCCATTAATCGAACGCAAACTCTTTCCGAATGTGATATCATTACTTCCCCTGCTAAGCAGATGAACCTTGATAATTACAGATTGTTTCCAGCGGTCGCTAATAAGTCTTCTCTTATTAAGCGAGGTTTTCGCTTCGCTAATAAATACGACAATAACGCAAGAATATTAATTAAAAAATAGAGTAAAGTCACACAAATGGAAAGGGAGAAAGAGATCATGCAGAATTTATCCGGAACGTACATTTGGCATTATGTTAGCAATGAGGACAAGATCGCAGGACCAGTAGCACATACTCAGTATCTTGTATGCTATGAACAGCCTACTGAATCAGGTTCAGTCTGGTACATGCAGTTAACCCGATGGTACTGCAAAGATGATGAAGTGACGGTCATGGACTCAATTGGGAAACCGCACTACTTCAAGGTTGAGAAAGACGGATTTCACATTTCCAACGGGTTGAGCGATGGCAAAGGTCCGATCTTCGTAAGACTCAACGGAGTCAGATACTGGACGGAGATAGAGCTTCCCAACGTAGATCCCGATGACATTCTGAGCATCGTATGATCGGATTCTCTCAGAACGCTCTATAACTAAACAGGCAAGAACTACTCACATGAGATGCTGAATATAGTGTTCTGAAGGGTATAGTCAATATTTGTTTTTCTGTTTGTTCACATTATATATATATATTCGAAATTTACAGTTGATAGTATTATTGTATCAGGGGTGTCTTATTAAGTAGTTTTCGATTCCCTAATACAGAGAATATAAGGCATTTGTTGCTTTGGAGGTGTCACATGAAATCAGTAAAAGGGCTGATAAAGGCTTTAACCATATCTCTGGTAGCGGTTGTGTTTTTGACAAGCTTTCAATTCCCGGTGCTTCGCGCTGCAGGTACGGAGTCAAATGAAACACAGCTAGCTGGTTCGTTCTATGAATGGGGAAAAGAGAATAGTAAGTATCCATTCTCAACTTCTAAATCTGTATCAACACGGAAAGCTGATACCTATGGAAAGTTTACTTTGGTAGGTGCTATTGCTGAGATGGATGAACATGGTGGAACTCCCTCATACTTGGTTAAGGGTAATACTAATGTTGCGTTCAAGTATGTTTATGGTAATTCTAAACTTTCAAAGAACGATGCAGGCGATGTAAATTGGCATATTACTAATGATGGCAACAAGAAAATTGATAACGACGCTCTTGACCTTGGAAGCAAGATAAAGAGCGGTGCAATTGTTATTCAGACTTCTTTAGATGGAATAAAGTGGATTAATGACCGTATTCTTACTGATGTATTTGCCCAAACGCCTGTACAGACAGATTCAATATTCTCAACAAATGAAATCCAATTGGTAAATGGTACTTACTATCGTTTTATTGTTGTATACCGAGAAAGAAAGCTCGTTGGTTCTTCTGGTTGGCTGGTATTTCAATCCTTACAGTACGATTACAGAGAAAGAGTTGAGGTCTATAACGTATACCTTGAGAGTGAAACTGAATTTTATCACACCGACAATGATAACAGAATGTCTTTAGGCACAACAGTTAATGCTGGTGGCAGTAATGGCTTTAACGAGGCTAACCCTATCAACTCAAAGGATTTCCAATATGGTTGGGATTTGGGTAATTTCTTTGTAAGCGGTTATTCAGACAAAAAAGAAGATAAAAATGGAAATCCAGTATTCTTAAAGAATGTTGGAGACAGAGTTTCACTTAATTACAAGTTGTTGCAGGATATTAATTGTCTAAACGGCAAGGATTACTTAAAGATTAATAAAGATATGGATGGGTCTGATGCATATTTCCAGACAAATAAAGATATTAATTTTGAAAAAGGAGCACTAATAATCAGGTTTATTGATCATGAAGGAATAAAACACGATCAGTTATATACCAATTTTCTTGAAGCCAATACCCGCACAGGTGCTGATACTAGAGTACAGTTGTTTGAGGAAGGAGATTACGAAATCGCCTTAAATTACGAGATTTGTAACACGCGAGGTGTTAAATCATATAAGAATTACAGAGTATTCTTCAAGTTCTCTGTTAGAAACGGTAATTGCATGGTATTCCCTTTCGATAGTTCTACCGGTTCTGAATTGGATAATCTTGCCATAACTCCTAATGGCTTTACTTTAGATCTTGCGGGTTCAAGGTGGCTGCATATTACAGTAACAAAGTATATATTGAATAGTACGGGCACAGGACTTGATCAGAGATTCAGCAGAAATGTTGCTGAAGAAAAGCCATATACGGATCCGGGCATATATAAGATTGAAGTCACTAATGAATATGCTCCTAATACAACATATTCAAAGATAATCTGTGTTGGGTCTGATAGTGATTTGATTTATTTCTTTAAGAATAAAGTTGTACCTAATACTTCCATTTTAAAATGAATTTGTGGAGGGGCTTATGAAAAAACTAATAGCGTTAATAATGCTTTCCTCGCTACTTTTGACTTCTTGTAGCAAAGCAGTTAACCCAACTGACATAACTTCGTCTGTATCGGATACAACGATGACAACTACTACAGAGTCGACTACGCAAGTTACGTCGGAGACCTCATCAAAAGTGATAGAAAACCCTGGCAAAGATGTTGATCTTACATCTTTTAAATCCATGGCTGATCCAAATCTATTGGAATATGTTGAAAATGATATTTATGCCAAGCTTGAAGAGCAATTTTCATCAGATGATTACGAGATAGTTAATGTTAATGCTACGTATGTTTCTAAAGAGTACATAGAAGAGCTAAATTACAACACAAAGAAAAATATATACTTTGGCTATTCACTCGATGAGATTGAACAGCAGTTAGAAGGGAAAAAGTATGTTTTTTCTTTAACTGATGAGGGTACTACGGGAATAAAAATCATCGAGGATAAAGAGGATCACTACAATGAGATAGTTAGAAATGTTGCTATTGGTACAGGAATTATTCTCGTTTGTGTTACAGTTGCTATTGTTACTTACGGCGCAGGTAGCGGAGCAAGTGCTGCAGGAACCGCAACAGCAATAAATGTTTTCTTTGCTGCTGCAGCAAAAGAAGCTGTCAAATGTGCACTGATTGGAGCAACTGCATCTTTTGTTACTTCTTCAGCTATTAATTATTATCAGACTGGTGATTACCAGGAAGCTATTAATGAGGGTCTTTATGGAGCGAGCTCAGGCTACATGTGGGGCGCTTTATTTGGTGCTGTTAGTGGTGGAGTTGGAAGTTTAGCTAAGATGCCAAAGTGGATGAAGACAAAAGGTGGACATCCTACATGGCAGGAATCTGAGGCAGATATAGCAAAAAGTCTCGGAGCAAAAACCCAAGTATCTTACTTGAATGGCAAAGAGGTATCAATGTGGGAAGCAGGTGCAACCCGACCAGATGCAGTCATAGTAAATGCAGATAAATCAATAACCGCTGTTGAAATAAAGAATTATAACTTAGCCGATGAGAGCAATCTAACCACGCTTCGCAACGAATTAAAACGACAGGTTACTGAACGGTTAAAGAATCTCCCGGCAGGTTCAAAACAAATGATATACCTTGATGCTCGAGGAAGAGGTTATTCGGCAGCGTATATGGAAAAAGTTAAAGCATACTTGTACGCTGAATTAGGTGAAATATATCCGAACATTCCTATTGTGTTCTTTGGGGGTTAAAATGCTTATTACAACTAAAGATTCAGAGCGAGTAGTTGATATTGGGTCTACTGATATTTTGTTTTCTCTTTATTCAACAATCATGATAAAGCTTAAGAAAAGTCATTCAGAATTATCTGAAGCGATTTCTTTTCTTCAAACTGGCGAGTGCAAATGTGATGCTGCTTTAGAATGTGCACGACAAATCAATTTGATTCGTGATAAGTTATCGCAGATCAACCCTAATGAAGCAATCTATGATATGAATGACTTGTCAAAGGAAGCTCCTTGGAAAGGTAATATTTCAAAGGTAGTAACATCGTGCGGCAACATGTTCACTACATCTGATGGTAAAGACTTATTATTTGAGATAGTATCGATTTTGACCTATTCCCACTATCATAATGTTGACGTAGTAATTGGAAGTTAAGTTAAATTCTGATGGTGTGTTTACTTAGATTGATATTGTCATAGCCAAAATATATTCGTAATTGTGAATGTTACAACAAATTAAAAGCCCACTTCTGGAGAGTGAAGTGGGCAATTTTCTATTATATTAACCTTTAAGCCAAGCATTTGCATGCTTATAATTTATTATATCATGTCTTGGCTTTTTAGCAATCAGTTGGATTCACAGTTGCTCAGATGATTTATGTTAGGTTGATAGCAGGTATACTTATGAGTCCTATGCTTCTTTAATGTACGAATCTTATAGTTAATTGCCTTTAATTTCATGCCTATTTATTCAATCGATTTATTATTAGGCAATGGCAAAACTATCGCTGTACATGCTGGTTTCCGACTGTTTGAAGACTGTTTTGAAGAATGTTCAGTCCGATAAATGGGACAGATATTTTGTTATAATTAATAATGTAGGGTTAAAGTATTATATAGTTGGAGAAAGATATTTTTATGAGCGAAACAGCAAAAGACAAACAGTTAATTGAGGAAAAAAGTACTATGGAATCAAAAAATAAGTTATCAGAACTAATCTCATATTTACAAACAGAAATGATTTCCAAAGTAAATATGAGCGCTGGCCTTAACCATCCTACGGATCAAGGAGATAATTGTGAGCAAAGCTGGATTGATTGGTTTAACAAGTATTTACCGAAAAGATACAGGGCAACTAAAGCTACAGTATTTGATAGCAAAGGAAATACGAGCGATCAAATTGATATAGTTTTGTATGATGAGCAATACTCTTATTTGGCTTTTTCCGAAAATAGTATTTTTTATATTCCAGCTGAAAGCGTTTATGCAGTTTTTGAAGTAAAACAAAACAGCTGCAAACAAAATATGGAGTATGCGGGTCAAAAAGCTGAAAGTGTAAGAAAACTATATAGAACTTCAGCTGAAATACCACACGCGGGTGGAAAATATCCACCAAAAGAATTGCATAAAATACTCGCGGGAATATTGACGACGAGAACGGACTGGAGTGAACCATTTGGAAAGCCGTTTAGGAAATGCCTTGAATCATACACAACGGACCAACAAATAGATTGCGGTTGCGTACTGGAAAAGGGTTCGTTTTTTTATGATTACACTAGACAAAGCCTCAAAATTAGCAATGATAATGAGTCGTTAGTGTTTTTCTTTTTGCAATTGCTAAATCTATTGCAAACCATAGGTACCGTTCCTGCTATAGACTTGAATGAATACATGAATGCCTTGAATATAGAAGAGGTGAATATAGATGGCTAAGCAAGCAGATTTTGACAGTTTTATAAGTAGAATTGAACCAAGTTCAACCACAATAGAATACATAAGCAGTGTACAAATTAATCTCAGAGATTATTTAAAGAAACATGCTGACTATAAAGATATATACGTTGACTCTTTCCTTTCAGGATCATATTCAAAGCACACCTCTATTCGTCCGGCGAAAGGTGACAAGAAAAGAGATGTAGATATTGTTGTTGTTACAAAATATAAGCAATCTACTGATTCAAGAAAAGTGCTTGAAGAATTATTAGATGTGTTATTAGAGAATACTACATATTCATCTGCCCGAATTCAACATCATTCTATTGGTATAGAGTTGGCACAAATAAGTATGGATATTGTGCCTGTCATTAAGGATGATCTTGATGAACTCTATTATGTTGGTGATTCTTCCACTGGTCTTTGGGAGAAGACAGATCCCAAAGGTCATAAAGAATGGTCTACCCGAATCAATCAAGAACATAATTGTGCATATAAACCGCTTGTGAAAATTTTAAAATGGTGGAGGCGCATTCATTGTCCAACGGACATTAAAATGCCCAAAGGCATTACACTTGAAAAAATAATAGCAGATAATCTGGGAGACTCTACACAATCAACAGAAGATTTTCTTGTTGAAACTATGCAAAATATAATAGTTGCATACAAAGAGGATTACGCAAATGCAAATATCCTGCCTGTTTTAAATGATCCCTCCCCCAAAATAAAGGATAACAATCTTTTAGAAGGATATACTATTGAAGATTTTACATGCTTCATTAATAAAATCGAAGAACATCTGGAGTTGTTGAATTCTAATGGAACAGTTAATGATAGTTGGAGAAGCATATTAGGTAATGAGTTCCCAATCGATAGTCAAAAGAAATCCTCGAGTAATAATCAGTGTTGCTTAATGGCATTACATCGTCAAAAACCGATGTGGCCAATGATGCGTGGCGGAGCTGCTTTGATTGTTGTTAAAGTATTCGGACCAAACGGAAATAGAATTGAGTATCAAAGCAATGGCGATCCTTTAGATAAGAATTGTTCGTTACACTTTAGAGTATTAACAGGCGTAAAACAACCTTTCACAGTAAAGTGGCAGATTACAAACACTGGAGAAGAGGCTCGTTCTGCAAATTGTTTAAGAGGATATTTCGAAAATTCTGATGACGGCATAACTGGGAAGACTGAAAGCACATCTTATTCAGGTAGCCATTCTATTCAATGTTTTATAATAAAGAATAATATATGTGTTGCTAAAAGCAAAGAATATATAATTAACATAAGGTAATTTTGAGCAACATATTTATTGATTTAACGATAAATAATTATGTGTTGATGCTTGTCGCTGGACGTATATAGTAATCATCTTCACATGAAACGATTTCTAAATCCGAATCCAACGAAGCAGCATATTCTTCTAGGAATACAACTGAAGCTGATAACGATTCAATATCATTAAGGGAAACATTATCTTTGATTCTGTCTTCTATGCTCTTCTTATGTGCTTCACGCTGGTCTTTCATTTCTCTGACCTGATTTGCCCCCAAACCTCCAACTAAGGCAGGCGCAAGAGGACCTGCTAATACGCCTACAGCTATAAGTCCGCCAACTTGCTTTTTTGACATTTTATTGAGGGCTTTAGAATCTGTTGTGTACTTATTTAATGCTTCAATAGTATTGTTTATGGTTTCCTTATAAAGTTCGAGTTGTTCATTTATCTCACTGATAAAGTCCGATACTTCTTCAGGGGTATCAACATTGTCAAAGCAGACACGGAGACCCTTAGCCATTCCATAGACGTAAACTGACATTTTCAATTGAGCAAGTGTGTTGATAATGCCGGTCACGTTGCTGTCAACCTTCTCCAAAGAATCCTTTTTAGGATCAAGCGGAAAATTCTTCTCAAGCTTTAGTCTGCTTCGTTCGGCCTGTTTCAGTGCATCAAATTCAATTTGACCAGCCTTAATTGATTCGCTTTGACGTCTCTTATCGCTTGCCATAATAGCGTCGAAGTGTTTTACCATGTTGGAAATTGATTTATGTCCAGCGATAATTTCGCTTGCATCCTGAATCATAAACTGTTCTTTAATTGATTTTAACTCAGTGCATATGGATTCATAATTATTGTTCATTTCGTGCATATAGTACTGACTTGTTGCTATTGCCAATACTTGGAAAATAATGGCAACAATATTAGGCCCAGGAGCTTTTCCTAAAGTGTTAGCAATTTCTTTAGGGTCTAATTTCTCCCATTCGACCTGCTCTAATATTTTTCCATTTTCGCTAAGAATGAAACCACGAAAGAATGGAGAATCTTTTGCTTTCGCAAGCATATCAGCGTTAAGGGTTTGGTTCTTTACAATACATCTATATGAACCAGATACTAGTTTTTCGATGTTTTTAGCTTGTGTGCGACCAACCCATTTTTGAAATCCCAGACTTTCAATGAGACCTATTACAGGTGAAAAGCGAGCCAATGTCTTTCCGTCTAGTTTTATATACCCCTTTTCAAGCAATTTACCAGAAGACATGGTCATTGCTTCAAGAGTCAAACTGTTGTCTGCAAGAGAAATAACAGAGGAAACTTTGGATTTCATAGGGCACCTCGTCCAACAAATAAAGAATGTTAATTACAGGCCTATACTTCAGATAGTTGTAGATTATCAGACAAACCAAAGTGATACAACAAATAAACTGTTAAGTTAAGGTGAAAAGAATCTAAAGTGAATTTAAAAAGGCCGCTTCGGGCGAGCGTGCATATATCGGAGGTTCAATCTGACACAAATTGTAATGATTTAGTCAGCTTCCCAATTGGTATAATAGAAAAATAAATCCTATCTTCAGTATGGGAGGCATCCTATGTTCTGTATGAATTGTGGTCAACAACTGCCTGATGGCGCCAAGTTTTGCATGAGTTGTGGAACGCCTCAAGGGGCGGTTTCGCCTACAAATCCAGCAAATAGTGGAACAAACACACCCTTAACGACTCAAAGTTCAAATTCCACCGATAAGCCATCATTTGTTCCAGCGATGTGTCCAAATTGCAACGCACGTTTAAATGTTGATCCGTCACTCCAGATTGCTCAATGTGGTGCTTGCGGCACCCAACTTATCGTCCAAGATGCAATAAGAAAATATAACATAAGTGGAACAGTAAATCTCGTTCATTCTGGTAATGTTGTTCACTCGGGTACTGTCCTCTATCAGAAAGACTATTCTAATGAGCCAAATCTGTATGTGTCATATGTTTCTGTAGATCCTACTTTAGGCATGTCATTGAAGATTGTGAAAACAAGTATCACAAGCATCTTAAACTCAGGAATGAATACTTCCTTTAAGCTTGCACCCGGTCAATACATAATCAAGATAAAATTCGGAAATCTGATGAGAGTAAACGTGAATGCTGAAAGAAGAATTATAATAAAAGAAGATGGCTCACCAACTAGAGTCGACATCGGTTGGAAAGGCGGTTTATTTGGCGACTACTACATTAATGTCACGATGTAAGAGAAGTGTTGAAGATTCTTTTGAAGATTATTCCGAAGAGTTTTTTACAAATAACATAAATAGCTTCTATACGAATGTTGTTATTATTTCCCGCTTGTTCGACTGTTGATCAGCTGGGCATTTAAGATAGGAGGCACTGATGGCAATCCCTAAACTTTCTGAACAGAACATATTAGACGCTTTGAAATACATTGATGAGAATGGTGTGCCCACTAGAAACAAAAGCACCATTTATGAGCTGGTTACCCAAGAAGGGAAGAAGTACCCTCCCAAATACGTTATAGCTGTTGCGAACAATATAGCAACGGGAAAGGAAATTAGTACAGAAGGTTTCAATGCTGTTGAAGCAAAGAACTTTCTGGAATCGAGAGGTTATAAGATCGAATCGGTTCAAGCAAAGTATGAATTGGTAATTACTGCAGAGGATATTACATCGTCAGACGAACGATTCACTATAGATGATTTGATACTGGGAAATAACTACAAGCCGATAGATGCATATTTTCAACGCGCAAACGGAGAAGTAATTAAGAGAAAAAAAGAAAAAGGTGAAAATAGAATATCTAATCGCACATTACCCAAATTGGCTTTCCAAATATTTGAAAACCAATTGGACTCTTTATCGGATAAAGATAAGTTGAACTTCCCTGTGTGTAAGAACTCACCAAGACATGAAATGCTACGCGGTATATTTCCTTCTGAAGCTGAGTTCAAGAAATATAGAAATACGTTTGAACGAGTAATATACAAGCGGAAGAATGGGGCTCAGTTTGTAATATATTCATGGAATCTCTTTTCTACACTTTATTTTGAACGTGAATGTTTACGCCGATTTGGAAATCCAGGCGACAAATTCGTATTAGTATATCGAGATAAGTCTGAACAGGAAGAGACTAATGATGTCAGTGAAGAAACAGTAATAGCCGACATTGAGAAGACGACGCAAGAAAGCAAGAATCCGTACTCTAAGCTTTTACTTGAATCCAAAAATATTATCTTCCGAGGAGCTCCTGGTACAGGTAAATCCTACCTTGCAAAAGAGATTGCAGCAGACATTATCAGTAATGGATACACCGATCAGTATTCAGCTTTAACAGATGAACAAAAGAAACAAGTTGAGTTTGTTCAATTTCACCCGAGCTATGATTATTCTGATTTCGTTGAGGGACTTCGTCCCAAAATGAATGATGGTTATACACTTGGTTTTGAATTGCGTGATGGAATATTCAAATTCTTTGTTGATAGGGCAAGAAAAAACTTTGAAGACTCACAAAAGTCTAAGGAATTAAGAGAACAAGAAGTATCAGCAAATCAGATATTGACGGATTTTTTCTCGGAAATTGAATTTGATGTTGATGAATTTAAGACTGTAACTGGTAATAGATTTACGATTACAGACATTGACGATAAGCGTGTATATTTATCAATACCTGACAACCCTACCATTAATAAACTGAGCTTGAATTTGGATGAGCTCCGGAAGATGCTGGAGTCTGGAAAGCAGTTTGAAAAAATAAGCGATATAACTTCTTTCTTTGGCAAGCAATTCGCAACCCAAGGCTATTCGTATGATTTCGCTTTATATAAAGAAATCAAAAAGAGAAAGATTCAGTCCAATCCGTCACAAGTTGATGCAGTTGAATTAAAGAAGTACATATTCATTATTGATGAGATTAACAGAGGTGAGATTTCTAAGATTCTTGGTGAATTGTTCTTCTCGATTGATCCGGGATATCGTGGAAAAGCAGGAGAAGTCTCAACACAGTATGCAAATATGCATCTGAATCCGAATGAGAAGTTCTATATTCCGGATAATGTCTATATTATCGGAACAATGAATGATATCGACAGATCCGTTGATAGCTTTGACTTTGCTATGAGAAGAAGATTCCGTTTTATTGAAATCAAAGCTGAAGATACCCAGGATATGCTGGACTCTCTTGAAGATGACGATAAGAAGAACGAAGCAATTGAACGTATGGATAAGCTCAATGCTGAGATTGTAAAAGTTGAAGATCTGAACGAGAACTATCAGATCGGCGCTTCCTATTTCTTGAAGTTAAAGACAATAGGATTTGATGAGCTGTGGACAGATTATCTTAGGCCCTTACTGCAGGAATATGTTCGTGGCATGTATGACGAGAAGGGCATTATGAATAGATTTGCCAGAGCATACGGATATGAGATTTCCGATTCAGGTGTTGATGATGAAGCAACTCAGGATCAAGGATAATAGCCGTAAAAACAAAGACGAGTTTTACGAAATACCTCATCTTGTTAAGTCCATAGCTGATAAGATGCTGGGCGAATTAGAAAAAGAAGGTGTATTTGTATTTCCTGAATGCGTTAAGGAGGCTGATGATTTAACTGATGATCAAATGATCCTCAGCTCCATTAACGATGAATATTGTTCAAGTAATGTTATGGGATTTCTGGGGCGTGGTGACGAACGACTTGTTATAGAATCGCGTTTCAGCACGGGAGACAACGATTATCTATTCCAATATCTGCTAGAACGTGTACTGGACTTCCCAAATCTTGTTGATTTTGAAACAGACGCTTCGCGAGACAATAGAATGTTTGCGTTACTTCTGTTTCTCTTTCCCTCGTATTTAGCTGCAGCTTTGAGGAAAGGTATATTCAAAACCTATGTAAATAGAATGTACAACGATTCGAATGTTAGGGGAAAGATTAACGTTGATCGCCATATCCGTTTGAATACTCCGTTTGTTGGAAATATTGCGTATAGCCAGCGAGAATACACTTTCGATAATTACCTGATTCAGTTAGTTCGTCACACAATAGAGTTTATTAAGAGAAAACCTTATGGCAATAAGCTCCTTATCAAGGTTAAGGATGAAGTAAAACAAATAACAGATGCAACGCCTGATTATTCATCAAGCGACCTAATTAATGTTCTTGCTGAAAACAAGAAGAATAAAGTCAGACATGCGTATTATCACGAATACCGTGCTCTCCAGCAACTCTGCATATTAATCTTACAAAACGAAAAGACTCAGGTTGGTCTTGGAACTCGCAAAACCTACGGTATTCTTTTTGACGGTGCTTGGCTTTGGGAGGAGTATATTAACACCTTGGTTTCTGATTTCTTTTATCATCCTATGAACAAAAGCAAGCTGGGAACTCAATATCTCTTTCCCAATGGTTTGGGAAGGATTTATCCTGATTTCATTGGAAAGAACTCTGAAGACCGCTTGATTGCAGATGCTAAATACAAGCCTTTTACTAATATCAATGGTGACGACTATCTGCAAGTATTGGCTTATATGTTCAGATTCGATGCTAAGAAAGCGTTCTATTTCTATCCTGAGGCAAATGGTGCTACTGATAAGATTCTTTATCTAAACACCGGTTCTACTTATGAGAAGAATGTTCGTGCTAGGGATGATGTCCTATTAATTAAACATGGATTGCACATTCCCAATAACGCCGCTTCTTATGATGAGTTTGTCAGTATGATAAGAGAGTGCGAAAAAGACTTTATAACCGGTCTTGCTATATGAGATTAGCATCTATACAGCTCCTAATTCATGTCTATTCAACTTCGTCATTTGTGGCTTAATTTAGTCATTCGCTCGAAAATGACTAAATTTGCATTGACTGATGACATACCAGTAAAATCGATTATCGGAAAAATAGAGCCCCATGGAGAAAAACGACTCTTTTATTCTTAGAATTCGAAAGAAGGTTTTGTTTTATCTAAATAAACATTAGGCATGGTTATAGGTCTAGAATAACATGCACAATAAGTACGAAAGATAAGAATACTTATATAGTTCCTTTTTCCCCTTCTTCTGCGACTAAATCTACTATGTTTTCTAAACAGTCAAATACATTTCCTGGAGTAGTATATATTCTATCTGACAATGATTTTTTGTCAGCATCAGACAATTCTGGAATTATAGAAAGCATCTTTTCGCGTCTTATCCTAAGATCAATAATGTATGGAGTTGGAGTTCGTTCTATTACCGGAACTGATATATCGTGAACGATTAAGATGGCTTTCTTGTTTTTAATCATCTGATTCATCAGTAATCTCCACCAAAATAAATCTGTGTCTCCAATAGACATACCATAAATGTAAAATATATCAGCAGAATTAATAATCGAAATTGCTTTTTCTTGAATTTCTTCGCCCATATCAGAAATGAATAATGGTTTTACTATTTGTCTAGAATATTCTAATAATCCGCCTTCAAATGTTGTCTGATCATATTGTGTATCATCGTTGACTCCGAATGCTAATCCATGATCTGTGGTCCCATGAACATGTAAACAATTAATATGGTTAGCATAAGTCGCAGAACGGCTATATGCACGGGAGCCACACAGTTTCTTTTTTTCAATTGGTGATATAAGACGATCAATAAGTGCTGTATAGTTAAAATTAAGGACACTGACATTATACCCACCATCCAAGTTAGCTATATAGCCATTGATTTTATTGCGGTCAGTTGGACGAAGACCTCGACTCACATCAGTAAAGCCAGTCCATAATTCAGCCAACAATGAATCGTTTCTAAGTGTTTTGGAGTATGGGAAGCGCTTTTCTTCCTTGCTAAGATAAATGGACAAGTTTTCGCAAAAATAACTATGACAATCAGCTACAATTTTATCAGAATTATCCTTGCCTTTAACAACAGAAGTGTACTTGCCAAACCCTAATTCTGCATCGCTCCAGTCAATTTCAGTTTTTTCACCTTCACGATATTTGGAAATACTTTCTCTTAGTTTTGCTATCTCCGGATTTACTTCATCACCTTTGGAGTTAATTAAGTCATCATAGAAATTCTCATACCTGGTGTTTAGGCCAACATTTAGATCAAATCCATTTCCTATAAAGTAAACAATATTCATTTATTTGAAGTCTCCTAAAATACTAGTTGCATATTAATTTGAATGATACATGTACATTATAAGCCATCCACTTTGTCTTTTCTCGCTTTCAACAATAGTATTGAAAGTTTTTTATGGTCAGTTTTTTAGGAATCCAACTAATAATTTTATAAATACGAAAAAATCAAATTATACATTGCACCCGAATGCTCCTTAATTATCTTGAATACCTGCCTGCATGCCTGCATGGCCTATTTCTGTCCCATTATTAGCGCTATAGTTAATGATATAATGCTTATGTCGATTGAAAAGGTAGCGTTTTTTAGTATTGGCGGTGCTATATGAGTAGAATATCTGAATATGAAGTCGAAGAGAAGTTCATAAACAAGCTAGAGAGCATTGGTTATGAATATATTGATCTGAAAAATTATGCAGATGTGCTTAGTAATTTCAAAATGCAGCTTTGCAAGCTCAATGCATCCAAACTTATTGAGAAAAAGGGTGTGGCAGACCTTTCTCAAAAAGAATTTGAGCGCCTTTTAATATATGTTGACAATAAGACCGTATATGAATCTGCCAAAATACTGAGGGATAAGTATATTCTTCAGTTGGATAATGGTGAAACCGTTTATTTGGACTTCTTTACGCCCGATTCGACTCGTAACACTTATCAGGTAGCCCATCAGATTACTATGGACCCTGAACATAAAGAAGATGTTTCTTATAAGAACCGCTATGATGTTACTGTCCTAATTAATGGACTTCCTCTAATTCAGATCGAATTAAAGAGGCCAGGCGTAGAGATAAATGAAGCTATAAACCAGATAAATAGATACAGAAAATTCTCGTTTAGAGGCCTGTTTAGGTATTTACAGTTGTTCGTTGTATCCAATTCTGTCCAGACAAAGTACTTTTGCAACGAAAACGAGATGGAAAACGGTCAAAGACGCAATATTCTCAAAAGCCTTGTGTTCTTCTGGACAGATGAGAAAAATGATCGAATCAATGATCTTCAGGATTTCACGTCAGACTTTTTCCGCAAAACCTTTATAACCGATATTCTCTCAAAATACATGGTTATTAAGACAACTGAAGACACTTTGATGGTAATGAGACCTTATCAGATATATGCAGTTCAGGCTGCAAAAAAACGAGTGCTTGAGGTAAACAAGGATGGATTTGTCTTTGCATGTACCGGTTCTGGAAAAACGCTTACTTCCTTCAAGCTGGCGCAACTGTTAAGGGATGAGAATGCTGTTGACAGGGTTATTTTTCTTATAGACCGTAAAGATTTGGATGACCAGACCATTGATGAGTACAATTCTTTTGAAAAAGATTGTGTCGATCGTTCTACTAGCACTTACGCTTTAACCAAACGATTGGAAGATAAGTCTCAGAAATTGATAGTAACAACCATACAGAAACTTGCGAATGCATCTAACAACCCCAAGTTCGATAAATTGATTGAGACAATGCGCAATGAGAAAGTCATTTTCATAATTGATGAATGTCATAGATCACAATTCGGAAAGATGCATGCTGATATAGCCAGACGCTTCGATAATGCAAACTATATCGGATTTACCGGCACCCCTATCTTTAAGGAAAACATTGGTAGCAATAATAGAACTACTGCGGATATATTCTATGCCGGAAAAGAACTAGATTCTTGTCTGCACAAGTATATGATTAAGAACGCTATTGCAGATGGAAATGTTCTTAAGTTCTCTGTTGAATATCAGAGATCTATCCTTGTAAAAAAGGTCCAGGCGCAAGGCCTAGATCCTGAGAAACTGGATGATCCAGAATATTGCCGGACTCACAATGTTGATATCAACTCGCTTTACCATGATCCGCAGAGAATAAAGAATATAGCTGAACACATCTTTAAGAACTATACAAATCATACACATCCTCAGGGCGAAGGTGTTTATACAGCTATGTTTGCTGTAGATGAGATAAGAACTCTTGGAAAGTACTATAAGGAGTTCAAGCGAATCAATGATGAAGCGCCGGAAGACAAGAAACTGAGGATTGCTGCAATCTTCACGTATCAAGCAAACGAGGATATGGATGAAGGTGCAGATGAGCATTCGCAGGAATTGTTGGATGCGTGCATGAAAGATTATAACGAGATGTTTGGCACATCTTTTGGCTTAGATACATTTGATGCATATCGCAAAGACATCCAAAAGCGTTTGAAGCAGAAAGAAGAACCACAGGTTGATTTATTGATCGTCGTCAATATGTTCCTTACAGGCTTTGATGCAAAGCCGCTGAATACTTTATATCTTGATAAGAATCTTATTTGGCATTCACTCCTTCAGGCATATAGTCGAACAAACCGCGTCGATAAGGCATCCAAACAGTTTGGACAGATTATCACTTACCGTAATATCAAGAAGGCTCAGGATGATGCTCTTAGATTGTTCTCAGAAGGTCAGCCTGATGAGTATATTATCAAATCTTACGAGTATTACACCGAAGAGTGGAGAGTAAAGACTGGTGATTTGATGCGAATAGTTCCGACTCCGGCTGATGCAGGACATTTACAGTCTGAGGATGATATAAGAGAATTCATTATTGCATTCCGTGCTGTTTCAAAAACATTGGCAATTTTAAAGACATTCTCGAAATTTGATTGGAAAGATCTATCGACAGAACTAGATGAGAATGAGTACGAAGCGTATAAGAGCTGGTATATGACTTATTATGACCAGCAAAAGAAAGAAAAGGATTCCGATAAGAAAATAGTTCCTGTTGATGTAGATTTTGATATTGAATTAATTAGGACTGACAAGATCAACGTTGTATATATTCTTAACCTTCTTAAGGATGTAAATCGCAAAAATCCAGATGAGATGAAGCGGTCAGTCGATCTTATCCTAAGAGAGATTGAAAGATCTGATAACGAAACGTTGCGTTACAAGAGAGAGCTGATGAGTACATTCATAAAAACGCGTTTCTTTGACCTGGATCCGAATGCAGATATTATTCAAGAGTATCACCAATTTGAAAAGGAGGAATTGGCTCTCGATATAGAACGTGTTTCAAGCATATTAAACATTGAACCAAATCGATTAGCGGATCTGTTCTATTCATATACATTTAGCAATCAGCTTACGGATGAGGAAATACGATTACAGATTGAGCATCTTAATTATGGTCTCTTACGTACAACGCAGATGATTAAATCAATTAAGGAATCAATCGACGATCTTTATCATAAATATAAGGCGGAGGGTAAATAATGGATAACAATTCATATCAGCAGCAGGCTAATGAATTATCTAAGCAGTTATGGGCTATAGCAAATGATCTTCGTGGCAATATGGATGCATCGAAGTTCAAGAATTATATTCTCGGTACGATTTTCTACAGATATCTTTCCGAACGAACAGAATCGTATATGAAGGAAATCCTGAAGAATGACAATCTTACTTATGAAGAAGCTTTTGGAAACAGTGATTTTAAACCTGTAGTTGAGCAGTGGTCTTTAAGTAAACTCGGTTACATAATAAAGCCCGAATTCCTTTATAAAAATCTTCAAAAGAGCATTGTAGAGAGAACCTTCTCCATCGAAGATTATGAGAAAGCCATAAGTGAATTAACTGCTTCAACCATGGGTCAGGAATCCGAATCTGATTTTACCGGTTTGTTCAATGATATGAAACTGCAGGATCCTGATCTTGGAGATAGTGTTTCTGAAAGAACAGCACTTATTAGCCAGGTTATTACTAAAGTCGGTCTGATCGACTTCAAGCTCGATGATGCGAAGTTCGATGTCCTTGGCACTGCCTATATGATTCTTATCGGTCTTTTTGCATCAGATGCAGGAAAGAAAGGTGGAGAATTCTTTACACCGACCGGACCATCAAAGCTTTGTGCTACCCTTGCAACTATTGGTTTGGAGGAAGCAAGGACAGTTGGTGACTGCACATGTGGTTCTGCTTCCATGCTCTTGGAAGTTCAGAAACATCTTACAAGCGGAAGAGTAGGACACTTCTATGGTCAGGAGAAGAACGCTTCTACATACAACCTTGCAAGAATGAATATGCTTATGCATGGTGTTGATTATCACAACTTTGATATCTATAAGGGTGATACATTAACAAACGACTACTATGAAGATGAGAAAATGACAGTTCAGGTATGCAATCCGCCTTACTCTCTTAAGTGGTCAGCCGATCCTCAGTATGAAGATGATCCACGTTATTCCGGTGCAGGTAAACTCGCTCCGAAATCTCATGCCGATTATGCATTCCTTGAACACATGATCTACCATATGGATCCTGATGATGGAAGAATCGCAGTGCTGTTGCCGCATGGTGTGCTTTTCCGTGGAGCAGCTGAAGAACAGATTCGCAAGTATATTGTTCGTGATCTTAATAAGCTTGATGCGGTAATAGGCCTTCCTGCTAATCTTTTCCATGGTACAGGTATCCCAGTTTGTCTACTTGTCCTGAAGAGCAAGCGTAATGGTAATTCAAACAATATTCTGTTTATTGATGCATCCAAGGAATATAAGCCGGGCAAGAACATGAATACTCTTGAAGAGGAACACCTTGCCAAGATTATAGATGCATATAAAGAACGAAAGGACATAGATAAGTTCTGCCATGTTGCAACAATGGAAGAGATTGAAGCAAATGATTTCAATCTGAATATTCCCCGTTATGTTGATACATCAGAAAAAGAGGAAGAAATAGACCTCGCAGCTAAGGCAGAAGATATCGAAAAACTTAATTCAGAGATTAAGATGGCAGAAGATGAACTTAAAAAATATTTTGACGAACTCGGGCTTAAATTCCCGTTCTGAGGAGGTGCATGATGGAAAACATTAAAAAGACTGCACCTGAGATCAGATTTCCGGGCTTTACTGACCCTTGGGAACAGCGTAAG
>JAEEGL014716468.1_pt1 | contig 20314 bp, 19 predicted proteins | sample 9134231 | NCBI WGS metagenome assembly JAEEGL01 (sample SAMN16246548, study PRJNA631951) | gut metagenome | biome: gut microbiome; feature: rumen; material: fiber-attached | host: Bos | place: Iran: Karaj | collected 2018-10 | reverse complement strand
TGGAGGATATCGAGACTGCCAGAGAGCACGGCATGGATTTCCTGCGGGTGGGCGTCAATGTGAACGAGTACGAACGCGCAGAGCCCTATGTGAGAAAATCCAGAGCGGAGGGCTTTTGGGTCTCGGTCAACTATATGAAGAGTTACGCGGTCAGCCCGGAGAAATTTGCGGACTGCGCGGCGGCTGCGGAGGATTTCGGCGCGCACTGTGTGTATATCGTGGATTCCGCCGGATGTATGACGCCGGAGGAAATCGGGCGATATCTCGACGCCGTCCGCAAGAAAAGCGCCGTACAGCTTGGGTTTCATGGTCATGACAATCTCGGCCTGGCCGTGGCGAATACGGTTTACTGTGTGAAAAAGGGCGTCGACTTTATCGACTGCACCTTCCAGGGACTTGGCAGAAGCAGCGGAAACGCGTCCATCGAACAGGTCGTCATGCTGCTGGATAAGATGGGGTATGTGAAGGATTTCGATCTTCCCAGAGTTTTGGAATACGGATATGCCGGCCTCCGGCACATCGTATCCGCCGAGAAGCTGACAAATCCCCTGGACTACATGTGTGGCTATGCCGGATTCCACTCCAGTTTCCTCAAGGATATTTACCGCTGCTCCAGTGAAAAGCAGGTGGACCCGCTGAGATTGATCCTGGCTTACAGCCGGATCAACCGCACTGGGATGGACTACGCGGAGCTTTGCCAGACGGCGGACATGCTGCCGAAGGATCCCGACGAGAATCCGTATCACTTCGGCGAATACTTTTCTGCGAGGTACAGCGATAATAACCGTTGATCATTTTGGATAGAGAGAAGAATGTGACATATGGTTCAGAGACTTCGGGGAATCGGCAAATATGTAAGGAATAATTGGGCATTTGTGCTGATCGGGTTCTTCTGCCTTTATATGTTACTTTTCGTATGCATAAAGGGGGAAAGTCTCTATTTCAATGCGAACGACGGCCTGGATTCCACAATTCCTTATTATAAAGTGCATCGGGATGCTCTGCTGAGCGGTCAGCTGGGTGAGGATTTCGTGTCGCCGATTCTGGGCGGAGACAGCATGACGGTCCGGCTGTTTAATGTTGCAATCACGATGATCACCTTTTTATATACGGTTTTCCCGCCGTTCGCCGCGTACATCGCACTGTATTTTGTCCGTATCCTCCTGGGCGTTTCGGGATTCCTGCTTATGGCGCGCCTCCTTTACGACAAAGAGGAATGCCTCCGGCTGCGCAATCCGGCGGCAATCATCGGTTTTATTTATGGGATCCTGCCCTTCTGGCCGCTGGCCGGGGGGATCATGCTCTATCCGCTGCTTCTGGCTACACTTGTTTTTGCCTATAAGAAGAACAAACTGTGGACCGGGCTTCTGGTTATCCCATTCATCTTTCTGGGAGTTTCTTTTGCGCTTTTTGGGGCATTTGTTTTTGCCTATTTGTTTTTGTTTACGCTGATAGATCTGCTTCGTAAGAAACGCCTCAATCTTGGCCTCTTGTCCTGCGTCATATGCCTGATCGTTCCGTCTCTTCTGCTCAGCATGAGCATGATTGTGAATGTGACCTCCGGCAGCACCATACGAAGCGGTTTTACCGCGGTGATTCTCAGCGACTTTGACCTTTTCGAGTTTTTGAAATCAATCTTCAAAATTCTGAAGACGGGACAGTATCACTGTGGGACAAATCAGCAGTTTTTTGCGGCGCCGTTGTGCCTGATTTGGTTTATCCTGTACAATGCCGCACTCATTATCCGAAAAAACTCGTTCCGCACGATCATCGAGAAACCGTTTAACTGCTGCTTTTTGTGGTTCGTCCTGAATGGGATTCTCTATGGGGTTTACTATGATCCGACGCTGCAGAATCTTGTTTTCAGTCTGTTTCCCTTCTTGAGAGGCTTTGTCTTTGCCCGGTTTTTGTGGTTGAATCCACTGGCTCTGTATCTGTGTATCTTTTATATTGTGAAAACACTGGTCGATCTGACATACACCGAAGCGTTCGCACGATTCAAGGGAAAACTCGCAAAGCCGATTCAAACCGCGGTCCGCGTTCTTCCGGCCTTGCTTATGCTCTGTGTTTTCTCCTCCGTTCTCAACCCGACGATAACAAATGCGGTCTTGTATTCTGATATAGCCCGCAATATTGATTATGCGCTTCATCCGGAGAAGAATAAGCGGTATGTGACGTGGGGCCAGCTGTATTCGGAAGACTTGTTTGATGAGATAAAGTCGAGCATCGGTTACAATGATGAGTGGTCGGTCGCATATGGGTTTTTGCCCTCCGTTTTGACCTACAATGATATCCGTACGCTGGATGGCTATGACAGCGGCTATTCTGCAGAATACAGAGAACAGTTCGCGAAGCTGATCCGTCCATATCTCGAGGCGGGAACACAGTATGTTGACTACTTTAATAACTATGGGATTCGCGCTTATCTGTTCTCAGATGACATCGGGTTTATGCCGGAGCATCTTACAACAAAAGAGTCGGCGCCGCTTTATATGGACGGTGACGTGTTCCGGGAGATGGGCGGAGTATATGTGTTTTCCGTGGTGGAGATCACGAACAGTGATGAGCTGGGGTTGACGCTGCTCGGCACCTGGACGCATCCCGAGTCGCTCTATCACATGAGCGTTTACAAGGCGGAGTAGATGACGCGACTTGACGCGCCGCGGAGGGAATATGGGTAAGCGAATCAATCCGCTGATGAAATCATCGGCCCTGTATCTTGCGGCGACCGCGATCGGTCAGGGCATGTCTTTCGCGGGCATGATCGTTTTTACCCGCATCATGCCGAAGGCGGATTTTGGCCTGTACAGCACATACTATGCGGCCGTGGCGGTGCTAGAGGTATTTGTCGGAGCGAATCTCTTCATCTCTACCAACAATGCCTTTATTGATTTCCGGGAACGATTTCATGCGTATCAAAAAACGATTCTGGTATTGTCTCTTTTGATTTTTACAGGACTGTTTGTTATCCTGGGGCTTGCAAAGGAATTGCTGTTCAAATCCATTTCATGGTTCGTGCTGGTCTTTTCTTTTTTCCATGCATATTCGTTCTATGTGGTCAATTGCGGGGTTTATGCGGCAAATATGGAGAGCAACTATCGCAGAAAGACGGCGTTGCTCGCAATCCCCAACATACTGCAGTTTCTGATTTCTCTTGGTTTGATGCTTGCTCTTCAGGATCGGACCTATCCAGTCAGAGTCATAGGGAGCGTGACCGGGGTCATTTTATGCGCAGTCCCGGTTTTCATCATGATCATGCGATATCCCGGTCGACTGATCGTATTGGACGACTGGAAGTACGCGCTGAAGATATCCGTTCCCTCCATTGCCATGTCCGTCTCCTATATGCTGATGCAGCAGTGTGACAAGATGATGATCACAAAGTATGTCAGCCCGGAGGAGACGGCGGTCTATTCCGTGATTTTTTATATGGGTTACGCGCTGCTGCTGTTCAATCAGGCTGTTGCGCCGGTTCGGCAGGCCTGGACGTTTCAGAATATGGAAAAGACGGAACGGTCGGTCTTTCAGCGCATTCAAAAGTGGTATCTGATCGCGGTCGCTTTCTGCGCCACCAGCGTTCTGATGGTCGCGCCGGAGGCAATCAAGATCCTTGCGCCTCGCTCCTACTGGGAATTTGAATACATTACGCCATTTGTCCTGTCAGCCTGCCTTTCCATCTCCTGCGGCTTTTATTCCGAGCTGGCGCTGTATTATAAAAAGAATCTGCCGCTGTCCCTATGCGTCGCTGCTGCCGCTGCGCTGAATATCGGACTGAATTTCATCCTGATTCCACGCGTCGGTGCGGTTGCAGCCGCCTATACGACCGTGGCGGCATATCTTTTACTCCATGTTCTTTCAGGCATGATCATACGCAAACAGAATAATGGTCTCTATTCCAAAAGAATGTTTTTGCTGTTTGCCTTATACTGTGCGTTTACCTGTGCGATTTCGTTTCCGATTCTGGAGATACCCGCACTGCGTTATCCGATTTTTGCGGCTTTACTGGTGCTTTTGGCTCTGTATGCTTTGTATAAAAAGAGTGAATGGATTGCTGTGGTGCGCAAGGACTGAATGCGGAAAAATCTGAAAGAACATGAAATCTGGTTGAAACAATACCAATTATGATTCGCTCTTTCTTGAAAGGATGACCGGAATGAACCAGTACGATATTCAGTGGAAGCTCTTCAATTTCTACTGCTTGGGCTATATCCTGTCCATGATGCGCAACGAAAAGAAAAACGCGGAGCAATTGCGCCGACTGCAGAATCGCAGGATTCAAAAGCTGGCGCTCCGGGCTTATGAGGTGCCGTTCTGGAAAAAGCGCTTTGACGAAGGCGGCGTTGACCCGAAGTCGATCCGGACGCGGGAGGACCTTGCAAAGTTGCCCACGCTGACCAAAGAGGAGTACAGAGCGTGGATGAATGAGGAGCTGGAGACGCCGATCGTCAAGAACTTCAAGTTTACGCATACTTCTGGTTCCACCGGAATCCCGACGACGAATATCTATCCGCCGAAGGAATACGCGCAGCACTATATGATGGATATGTTCTGCTGGATGCAGGGTGGCTACAATCCGTTCTTTGGAAAAGCGCTGACCTGTTCTCCCGGCGATGCATCCGTCGGCATGGGGACTTTTATACAGCGGCTTGGTATTCTACGCCGAGAGTGCTTTAGCATGGAGTGGGACAAAAAGGATATCGTTGCAAAAATCAACTCATATCAGCCGGACTTTCTGCTCGGATACAGCGCAGAACTTGCCTTTATTGCACAATATGCGTTGGAAAATGACATTCCTGTTCATAAACCAGAGTACTATTGTGCAGGCGGAGAGCATGTGATGGGGGAGACCGAACGAGTGCTGAAGCAGGCGTTCGGCGACGGGATGATTAACTATTACGGCTGCACGGAGATGGCAGATTTTGCTGTGCGGAAACCAGGAGAAGATTATTATCATGTGTTTGAGGATTGCGTGGCTGTCAGTGTGATGACTGATAGAGGTATTCACTCGGAAGGAACGGGAACCGTCCTGGCTACGCCGCTGTTTCGCATGCAGTATCCGCTGATCAACTATGAAATCGGCGACATCGTGACTTTGAAACAGATGGATGGCCGGGATGTTCTCACGGAAATGTGTGGCCGCAAGCAGGATATGTTCGTATGGCGGAGCGGAAAGAAAACAACCCACAAGGATATCTGGCTGATCAGTCGCACGCTGGAGGATGTTTATCAGATCCGGTTTATTCAGGATTCCTACGATAAGTTGGTGCTCCAGGTCGTACAGGATCCTAAATCAAAAAAGGACAGAGCGGCTCTGGAGGACTATCTCCGGAAGAAATATGAACCTGTGATTGACGAAGACGTCCAGATTACTTTCGAGTGGCTGCAGGTGATCCCGCCGGACCCGAACGGTAAAATCCGAAACATGATCAGCAAAGTGAGCAATTAGGGAGTGTACGACGAATGAAGCGTGGTTTGGCGGTGTTTTACGATCCGCATAATGTCTATCAGTTCTTGTGGTATTACTGCACCGACGGCGGGGATATTGAGTGGGACGCGCTGTGCCTGCCGAATTCATCTCAAGGCGAGTATATTTCCGAGTGGCTGGAAAAGCTGGGGATCTTTCGACGCGTCGTCCGGCACACGGAGCTCTATGAGAGTTGGCCCCTGCAAAAGCAGTTTGCCATGTTTACAAAAATGGCTGGTTACGCACTGGTCGGGCAGCAAAAGCGTTATGCGGAAAAGATGATCCGGCAGATCGTGGGAACAAATGATTACGATACATATGTCGTACTTGCAGATATTGGGCTTATTTCAGGTCTGTTCCTCCTTTTTGGAAAAGAGAGGGAGGTCATCATTCTGGAAGACGGAACGGTCGATTATCTGACGCGTTCCTATCGCACGATCCTATCAAAACTCAGTAATGCTTACGCCTGGAAGGGCTTTATCATGTCACTGATGAAGTACAACAACTTTTCAGGGAGGTACCCTTTAAAGACCACGCGGGACTGCGTCAAGTACAGCTCTCATCCAGATAAGATGAAATACAGGGCGTACAGGGAATTACGGAAGCTATATGATTTTGAGAGGACAGACCAGAGGAAGTTCGATACTCTCATGGGTGTCATTTTCCCCGAGTTGGATCGTTTTTTTGATCAAAAGCATGATGCGATACTCTTTACCATGTCGGTCTCTGTTTTTGTCAAGGAAGGGGCCGAAAAATACTATTCCCGTGTCGAGAAATATGTGAGTTCAAGGTTTCACTCGATCATTTTGAAAAAGCACCCGATTGACGATCATGTCTATCGCTTTGAGCCGGGCGTCGAGGTTCTGGAAATCGATCAGCATATTCCTGCGGAGGCTTTTTTGGGAAGAATACGCAATATGCAGGTCTTGTTCATGGGCCCAAGTTCCTGCAACCTTTATCTGGATAAAGAACGGTACGATCCGATCATGTTTCGATTTGTCGAATTGGAAGAAGAGAGCAAAAAGAGAATAGACTTGGCGGCAAAGTACAATCTGGATGCAGTCAACTTTTGTTTGGATTTGTTTGGGTATACCGAAGAGAACGTTGTGGAATTGTAGCTGGAAGCGTGCTTTTCCATGTTTTTCCTCGCTATCGAAACAAATTGGGATGTACTCAGCCGGAAGAATACGGGAAAATCCGTTTTTGTGATACATTATCTGTCAGAAGCTTTTTCCAGCTATTATCCTGATTGAGACCGGGACAGGATTACAGGGAGAACGATAGCGCTCATTGAGATATGGGCAGTGGTGTAAGTATATATCTGACACACAAATGGTTTTTTGGACCTATCTGCTCGGGCGGACCAGAGAGGATCCACGCTGTTCTCGGAAAAACAGATTTGGAAATTGACAGAGATGATTATGCATCCTAGATTACAGAATATGCAGATAAGATCGCAGAACTGCATCTTGTTTTTTGGAAGAAAGATTGTTCGGATTCAATTGTTCACAAATTGGGAGGCTATATGGTTTTCGGTAAATCTACCATGGAGAGCCTACTATTTCACGAAATAAGCGATGAAAAGCTGTGGAGTATTAGGAAAAAAGCACAGAGCAGTAATCCAGTCGTCAGATTAATATATGGCATTAAGCATAAACGCATACTATGTAGGTATAATTCCTATTTTCCATTGTCTGTACGAATTGATGGAATGCCATCATTTCCTCATGGGCCTAATGGAGTATTTATTTCTGCACAAGCCAAGATAGGAAAGAATTGTGTGATATTTCACCAAGTAACAATTGGGTCAAACACACTGTTAGATAGCAAAGGGCAAGGAGCACCAGTAATTGGAAACGATGTGTTCATTGGAGCGGGTGCCAAAATAATTGGCAATGTTACCATAGGCAATAATGTTAGAATTGGTGCAAATTGTGTCGTCGTTAAGAATGTGCCGGACAACACAACTGTTGTAAGTGCCTCGCCCCGGTATATAGCCAAAAACTCAACAGTGAACAATCAGTTTCTTGAAATTCATTTCTGGGAAGAAAAAGTAAATAAATATGTTTCAAAAAAAGAAACTGAGTCTGAAGACATAAATGCAGATATGTAGCCTGAAACAAATTTGTTATGGGATGTGGGAGGTACCTTTCTTTACACAGCATGTCCCTTAGAAGAAGCGGAAATGACGGTCGGCAGTGAGGCGCTTCTTCCTAGTTCCAGTCATAATCTGGTCGAGTAACCGCTGGCTGAATCAAAAAATGATTCGAAGATATCGATTTTATAGCCGTCGTTTAGCCCGGTGGCAGCCATACGCATTGGATCTAGGGAGTGTCCTCTCACATACGCAGTATCTGCCAGCCCCCTTTTTCTTTATCAGTATTAAAGAAGGATGAAAAAAGGAGAACAGACGTGCCGGTGCATTACAGTAAGGACATCATTCAATTCAGTATGGATCTGTTCGGGTACACGGATGAAACATCGTGGAAGTATAATAGAAGCATACAAATCGAGTTGTTTATCGCTATACGATTCATATGAAAGGTACGAATAGTATCATGTTTAGCTTGGATCAGTTTATTAATCAGTTTGTGACAAAGCGCCCTTCTTCCATGTTTTGCCCTGACATCACGGCGAATCGCGATGCGCTTGGCCGCGGCATCTCAGGAAAAACCGTTCTCGTAATTGGCGGCGCCGGCTCCATCGGCTCGTCATTTATCAAGGCGCTGCTCCCGTTCAGACCCGCTTCCCTTGTGGTTGTGGATTACAACGAAAACGCATTGGCGGAACTGACGCGGGACCTTCGCTCGACGAAGGGGATGTATGTCCCGGAGGACTATGTCCCATATCCGATGGACTTTGCATCCCCGGTCTTTGAAAAAATGTTCCGGTCCCGCGGCGGCTTTGATATTGTGGGGAATTTCTCGGCCCATAAACATGTTCGGTCCGAGAAGGACATTTACAGCGTGGAGGCGCTCCTTCAGAACAACGTCCTCCACGCCAAGCTGCTTCTTGACCTGCTCGCAGAGTATCCTCCGGAAGAATACTTCTGCGTGTCCACGGATAAGGCCGCGAATCCCGTGAATATCATGGGCGCCAGCAAACGGATAATGGAGGACGTCATTTTCTCATACTCTGACAGTTTTCCCGTAAAAACGGCCCGGTTTGCAAATGTGGCCTTTTCGAATGGTTCGCTTCCCGCAGGGTTCCTGGCGCGGATTCAGAAGCTCCAACCTTTGTCTGCCCCATCCGATGTGCGCAGGTTTTTTGTGAGTCCGGAAGAATCCGGGCAGATCTGTCTCCTGTCGTGCATACTCGGCGAGAATCGCGCCATCTTCTTCCCAAAGCTTGCGGAAGCGCAAATGATGACCTTTGACGCGATTGCTACCGAACTCCTGAAAGCGCATGGGTATGAGGTTCTGGAGTGCGGATCGGATGAGGAAGCGATTGATAAAGCGGAAGACCTCAAAAGGGGCAGCAACCTGTATCCGGTGCATTATGCGGTTTCTGACACTTCCGGTGAGAAGCCCTTCGAGGAGTTCGTCACGGATACAGAGACTGCGGACTATGACAGGTTCCGGTCTCTGGGCGTGATTACCGGGAAAGGGATCCCTGACAAGCAGAAGGTCGCTGCCCTTTTTGCGGCCCTCAATGCGGCGTTTGATAAGCCGGAGACCACAAAGGAAGAAGTCATATCGATCATGCAGTTGTATCTTCCGAATTTTGAGCATATTGAGACCGGAAAATCGCTTGACAGCAAAATGTGATTCGAAATCGAGGTAAATCTGTACTGCTATCGCAGGAAAGGCAATGATTATGGGTAAGTATATTCCGTTGTCGATCCCCAATTTTGAGGGGAACGAAAGAAAATACGTGGATGACGCGCTCGATCAGGGATGGGTTTCTACAGGCGGCGCCTATATAACAAAACTGGAACAGGAAATGGCAAAGTTCCTCCGGGTTGGAAACGTGGCTGCTTGCCAGAGCGGGACGTCTGCCCTGCATCTTTCTTTGGTCGAGGCGGGCGTAAAGCCCGGCGACGTGGTACTGGTGCCTCCGTTGACGTTCATTGCGGCAGTCAACCCGGTAAAATATCAGTATGCCACGCCCGTGTTCATCGACTGTGATGACAGCTTCTGCATGGACCCCGTGAAACTGCGTTCCTTTTGCGAAAATGAGTGCGAATGGACCGGAGAAGTGCTCAGACACAATGGAGCCACCGTGAAAGCCATCGTGGTTGTCCATGTTTTCGGCAACATGGCGGACATGGAATCCATCATGGAAACAGCGAAGAACTATAATCTCAGGGTCATTGAAGACGCGACTGAAGCGCTGGGCACATACTATACCGAGGGCAAATATGCCGGGAAATACGCTGGCACGATCGGAGACTTCGGCGCATACAGCTTCAATGGGAACAAGATCATCACGACCGGCGGCGGCGGCGCAGTGACCGCAAACGACTCCAAAGCTGTCGACCATATTCGGTTTCTTTCGACACAGGCCAAGACGGATCCTCACTATTACATCCATGATGAGGTGGGGTATAACTACCGAATGACAAACCTTCAGGCGGCCCTGGGAGTCGCTCAGATGGAGGAACTGCCGGAATTCATAAGACGGAAACAGGAAAATTACAATCGCTACAGAGAACTGTTTGATCGGTTCGAATACGGAACGCTGATGCCGTTCCGGGATGGGACAAGCTCGAACAAGTGGTTCTACTCCATTTGCATCGACCGTTCCCGAATCGCTGCGTCCATGCGGGAGATCATTGTATCCTGCCAGAACAGAGGCTTTGAGACCCGGGCCATCTGGGGACTCATCAATGAGCAAAAACCCTATGCAGAGGAAGAAACCTATCAGCTGGAGAAGGCACCTTATTATGCCTGCCGGATTCTGAATATTCCTTCCAGCACCCAGATTACGGAAGATGAAATCAGATTTGTGGCAGATCAGGTGAAGCAATTGCTTGGGTCTTTGGCCAATGGATAACATTCGATCGTTTCTCGGAAATCAGGATCTGACAGTCTCCGAAGCAATGCAGAGAATAGACCGCAATTCCTGGGGAATTCTGTTTGTTGTTGATTCTCATGGAAAACTCACTGGCTGTATTACGGACGGTGATGTGAGGCGCTATCTTCTGGCCGGCGGCAAGCTGACAGGGATGGTTATGGAGGCGGCGAACAAAAGTCCCCGCTATGCAAGAACAGTCGATGAGGCAAAGAGCATTTACCACAAAAAGAATTACATCGTGGTTCCCATTGTTGACGAAAACGGGAGCGTTGTTGATCTCTATTATGGAGAAGCCGGGAACCGCACCAAAAAAAAGAGAAATCCGCTGAACATTCCTGTTGTTATCAATGCGGGCGGAAGAGGGACCCGGCTGGATCCGTTTACAAAAGTCCTTCCGAAGCCGCTGATCCCTGTCGGTGATCTTCCCATTATTGAATTGATCATGCAGGAATACCAGTCTTATTGCTGCAATGAATTTCATATCATAGTAAATTATAAACGAGATCTCATGAAAGCCTACTTTGCCGACAATGAGAATCACTACAATATCACATGGTATGACGAGGAGAAACCTTTGGGGACCGGCGGCGGATTGAGCCTTCTGCGGGGAAAATTCACGGACACGTTTTTCTTTGCGAACTGTGACGCCCTGCTGACGGCCAATTATGAGAGCATGGTGAATTTCCATAAAGAAAACAGAAATGTGATCACCATGGTCTGCGCCTATAAAAACATTAATATCCCGTACGGCGTTGTCGAAATGGGCGAAAACGGCATGATAAAAGGCATGAAAGAGAAACCGCTGATATCGTTTTTGACGAACACCGGCATCTATATCGTTGAACCGGAGGTTGTGGACGATATGATTGACGGAGAGGCTGTTGGTTTTCCGGATATTGTTGAACGGCAAAGGCAGAAAGGAAGAAAAGTTGCAGTATTCCCGGTCAGTGAAAATGATTGGATGGACATGGGGCAGTTGCCGGAACTTGAAAAAATGAGGATAAAGCTATTCGGAGATTGATGCTGATGAGTGAAAAAAAGATTCTGCTGCTGGGAGGCGGGGGGCATTGCAGATCGGTTTTGGACTGTCTGATGGTTTCACAGCAGTTTGATACAATAGGAATTGTAGATAACGAGAACTTGGGTTCTGTCATGGGAGTGCCAGTTATAGGAACGGACGATGACCTCCCCGACTTGATTCAGGCAGGCTGGGACAGCGCTTTTATCTCAGTCGGCAGCATTGGGTATACACAAATCAGGAGAAAGCTTTATTCAGTGGCAAAGAACCTCGGATTTGCTTTGCCGGTCATAGCGGACCCTTCAGCCATTATTGCAAGGGGAGTGGCTCTGGGTGAAGGTGTCTTTATCGGAAAAGGAGCCGTCATCAACACCGGAAGCAAAGTTGGCGACTGCGCCATCATAAACACAGGCGCTGTGGTGGAACATGACTGTCTTATAGGCAACTTCACCCATATAAGCCCGGGCGCGATTCTTTGTGGTCAGGTGTCGGCCGGACATGATTCTCATATTGGAGCAGGAAGTGTGATCCGACAGGGGATCAAAATTGGCAGCGACTGTATTATCGGCATCGGAAGCATGGTCGTTTCTGACATTCCGAACAATGTAAAAGCCTATGGGAACCCATGCAGGGTGGTAGAATAATGGGTATATATATTATTGCGGAAGCCGGGGTCAATCATAACGGGAGCTTTGATTTGGCATGTAAAATGGTAGATGCCGCCAAAGCTGCGGGCGTTGACTGTATTAAGTTTCAGACCTTCAAATCGCAGAATCTCGTGTCCCATCATGCACAGAAGGCGGACTATCAGAAAGAATCCACCGGCGATGGAACACAAGTGGATATGCTGAAAAAACTGGAGTTGTCCTATGATGAGTTCGTTGCGATTAAGGAATACTGTGATAAGGTCGGAATTGCTTTTTTATCCACCCCGTTTGACTTTGACAGTATCCGCTTCCTCGACTTGATCGATATGCCGTTTTGGAAGATCCCCTCCGGGGAGGTGACAAATCTTCCATATCTCCTTGCGTTGGCAAAAACTGAGAAGCCAGTTGTTATGTCAACCGGAATGTGCGAAATGGTTGAAATAGAAGCGGCGATTAGGGCTCTTAGAGAGAATGGGACAAAAGAGATTACTCTGCTCCATTGCAATACTGAATATCCTACACCGTTCGAGGATGTCAATCTGAAAGCGATGCAGACAATGCGGGATGTGTTCAAATTGAAGGTGGGGTATTCGGATCATACAAAAGGCATAGAAGTGCCGATCGCGGCAGCGGCACTTGGAGCGACAATCATTGAAAAGCACTTTACTCTCGACCGGAATCTGGATGGTCCTGATCATAAGGCCAGTTTGGAGCCGGATGAACTTGCTGCGATGGTCTCAGGTATTCGACATATCGAAAGAGCTATGGGGACAGGCGAGAAGGTCCCGTCTCCGTCAGAAAAAAAGAACATCTCTGTCGCCAGAAAGAGTATTGTAGCAAAGAAAGACATTCAGGCGGGAGATGAATTCACTGAAGACAATATCACTGTGAAGCGTCCGGGGAATGGCATAAGTCCTATGAAATGGTTTGAAGTCCTTGGAACAAAAGCCTCAAGGGACTTCGAAGAGGATGAATTGATCGTGCTATGAAAAGAATCGGCGTTGTAACTGCAACGAGAGCAGAATATGGGCTCCTTTCCCCGGTTATTCGAGAGCTGCGAAAGCGGGAAAACGAGAATCTGCGGGTGGATTTGATTGTCACCGGAACACATTTGAGCGAGTCATATGGCATGACGATCAACGAGATCGCAGAGAGGATCGACCACAGAATACCAATTCCGGTGAGGTCTGCATCAGAATCCGATATTTCAGCAAACCAGGCGGATGCGCTCGTGAAATTCACGGAGCTGTTTCATCAGGAGCGGTACGACGCCGTGATTCTGCTCGGAGACCGCTATGAAATGCTGGCGGTTGCTGTCGCTGCCGGGAATACAAGAACACCGATATTTCATCTTTGCGGCGGCGATACGACAGAGGGCGCGCTGGATGAATGGATCCGTCATTCAATCACAAAGATGAGCTATCTTCATTTCGTGACGAATGAAGACAGCAAAAGGCGTGTAATTCAGCTTGGGGAAGAACCGAAGCGAGTTTTTAACTATGGATCAACCAGCATAGACAATATTCTATCCGTTGCAGATATGAGCAAAGAAGAAGCGTTGGAGAGTGTCGGGCTGAAGGACTGCAAGTATGCAATCTGTACTTATCACCCTGTGACAATGGAGAGCGAAAGTGTTGATCATCAGATGCAGGCTTTTCTGGCCGCAATGAACGCTTTTCCCGAGATCCAGTTCATTGTTACGAAATCCAATGCCGATCAAGGTGGAGCGAGAATCAATGAATTGCTTGATGAGGCGGGCGAGAAGACAGACAATCTCCATGTGTTTACTTCACTCGGTGTAAAACGCTATTTGTCTTTGATGAAATACGCTGAGTTTGTTTTAGGGAATTCATCAAGCGGCATGATAGAAGCGCCGGTCTTTCATATTCCAACCGTGAATATTGGAGACCGGCAGAGAGGAAGACTTCAACAAGAGAGCATAATTTGCTGCAATCCTGATACCGGGAGCATCATTGATGCGATCAAATATGCAATGAGCGATGAACACAGAACCATATGCAGGAATGTTCTAAGTCCGTATGGAGACGGTAGCGCAGCGAGCAGAATTGCAGCGAAGTCTGCGGAAACGGTTATATCTGGAGCAATTGACCTGAAGAAGAAGTTTTACGATCTGTGAGGGAAAAATGAATAATGCTGTTATTGGACTCGGATCCATGGGAAAGCGAAGAATCAGACTGATAAGGGAACTGTATCCGGACTATGGCATTATCGGAATCGATGGACGGGAGGATCGCAGGCGGGAAGCATCAGAACAGTTTCATATAAAATGCTTTGAAAGACTGGATGAGGCAGAAGAAAACATGAAGTGTGTTTTCGTCTGCACATCTCCGCTGTCGCATAACAGCATCATTCATGATGCATTATGCAGAGGCTGCCATGTTTTCACAGAGCTGAATCTTGTCAGCGACGGATATGAGGAAAACATGAGATTGGCGGAGAACAGGAACCTGACACTGTTCTTATCATCAACTTTCTTTTATCGGGAAGAGATCCGCTATATCGGGAGGAAGATATCGAAAAATAAAAAATGGAACTACATCTATCATATCGGACAATACTTGCCTGATTGGCACCCCTGGGAAAGCTATAAGGACTTTTTTCTCGGAGATAAAAAAACAAATGGGTGCCGTGAAATCATGGCAATCGAGCTTCCGTGGTTGACAGAAACCTTTGGCGATGTGACAGATGTGCAAGTATTATCAGATAGAATAACCGGCTTAAGTATTGATTATCATGATAATTACATGATTCAGTTGTCCCACAAAACAGGAAACAAGGGATGCCTCATTGTTGACGTGGTTTCACCGGTCGCCGTCAGAAAACTTGAAGTATATGGCGAAAACGAGTATATTTCATGGGGCGGTACGCCGGAATCCCTTTATGAGTTCAGTCAGGAAAGCAAACAGCTTGAATCCGTTGCGCTTGAGGAAGAAACTGAGCATGCTGAAGGATACAGGGCATTTGTCGTTGAAAACGCTTACAAAAACGAAATCAAAGAATTCTATGAAGTCGTTTTGAATGGGAAACAGCCTTTGTATGGATTCAAACAGGATCTTCGCATTTTACAGCTGATCGATTTGATCGGGGCCTGAGACATGGAGAGATTAAAGGTTTGCTTTGTTGGCGTCGGTTCGATTGCAAAAAGGCATATAAGGAATCTGCATTGTATATGCCGGGAACAGGGCGTAAAGCTTCAGATAGACGCATTCAGAAGAAGCAGAGCCGTAGTTGAAGGAGTCGATTCTGTATATACCGATTATAGCGAAGTACCATCCGATTATGATGTTGTTTTCATTACAAATCCGACAGAGTATCATCTGGAGGCACTCAATCTGTTTCATCAGAAGGGAAAACACTTTTTTATTGAAAAACCGGTCGTTTCGCTCAGTCAGATTGAACAAGCCAGACAGTTCAGCCTTCGGGGTGATTCAGTATATTACGTTGCTTGCCCCCTTCGGTACAATGCAGTGATTCAGTGGATCAAGAATAATGTAAATGCTTCAGAATTGCTTTCTGTGAGAAGCATTTCTTCCAGCTATCTTCCGGATTGGAGACCGGGGCAGGATTATAGAGCGACATATAGCGCCCATAAGGCACTCGGCGGCGGAGTAAGCATCGATTTGATTCACGAATGGGACTATCTGACATATTTGTTCGGCTGGCCGGAAACGGTTTACAGTATGATCGGGAAAAAATCTGATCTTGAAATCGACAGCGACGATTATGCGGTTTATATTGCCGAATACAGGAATATGATCGCGGAGCTGCACTTGGATTATTTTGGAAGGAAAACGATTCGCGAGATTCAACTGTTTACCAGAGACGATACGATTCTCGGGGATATCGCAAACAATAAGCTGAGATTCCTCGTGAGCGGAAAGGAAATTGATCTTCATGAAGAACGAGACGATTTCCAGAAGAGAGAACAAAGCCATTTCCTTGATATGATTGCCGGACAGAGTGAAGCCGAAGATGGATTCCACCATGGGATTGATGTACTGAACCTGACACAGGGGGAGATCAAATGAAGATCAATGGCGGCAACATCGAAAAAATGCTTTTTCGTCAGCTGAGCAGTTTTTGGAGAATTGATGAATACAGCGAAGATAAGATGGAAAATAATGCAATTTGGGGGGGGGGAGGCAATACCGCGTGCTCTTGAAATAATTGAAGAAAACTATAAGGGACTGCCGGACAGCCGATATTGGAATGATTCGGAAGTTGTGTTTTCACCCCTTATGAGCATTCAATGGATGAATTTCCTTTATCGTGTTTCTCACATTTGCTATAAGAACAGGCAGATTAATGCTGCAGACCAAGTTTACTATCTAAACAAAATAATGCATTCGATCGATTGGTTCTACGCTGTGGAACTGCCGATTCATTTTCTCTGTGAGCATCCTCTTGGAAGCGTCTTGGGAAAAGCCAGTTATGGGGATTACCTATGCGTGTATCAGGGAACCACAGTAGGCGGAAACAGAACAAACGGTCAATTGTATTACCCGACCTTAGGGAACAATGTCATTCTCTATTCCAATGCAACGATTCTGGGCAATACCCATATAGGAAACAATGTTGTGATATCATCAGGTACATACTTGATAAATGAAAAGATCCCAGACAACAGTATAGTTTTCGGACGATCTCCTAATGTTGTCATTAAGGAGAAGACAGAGGGAGAAATCATGCAATACACGCAGCACATATGGGGGTGGCAATAGCTTGAGAATTCTCTTTACTATTTGCGGCAGAGCAGGGTCAAAAGGAATCAAGAATAAGAACCTTCGCGTGTTCTGTGGCAAACACCTTGTTTACTACACAGTATCCATAATCGATTTGTATCTCACACGTCATCCGGAAGTTGATGCGGATATTGCGGCTAACTCTGACAGCCTTGAATTGATAGAACTGATATCGAACAACGGACTTCGTTTCGTTGAAAGAATCATCAGAGACGAGGGACTGGCTGGCGATTCTGTCGGAAAGATTGCCGTTGTCAATGACTGCCTGGTAAAGATGGAAGAGAAAAAAGCGGCTCATTATGAAATGGTCGTCGATTTAGACATCACTTCCCCATTGAGGACCGTAAACAATCTGGAGAGAGTGATTGAATTGCAGAATCAGACGAGAGCCGATGTCACTACTACTGTAACAACTGCAAGAAGAAACCCTTACTTCAATCAGGTAAAGCGGACTGAGCATGGCGTGAAAAGGGTGATTGACTCCGGTTTTACTGCACGTCAGCAGGCACCGGAAATACTGGATATGAATGCGTCGATTTATGCATATAGTCCCGCGTATCTGGGGTCAGGAAAAGGTGTGCTTGACGGATACTGTGAAGCAGTTGAAATGTACGATACCGGTGTGCTTGATTTGGATCATGAAAATGATTTTGAGCTGATGGAAGCCATTGCAAAACACTTGTTCAATGCCAACGCGCTGTTTCGCGAGGTGTATGAGCATACGCCTGAATGATTATTGACGAACGTGCGATAAGCGGTTACCGCGTTACTGACGCGGTCGGATTCCCACTGATAACAGGACAAACTATATTTTAAAAAAGGCTGGTGCAGTCCACATGAAAGGTATCATACTCGCCGGGGGCTCCGGTACGCGGCTGTATCCCATCACAAAGGGCGTCAGCAAGCAGGCGCTGGCCATCTATGACAAACCGATGATCTACTATCCGCTGTCCACGCTGATGCTGGCGGGGATCCGGGAAGTCCTGATCATTTCCACGCCGAAGGACATCCACATCTTTGAAGACATCCTGGGAGACGGGTCGCAGATCGGGATGCGCTTTGAATACGCGGTGCAGGAAGCGCCCAACGGGCTGGCGGAGGCATTCATTATCGGGGAAAAGTTCATCGGGGGCGATAAAGTCGCCCTGGTGCTGGGCGATAATATCTTCTACGGCGCCGGTTTTTCCGCCACATTGAAGGAGGCGGCGTCGTTGAAGGACGGGGCGGTGATTTTCGGCTATCCGGTTCACGATCCGTCCAGCTTCGGCGTTGTGGAGTTTGATGAAAGCGGAAGAGTTCTCTTCCTGGAAGAAAAGCCGAAGAATCCTAAGTCCAACTATGCCGTGCCCGGTCTGTATTTCTACGACAATTCTGTGGTGGAGATTGCGAAGAACGTCAAGCCGTCCGCCCGGGGAGAGCTGGAGATCACGTCGGTGAACAATGAGTATCTCCGGAGAGGAAAGCTGAAAGTGCTGCCGTTTTTCCGCGGCATGGCCTGGCTGGATACAGGCACCTACGAAGGGCTGCAGGAGGCGTCCACGTTTGTATACATCATCCAGAAGCGTCAGGGCCTTTACGTCTCCTGTATCGAAGAGATCGCCTACCGCAGGGGCTTCATCGACAAGGTGCAGCTCCTGAAGCTGGCCGAGCCGCTCATGAAAACGGAATACGGCCAGTATCTGAAGGATATCGCGGAAAATGGCTGAGCGGGGGAGCGCCTCAGAACACACCGACAGCGAACTGAAAGCTTTGCTGGAACGCTATACTGAGATCCGGCCACGGCTTCCGCATCGACCTGGCCGCCGCCCATGAACAGCGGGACAACTGCATGAAGCACTTGGGCTTGAGCGCGGCCTATGGGCAGATGGGGGATTATCTTTGTGCCGCGCATATGAGGCGCGCTTTGGCGAGCCCTTTCTTTTCACGGAGAAATGCGCTTCCCGGGAGTCCAGTACCATGCCGACGGCCGACGCTTTCATGGCCGCCAGGGGCCATCGGCACTACTCCCGTAATGTAATGACGCTGCTGTACACCCGGGAAGAACTGGAGCGGCACTGTAGAGATGTTGATATTTCCGCGAAAGATACAGGTGGCCGAAAGCAGCGGCTGATGTTTCGCTACCGGAAGAGGATCAGACCCTGCTACAAAAACACGGATCGAGATCCGTTCCGGCGTCCACGTGCAGCCGGAGCACCAGAGAAATGAGGGAGAATAGATGAAAAATCTGCTGATTACCGGCGGAGCCGGGTTTATTGGCTCCAATTTCATCCACTATGTTCTGGCGAACTACGCGGAGGTCCGCCTGGTGAACCTGGACGCACTGACTTATGCGGGAAATCTGGAGAACCTGAAGGACGTGGAAGACGATCCCCGCTGCATCTTCGTCCGAGGAGATGTGCGGGACAAAGCGCTGGCCGAGGAATTGTTCCAACGCTATGACTTTGACACCGTGGTCCACTTCGCCGCGGAGAGCCATGTGGACCGGAGCATTCTTGAACCGGAACTGTTTCTGACCACCAACATTGTAGGAACGCAGAATCTGCTGGATACGGTAAAGCGCCATTGGAATACGGAGCCAGACAACAAGTATTCCCGGGAATATCGCCCCGGCGTGCGTTATCTCCAGGTCTCCACAGACGAGGTCTACGGGGCTTTGGGCAAGACCGGCATGTTCACGGAGACCACGCCCCTTTCGCCCAATAGCCCTTACAGCGCCTCGAAAGCGGGGGCGGATTTGATGGTCCGTGCCTATCATGAGACCTTCGGCCTGCCGGTGAATATCACCCGCTGCTCCAATAACTACGGACCTTATCAGTTCCCGGAGAAGCTCATTCCCCTTATGATCCACAATGCGCAGCATGACAAGCCCCTCCCGGTTTACGGGGACGGGATGCAGATCCGGGATTGGCTTCATGTGGCCGACCATTGCGCCGCCATCTGCACCGTGCTGGAGATGGGGATCCCCGGCGAGGTCTACAACATCGGCGGGAACAACGAGAAGGCGAATATCGAAATTGTGAAGCTGATTCTCTCCGTGCTGGGGAAGCCGGAGAGTCTGATTACGTATGTTCAGGACCGACCCGGCCATGATCGGCGCTATGCCATCGACAATACGAAGATCACGACGCTTTTAGGCTGGCAGCCCGCTTATACCTTTGAAGCGGGCATCAGAGAGACCATCCGCTGGTATATGGAGCATATGGAATGGGTCGACCACGTGACCTCGGGGGCATATCAGGACTATTATGAGGATATGTATGCAATTGTGTAGTAAGACCTGCTAAGAAAAGTCAAGCATAAAAATGAGATTCTTTAATGAGCGAAAAAGGGTATAACAACCCTGGCCGTTGAGCGCTTGTATTTTCAAAGCGACGGCCTGCCTTATGTTGAATGATCAAGTTAGATT
>JAEEGL012177061.1_pt1 | contig 20314 bp, 17 predicted proteins | sample 9134231 | NCBI WGS metagenome assembly JAEEGL01 (sample SAMN16246548, study PRJNA631951) | gut metagenome | biome: gut microbiome; feature: rumen; material: fiber-attached | host: Bos | place: Iran: Karaj | collected 2018-10 | reverse complement strand
TCCATCCCAACATAAACTATAGTATTCATTGTGACCTCCTTTTGTATGTGGTAATCCCTGTTACCTTGATTTTTCCCAATCTATAGATTACAGGTAAATCCACGAATCTACAAACTGGAGGTCACTTCATATTGTCTAAAGAAAAATTGGTGATCAATATAGATAATATTTCCCGATATCGGGATGAGGCACAGGTATATTTTGATAATTTTGAACTGATACGGGATATCATAAAGGCCCACGGAGGAGAGGCGGAGCTGATAAGCGGATATGATCCGTCATATAAAATAAACTATTTTTTATTGATCTATCTGCCGGATGGACCGACTATGATAGATGCTAATAATGAATTGTATGACAACATATATGGCGGCTACATATGGGAGAATGTACATAATGGTGTCAAGGTAGAGTTCCCGCGCTTTATTTTCTGCTCGAATGAGAATACTTATCTATATATGAAGTCAAATATAGATAAGGCAAAAGATTATATTCGGGGGAAAAACTTTGTTTGTAATAATTCTGTTATGACGGCAAATGATATAGATCTGGAACAGGTGTGTAATCTTTTGTTGGATCAAAACAGAGGAAATTACACCGTAACACATGTGCCGGATGTCAATACGCTTGGGAGTCCTGTTTGCAGAAGCTATCTGGAATCATGTGATCCTGCAGATTTTATTGCTTTGTATGAATTGGAACTTGGAATATCATATTATCTTACGGTATATGAATCCAAATAAGGAGAGTTGGACATTTGAAGAGGGGATACATGGATATGAAGGGGCTAAAGAAGGGGAAAATAATCATACTTTTGACAGCGATGATGTTGATCACTATCGTCGCTGCCTTTTTTATGTTTCACAGATGGTCGGAGGCAGATCTTCCTGTGTCAGTAACGGCCAAGAAGACCGGCGGAATAGCCGGTATATATAGTGAATACAGGGTTTACAAGGAAAATGAGCGATACTATATAGACAACACCACTCATTGGAACTGTGAACCATCAGAAAAATATGAGATTACCAAAGAAGAATATATGAGGAGTGTTAATAAGGCTCTTCTGGATACGGAATCCTTCGAAATAATAGTCAAGGGCATTGAATCCCGTGTGTCGGATGGCTTCTACTCCAGATCCATTATCACTTACAAAGATGGAACCGAGAAGGAAATATGTGATGCTCCTTTCTACAATGAGTTTGAGACTCTCATGGATTCAAAGCGCCTCGAAGCAGGTAAAGATGAGAATATCGAAAAAGAGAATAACCGTATAGCTGTTGCATTTACGGATGTCTGCTATAAGTACAGGGTTAAGGATGCGGACCTTACTATAATCGGGAAAACAGAAGAGGGTGGATGGGAACTCTCACCCAATGGAACAAAAGGAATCTTATATAGGGGAGATGACACTGACATAACTCTGCTGGAGGCGGCAAGACATTATCTGAAGAATGAAGAATTAGAGAATTTATTACATATAATATACGCTACCGGGCAGCTGAATCACGATATTCTTAAGGGTAGTTATCCGGGAAGCTGGTCCAAAGGTGATGATACTGTTGCAGTATATCTGGATGAGGCCAGTGGACTGGGGATAGTTGTTTATATCAGAGATGCTGACCTTGCCGTAAAACCGATGCTCCTGCATGAGATGAAAAGTATCCTGATGGATAAGGATAAGCGGGGCGGCAGTGAGCTGTCATATATGATGTTGCGGATACTGCAGCTACTTATTCTTGAAGTACTGGTCGTTATAGCAGCAATAATCCTTTATAAAGCCGCAAAGAGGTTGAAACTGTATTTTATCCCTGCAGCTGCGATGATCTTTCTGATCATCCTTATCCTTATACTTCCTGATACTACGGGAAATATAACATTTAACGAAGCAACAGGCGAATTAACATTAAGTGGCAGTTTATCCAGGGAAGATGTTTTGAAATATTCAGATAACGGTAATGTTACAAGTATTGTGGCTAAGAAGGGGACTAAGCTTCCGGAAGACTGCAGAAAACTGTTTTCTGATCGTTACTGGCCTTACCTGCTAAATATTGATATCACCGAGGCAGATACATCCGCCGTAACGGATATGAGCTATATGTTCTATGGCTGTGATTTTATCAGGGAACTTGATGTAAGTGGCTTTGATACATCGAGAGTTACCAACATGGAATCTATGTTTGGGGACTGCGTAATGGTTAAAAACCTTGATATATCAGGATTTGATACTTCAAATGTCACTAACATGTCCGAAATGTTTGTAGAATGCAGATATTTGGAAACGCTTGATCTTTCAGGCTTTGATACGTCTAAGGTGACAGATATGCATGGTATGTTTTCCACATGTATGAGCCTTCGGGATCCGGACTTCTCCTCATTTGATACTTCAAATGTATCTGACATGGGAGCTATGTTTGACCGTTGCTATGCGATACGGACACTGGATCTATCATCCTTTGATACATCCAAGGTTACAACATCTGAGTTCATGATCTTTTCGCTGAGAGATATTGAAACAATCTATATATCTGAAGATAAGTGGACCCTGACAGATAAAGATAATTTTATAGAAGATATATACAAAAAATATATAGAATATAAATGAGCCTTTGAGGACTACACATAGAGGAGTGAATTAATATGGGACTGATCGAATTGCTTCTGTTAGCAGTCGGACTTGCTATGGATGCTTTTGCTGTGTCAATCTGTAAGGGATTGGCGGCAGGTAAAGCAACAAAGAAGGAATTTCTGCTATGCGGTATCTGGTTCGGATCTTTCCAGGGAATAATGCCTTTTATAGGTTATCTTGTCGGATCAAGATTTGAGAAGCTTATTACCATGGTGGCTCCATGGGTAGCTTTTGGACTGCTGTCTCTGATCGGCGGGAATATGATCAAAGAATCTCTTTCTCCGGATGAAGAAACTTCGCCGGGATTTGATGTTAAGACTATGTTTATGATGGCGGTCGCTACCAGCATTGATGCTCTGGCGATCGGAATAACATTCGTTGCCGTTCCTGTTGAAGTCTTTAATACAAGCCGGTTTTTAAATGTGCTCTTTGCAGTAGCAGTGATCGGTGTTATCACGTTTATCACATCAATGATCGGAGTAAAGATCGGAAGTGTTTTCGGTGACCGCTACAAATCCGGAGCTGAGATCATGGGCGGAACAATACTTCTGTTTATAGGTTTCAGGGCTCTTATAACACATCTCGACAGCTCACATAGCCTTTCAGATAATGAGACGATCTTCGGAATGCTTATTCCACTGTTGGGAACACTTCTTGGTTCAGCAGTTATATATTCAAAGATAAATCACCTATCCGATAAAATGAGAACGGTCCTGATAGGATGCAGTTCGGGAATAATGCTTTCGATCGCTGTATGGGGAATGATAGAACCGTCCATCGACGGATTGAATCAGGAAAATAGAAACGGGATAGTTCCCGTGACGATATGCTTCTGTCTGGGTGTTGTTATACAGATCATGCTGGATAAGCTCATTCCGCATACGCATGTTTTTACAGATCTGACCGAAGGCCCAAAGAGTAAACTGAAATTGGAGATAAGGATAATACTGAAGGAAATAATACATCATATTCCGGAGGGCATAGCTCTTGGTGCGATCTATGCGTCGCATTTCATGAAGACCGAGTGGATATCTTCATCTGTTGCTCTGGTTTTGGCTATAGCGATCGCACTTCAGAATATTCCGGAGGCTATGTTTGCATCGATGCCTCTGAAAGATGTGGTATCAAAGACAGGAAAGGCTTTCCTTATGGGATCGGTATCCGGAGCTCCGATACCGCTTCTCGGAATAGTTACAGTTGTACTGGTTGTTTTATTCCCTAGTGTACTTCCGTATGTTATGGCAGTAGCCGGCGGAGCCCTGATATATACAACAATAGAGGAAATACCTCAGATCGCTTTAAAGAAAGATAATGACAAGGGAGCACTTGCTTTTGTCGCAGGCTTTGCACTTGTCATGCTGATGATACATATGACCCCTTGGGGACGGGGTTAAGGGTTCATTTTTATGTACCTGAACCCAAACAAAACCGCAAAAATCTCTGAATTTATGATATTAAGAAAATAATTAACCAATGCATGGCAAGTTTTGGTAAAATATTTTCTGTAAAATATGCGAAAATATATTACGTAACTATAAATCATTTATCGAAAGGTATGGAGATTATGAGAAGACCTAACGAAAGAAAACCTTTGGTAACACATATGTATACCGCTGATCCTTCAGCACATGTTTTTGACGGAAAGATCTATATTTATCCTTCACATGATATAGAGCTTGACGTTCCCGATGATGATGACGGAGCACAGTACATGATGGAAGACTATCATGTGCTTTCAATGGACAATCTTGATTCTCCCTGTGTAGATAACGGTGTTGCAATCTATTACAAGGATATTCCCTGGGTTAGCCAGCAGATGTGGGCTCCCGATGCTATTCATGTTAACGGAAAATATTATCTTATTTTCCCCGCTAAGGATAAGGAACTGAAGTTCCGTCTCGGTGTAGCCGAGTCCGACAGCCCTGTGGGACCTTTCAAGCCTCACGAGAATTTCATCGAGGGAAGCTACAGTATCGATCCCGCTGTTCTTGTAGATGACGACGGAAGGATCTACTGCTATAACGGAGGACTTTGGGGCGGACAGCTCGAGATGTGGCAGTCAGGAAGCTTCAATCCCGACGAGCCCAGGCCCGAGGGAGATGTTCCTGCACTCGGACCCCTTTTCGCAGAATTTAAGCAGGATATGACAGGTTTTATCGCAGCTCCCAAGCATATTCAGATCCTTGACGAGAACGGTGACCCCATTAAGGCTTGTGACGAAGATCGCAGATATTTCGAGGATCCCTGGGTTCATAAGTTCAATGGGAAATATTATTTCTCATATTCAACCGGAACTACCCATTATCTCTGCTATGCCGAGAGCGATAAGCCCGACGGACCTTACACCTACAAGGGAAGAGTAATGGAGCCTGTACTTGGATGGACCACACATCATTCAATCCTCGAGATAGACGGAGAATGGTATATTTTCTATCATGACTGTGAGCTTTCAAAGGGTATCACCCACGAAAGATGCGTAAAGTACACCAAGCTCAATATTGCTGAAGACGGAACCATCGAGACCATTCATCCTTATGATGATTGATATGTCTTAAGTTAATAAGTATAAACAAGGCGGCTTTTTCTGAGGAAAGAGCCGTCTTCTTTTTTAACAGCTCCGGCACTGTTACAAAGGGGCTTTAGCGTTGAAGTGCAGCCGTTATTTGACTATAATGGAAGCAATGTAGGACATCTGAAAAATCTGCTTGTTCAAGGGGGCGTAGAGCATGAAAAAGATGATCTGTATCATTCTAATTATCTGTATGGTCGTATCGCTTATGGCATGCGGCGGCAAGACATCGGAAACAGCTGATAAAGGCTTCGTTCCGGCACTCGATAAAAATAAAGAGTGCAGTATCACCGTAGTAGGAAGCTATGATAACTTCGAGGCTCTGGAGGCGGAATTCGACAGGTTCGGAGAGTTCTATCAGAATGTTCAGCTCAGCTATGTGAAGCTCGATGATTATAACAATATACTTGGGACTGTGCTTGAAGGCGATGACAGCCCTAATATCTTCTTTTCCTATACATGGATGGTCGGTAACGAGAAATACGATCAGGTATCGGCCCATATGGAGGATCTTTCCGATCCCGCACTGAAACTGAATCTGGACTGCATACGTCCCGGACTCCTCAAGCATGACGAGGGCGGGCATGTGATGATGGTGCCTGTTTTCTCCAGAAGCTACGGAATGCTGGTAAACAATGATATTTTTGAAAAGGAAGGTTTAAAAGTTCCTTCCACATGGAGTGAACTCGTGACTGTATGTGATGAGTTACGCAAGAAGGGATATGCAAACCCCATGATGGGTTTCAGCCGTGACACGTCTGGCTCCTTTATGTACACGGTTGCTTATCCTGTGTTTGTGGCAACACTTGCCGGTGATCCCGAAGCCCTCGCGCTTGCAAATGACCTTGATCCGAAAGCCGGAGAATATATGCGTCCCGCATTGGAAACCGTTGAGAAGCTGATAGAGAGCGGATGTATCGATCCTGCTGAGTGCGATAAGATAGAAGACAGTTATACTCAGGTGATCCTGCGATTTTTCGAAGGCGATGTTCCCATGATGATATGCCCCGGAGATACCGTATCCGGAACCAGAAAAAGAGAGAGTCAGTCAGAGGCCTTCACGGCATCACCTTTCAAATATACTTTTACACCTCTCCCTCTGACTGATGACGGCGGATATTTCATTGACAGTCCGTCCATAGAGTTTTCAGTTAACAAAGATTGCGATGATCTGGATATGACCAATGAGTTCATGCGCTTCTTAATCTCTACAGCCGAACTGGATGAAATGGCTTCCGTGAAGCGTCTGATAACACCAACTGCAAATCTGTCTTCCGATCCGGTGTACGCTCCATTTGGTCAGATATCATCCGAACGGATATTTTCACCTGAGGTGCTTGGCATTACGGATCCTCTTACCGTTCAGATCAAGTATGCCGCATTCGGTGTCGGCAGCGGTGAGATGACCGTAGATGAAGCTGTCACAATGTACGGAACATTTGAGTAAGAGATGAGGATTCATCCGGAGGGGTTACGTGAAGAGAGCGCTGGTCATTGTTCCTAATCTGTTAATAATCGGATTCATATTAATTTTTGTTATCCGGTATGCGAATTTCAAGGTAGAGGAAAGTAACCGGATCGCTATAGAAGAATATGTGAAGATGACTGCCACTGTTAATCAGATCATCACCAACTATCTCGAGGATGAGCAGCATCTGTGCGATATCTGGTCGAACTATGTCAACAGGTCTGCGGAAGCGGGCACACCTATGACAGCCGAGGATATCGTCTCCTATATCAGAAAGGCCAAAACATCACCCGAAATATCAGGGCATCTTATTTTTATGGATGATCCGGGGCGTTCGGGTATTTCTACGGCTGAAAACCAGAGTAAGCCCGGTGATTACTCGGTTTCTTATAAGAATATATCTATCTTTGACAATCTTGACCGCCTGAATGACGAAGGCAGTGTTGTCAATCTCACAAGAGCATACACGGATCCCATGAATGGAACACAGTCCATTGCCTTCATGAATTATGTGCAGGTGCTGGAGCCCGATACGGGTGAATTAAGAACCGGTCTTTTAATGCGTGTGGTTCCGCTAAACCTTCTTGAGGAGAAGCTTGTTTTCTTAAAGGGTGAGTACGAAAGTGTTGAGATAAGTCTTATCGACAAGGACGGCAACTACATCATCCATGGCAAATCTCTTAAAAACAGCAATTTCTTTGAATATTACAAATCATACAATACCGTTAACACCGAGGAATACGAGCACTTTAAGAGTGATATAACCGGTGGTGTGGGTTCGACTACCATAATGAACTCGAAGGGACAGGAATGCATGGTAGCCTATACGCCACTCGACTCGCTGAAGGGGTGGCATCTCCTGGCATACATCCCGATGGATGACCTCGTTGAAAGGCGCGTGGTCGACTGGCTCCTTCCGGGTGCTGTTTCGGCGGGACTGATAATCCTGCTGATATTTAATTTTGTCATACTTATGATCTATAACCGTAAATTGTCGGAAGCGGCTCTGGAAGCAAATCAGGCCAATGATGCCAAGTCCTATTTCCTTTCTACAATGTCACATGACATCCGTACTCCCATGAATGCCATCCTCGGACTCAACGAGATGGTCCTCAGGGAAAGCCATGATGATAATATCATTGGATATTCCGAGAGTATCAGGACGGCGGGAAATACGCTTTTAGGACTTATCAACGACATCCTTGATTTTTCCAAGATCGAAGCCGGAAGAATGGAAATGATCAATGTGGATTACAGTTTTGTGTCCGTTCTCAACGATCTTGTCAACATGGTGCAAAAGAAAGCGGAAGACAAGGGACTGGCTTTCAACATTGACATTGACAGGGAGATACCTTCGATACTTAACGGCGATGAGATCAGGATCAAGCAGGTCATCACCAACATCCTTTCGAACGCAGTAAAATACACCAAGGAGGGATCGGTCACCTTTTCTGTGGGATATGAGAAAATACCGGACAGGCCCGATTCGATCATTCTTAAGATAAGCGTTGCCGATACCGGAATAGGCATAAAGCCCGAAGATATGGACAAGCTGTTCAAGGCTTTTGAACGTATCGAAGAAAAGAGAAACCGTAACATCGAAGGTACAGGTCTTGGCATGACAATAGCCCAGAGCTTTCTTGCCATGATGGACAGTCATCTTCAGGTTGAGAGTACATACGGTAAAGGATCGACGTTTTCTTTTGATCTGGAACAGAAGGTGGTCAAGTGGGATCCTGTAGGCGATTACGAAAATGCTTTCAGACTGTCATTAAGTGAACGGCGTAATTACCGTGAAAAATTCACTGCGCCTCATGCAAGACTGCTGGTTGTGGATGATACACCTGTCAACCTTACGGTATTTACAAGTCTGCTCAGCCGTACCGGAATACAGATCGATACTGCAATGGATGGCGACGGAGCGGTTTCGATGTATAAGCAGAAGCATTACGACGTGATCTTCCTGGATCATATGATGCCGGACAAGGATGGCATAGAGACACTTGCGGAAATGAAGGCACTTAAAGATACACCAAATAACGGGACGCCCATCATATGTCTTACTGCAAATGCCATATCCGGAATGCGCGAGATGTTCATGAAGGCGGGCTTTGACGACTATATCACCAAGCCCATAGATCCTGATAGACTTGAAGGAATGCTCCTGCATTATCTTCCGAAGGGCAAGATCGCACCGGCTTCTGATGAAAGTACGGATGACGATTACGCATTGCCTGATTTCCTTTTCCATCTGAGTGAGATCGATGTCGGCTCCGGTCTTGCTCATTGCGGAAGCGCTAAGTCATATATGACAACGCTAAAGATGTATCTGGACACAGCCGAAAAGAACGCCGATGAGATAGAAAAGTTCTGGTCTGCCTGGGATATCAGGAATACCACCATCAAGGTACATGCTCTTAAAAGTACATCCCGCGTCATAGGGGCGCTTGAACTGGGCGAGTTCGCTGCAGAGCTGGAGAAAGCAGGAGATCAGGAAGATACAAAAACACTTGATGCAAAACTGCCGGATCTAATTGCACAGTACAGAAAACTGGCCGCAGAACTAAAGCCACTGAATGAACAGGACGGTGCAGAGGACAATGATGAAAGGCCGCTTATAACCCTTCAGGAATTAAGCGAAGCCTATAAGACTCTTTCGGAGTTCTGCGAGAGTTTCGATTTTGACAGCGTTGTTCATGTTGCGGAATCACTGAAAGGCTACAGGATTCCCGAAGATGAAGCTACACGGGTTGACGCGATCATAAAAGCTGTGGATAATTTTGACTATGAACTGATACCCGGAATAATCAACGGAGAAGTGGAATAGAAATGACAACTGGAAAGATACTGGTTATAAGCGGCGGGGCCGGCTTTATGTCCGATGCACTCGTCAACAATCTTAAGGAGATCGGATTTGAAACCGAATTCTCCGAACCGGTGATAGGCAGGATCGAAGCGGTCAGGGGCGTATGTGATATCATTCTTCTTCTGGCGGGAGAATATGTGTACGACTGCGCGGATGCCCTTGTCTATATCAAGGACCTTACTGCAGACTATGATATCCCGCTGTGCATCATCGGTTACAGCGAGGAACTTGAGGAGATAGGAAAGTATATTCCTGATGAATTTATCAGCCGTACATTCAAGCGTCCCTTCGATGCAAAGTATATAGCCTATGAATTAAAGAACATCTCAAAAACCGTTTTCGAGAATAGAATGGGAAAGCGTATCCTGTTGGTGGATGATGATCCTACTTTTCTTAAGATGATTCAGGGATGGCTCTCCGATAAATACCGCATTACCGCAGTTAAGTCCGGCATGCAGGCCATAACTTATATCGCCAATCACACCACTGATCTGATCCTGCTGGATTATGATATGCCCATAACTCCGGGCCCACAGATCATGGAGATGATCAGAAGCGAGTTCAATGCATCCGAGATACCCATTATATTCCTTACGGGAAAATCGGACCGGGAGAGCATTATGAATGTTATGAGGCTTAAGCCTCAGGGATATCTTTTAAAAACCATGTGCAAGGACGATATAGTCTCTGCCATCGATAATTACTTTATTGAACACAAGTGGGATTATCTCAGCTGATGCATCGGCTGAACGGGGGAATTAACATGGACGAAAGAGTAGTTATTGTTGATGATGATGCGATCATATTAAAGAATGCCAATATGACATTGTCGGAAGCCGGGTTTAAAGTAACGTGCTTAAAGAGCGGAAGGCTTTTGATGGATTATATTGTGAGGAATCCGATCGATATCCTTCTGCTGGATATAAGAATGCCGGAAATGGACGGATTCGAGACAATAAGCGCACTCAGGGCGTGGGAGAAAGATAATTCGCGGGATCCCGTTCCCGTTATATTCCTTACAGCAAACGAAGATTCCGATTCAGAGACTAAGGGGCTTTCGCTTGGGGCATTGGATTTTATCAGAAAGCCTTTTTCATCTGAAGCATTGAAGATCCGCGTAAGAAACCTTGTGGATCTGATAGAACTGCAGAGAGACCTTCATCGTGAGGTGGCCAGAAAAACCGCGCAGCTTGAGAGTCTTTCACTGCATGTGGTTCATACGCTCGCTAAGACAATAGATGCCAAGGATGCCTATACAAATGGTCACTCCGAAAGGGTAGCGGATTATTCCAGAGAGATAGCAAGAAGATACGGTTACGACGAGGACAGGCAGGAAGAGATCTATATGATGGGGCTTCTGCACGATGTGGGCAAGATCGGAGTTCCGGATAATGTCATCAATAAGCCGGGAAGGCTTACGGATGAGGAATTTGATATGATCAAAACTCATCCTGTGAAAGGGGCGGAAATCCTGGCAACCGTAAGTGAGATGCCGGGACTTGTGACAGGTGCAAGATGGCATCATGAAAGGTACGACGGAAGCGGCTATCCCGATGGATTAAAGGGTGAGGCTATCCCTGAGGAAGCAAGGATCATTGCCGTTGCGGATGCTTACGATGCCATGACAAGTCACAGAAGCTATCGTGAAATAATGCCTCAGGATAAGGTTAAGTCCGAAATAGAAAAAGGAATTGGACGTCAGTTCGATGAAAGATTCGCACGTATCATGCTTGGAATGATCGAAGAGGATACAGAGTATACTATGCATGAATGAGGAGTTTTAAAAATGCTGAATCAGTTTTCAAGGACTCAGTTGATATATGGAGTTGAAGCGATGGGGAAGCTTGCGGCTTCCCGTGTTGCTGTATTTGGGATCGGCGGAGTCGGCGGATATGTAGTTGAGGCACTTGTCAGAAGCGGAGTAGGGGCCATCGATCTTATCGATAACGACAAGGTGTGTCTTTCAAACATAAACCGTCAGATAATCGCCACCATGAAGACCATAGGAAAATACAAGGTGGATGTGGCGGAAGAAAGGATACATGATATAAATCCCGACTGCAAAGTAAGGGGCTTCAAAACTTTCTTCTTGCCGGAAACCCAGGATCAGTTTGATTTTACGGAATATGATTACGTGGTTGATGCCATAGATACGGTAACGGGAAAGCTTGCCATAATCGAAAAAGCAAATGAAGCAGGCGTTCCTGTTATGTCTTCCATGGGTGCGGGAAATAAGATCGATCCATCGTTGTTTGAAGTTGCGGATATCTATGACACAAAGGTCTGTCCTCTTGCCAAGGTGATGCGTCATGAATGCAAGAAGAGAGGCATCAAGCATCTGAAGGTGGTCTATTCCGGAGAAAAGCCCATAAGCAACAGTACGGACGGGATATGTCCGTCCGAAACCGAAGGTAATAGTTCGGGAAGAAGGAGCATCCCGGGCTCCACAGCTTTTGCTCCTTCAGTGGCCGGCCTGATCATCGCAGGTGAAGTGATAAATGATCTTACCGGAAAGAAAAGCATCAGGATTTAGATGAAGATGATTTTCTGAACATGAATTTGCGTGCAATATTTATACCGATCTTGTAGGGAAGCGGACGAAGTGCCTTGTCTGCTTCCTTTAATTTTTCTCTTATTGGAATATTCTGAGGACAGTGCTGCTCACACTTTCCGCATTTTATACACTGATCCGGGAATCCGGGATCTCTGGTCAGTCCGACGGTCTGCGCATACTGAAAACGACCGTCGCTCTTGGATTCGATGTACATGGCATTGTAGCATCTGAAGGCTCCGGGGATATCGACACCCTTAGGACACGGCATGCAATACCTGCAGCCGGTGCAGCCTACTTTTTCAAGTTCCCTGATCTTCTTTGTGACCTCGGAGAGAGTCTTGTGATCGGATTCCGTAAAATGCCCTGCGGGAGCAGTTGAGGCAGTCCTGCAATTCTCACGGACCATCTCAACGCTGTTCATTCCGGACAGTACAACTGTTACTTCCGGCTGGTCGTACAGCCATCTTAAGCCCCATTCAGCGGGAGACCAGTCCCTTTCGCTTTCTTTCATTATCTTTTTGGCAGATTCGGGAAGCATATTGACGAGCTTTCCGCCTCTTAAGGGTTCCATGATGACAACGGGAATTCCCTTGGCAGCAGCTGCTTTCAGACCGTCGACTCCGGCCTGCGTATTTACATCAAAATAGTTATACTGGATCTGGCATATATCCCAGTCATGATCATTCAGTATCTTAAGAAAACCGTCCGTTGTGCCGTGATACGAGAAACCGATATTGCGGATCTGGCCGGAAGCTTTCTTTTCTTTTATCCAATCGAGAACACCGACATTTTTCAATTTCTCCCACATTGCAATGTCGGTAAGATGATGCATCAGATAGTAATCTATATGATCGGTCCTGAGCCTTGAAAGCTCCTCGTTAAAATATCTGTCCAGAGCGGCATTGTTGCTTACGAGATACTGAGGGAGCTTCGTTGCTATGTTTATCTTGTCCCTTATGCCGTTCTTTTCGAAAATCTCTCCGATTGCAGCCTCGCTGCCGGAGTAAACATATGCGGTGTCAAAATAATTTACGCCCGCATTATAAGCCTCCATTATTTCACGTTCGGCTTCTTCAAGATCGATATTGTTCCCCTTTTTGAGAAACCTCATACACCCGAATCCGAGTATGGAGAGCCGGTTACCGTGCTTGTCCTGTCTGTACTGCATTTCGGAATTATTCATAGATTTGATCCTCAAAAAATGTGGGTTGACTGATCAATTCAAGTATATATGCTGATGTAAGTTGTAATCAATAGCAACTTTGACCCTTTGGGGACGGGGTTAGGGGCTCACTATTGTCAAAAAAATAGGGACGCAGTATTATTTACAAAGGCAAAGACGCTTTTTACTTTAGCGTCTTTGCCTCTTTTTATTTGCGGAGGTGGATATGGTTACATGTGAAGATATAGCAAAGCTGCGATTAGACGGGGTGTCATTAGTCGCCGGAGAAAAAGGCCTGGACCGTATGGTATCCTGGACCTACATGGTTCAGACAAGGCCGTATGCTGATCATATGAACAGAGGCAACTTTGCTCTGATTGTTGTGGATGATGTCAGGTTCAGTATGAAAGAAGCTGAAGAATGTATGCTTGAGTTATATGAGCTTGGAATATCGGGCCTGGGAATATCTGTTGTGGATGACAGAGAGGACATTCCGGAGGGGATGAAGGTAAAGGCAGATGAGCTGGAATTGCCTTTGTTTTTTGTGCGATGGGAGGGCGCATCATTTGTTGATATAGCACAGAGTATAGGACGTCTTATTCTGGAACAAAATGTACAAAATAAACGCGCCGGAGATTTTCTCTATAACCTTCTGTTTGGATATGCCATAAATGACAAATATGTGGAAAAGGTGGCATCGCAGTTTGACTTTGATTTTAGCAAATATTATCGGGTGGGGATAATCGTTGTAGACAGAACTTATGGGATCAATCTTGAGCAGGATGAACATACTTATGAGTTTTATTCCGACTGTATAAATCATGAGGTGACAATGCTTGAAGGGCATCCTATGTTTATGAGTTTTTTAAATAAGTTTGTCCTTCTTTTTGAGGCCAGAGAGGACAAGTCGATCGAGAGAGCACTGGAACGGATGCTCAAAAAAGTGGATGAAAGACCTGAATTTAAAGGAATGATAAAAGGTACATGCATTCTTGGAGGTGCATATAAAGATCCGAGAAACTTCGGGGCAAGCTACACCGAAGCCAAAAAACTCATATCCAAAAAGGACATCCTGCCTAATCCCAGAGGTAAGAAGGTGTTAAGTGCAAAGACTATGGGAATATATAAATATCTCTTCAAGAGTGGAAACCATGATGAGATCCTCGATTATTGTAATGAAAGACTAAGAATACTTGAAGAGTATGATGATGCAAATGGAACCTATTTAGTGGATACACTGCTCAGTTATTATATGAATGGTTTTAATTCAAGTAAAACGTCAGAGAGTCTGTACATACACAGAAATTCACTTCAGTACAGGCTTAACAAAATTGAAGAACTGCTTGGGATAGAGCTTGATGACTATGTAGAATACCTTGATATTCTTAACTGCATACTGGTCAAACGCTGGATGTTTTCTTAGATCATATCGTGACTGTGCAAAGTGACAAATACTATTGTGCAGAGTGCAAGTTGAATGATTCTCCTCTGATGACTAGAATACACACATAACAGCAAGGGCGCTGGTGGTTCACACCGGCGCCCTTGTTGCATATAAGACAAGATCTTAGAAGGAGGAGTGAATACTATGAAAAAGAGAATCGTGAGTTTGACACTGGCAGGAATTATGGCGCTTGGAACAATGACAGGATGCGGGAGTAACGGAGGTAGTGTTGCGAATGCAGGCGGAACACCGCAGTCACAGCCACAGACACAGGCAGAGGAAGCTTCCGATGAAAAAGCGGTACTAAGAGTAGGAATGGAGTGTGCTTATGCTCCGTTTAACTGGACGCAGGATGCAGATACTACACCTGATGGAAGCAAGGCGGTGCCTATTTTTGGAAGTGACTTTTATGCATATGGTTATGATGTGGCTGTCGCTCAGATGCTTGCAGATGAGCTGGGTATGGAACTTGAAGTACACAAGGTAGAGTGGTCATCTATAGGTATTTCCATGGATGCAGGAGATTATGACTGTATCATTGCAGGAATGGGACGTACTGCTGAGAGAGAACTCTCGTACTCATTTACAGAGCCTTATTACTATAGGGATAACTGTATCGTAGTAAAGAAGGATGGTCCATATGCAGAGGCTAAGGGGTTGTCTGATCTGGCTAATACAGGCTGCAAGGTCACAACACAGCTTGGTACAGGATGGATTCCTCTCCTTGATCAGATTGAAGGAGCAGAGACAGGATCTAATTTTGAAACGACTTCTGAATGTTTTATGGCTGTTTCAAATGGCGTTGCTGATGTTTGTATTGTAGATCTTCCGACCGCTCAGTCAGCACTTCTTACAAACGATGGTCTGAAGATCATCACGTTCGAGGAGAACGATACATTTACGGGTGACGAGGAGATGGTAAATGTCTGCATAGCAACAAGAAAAGATGATACGGAACTTAGGGATAAATTGCAGGGCGCCATGGATTCAATCGGATGGAATGAGAAGGCAAAAATGGATGAACTGATGGATAAAGCTATTACACAGCAGCCTGCAGCAAATTAAAGGTGCTGGTATTGCCGGAAAGGAGAACTATATGGAGAATCCGGGTAATTCGTTGGAATGGATGCTTTTTTTAACAGAAAAATATCTGAAGATGTTTCTCCAGGGAACATGGCTTACGCTCTATATAGCTGTGATCGGAACGGTTCTTGGATTCATCCTGGGTTATATTATCGGAATCATTCAGGATATGAAGATAAACAGTGGCGATTTCTTTCCTAAAAGGATCCTGGTATCTTTTCTGAAACTGGTGGCAACTGCTTACGTAGAAATATTCAGGGATACACCTATGATCGTACAGGCGATGATCATCTACTATGGGATCAGGCAGGCGGGGGTGGAACTCACCCCCGTTGTGGCCGGTATCCTGGTAACGGTACTTAACACCGGAGCATATATGGCAGAGACCGTAAGAGGCGGAATAGGATCTATTGATCTGGGACAGCGGGAAGGCGCATGGGCAATGGGAATGTCACCGATGCAGACAATGTTTTATGTCGTTTTGCCACAGGCGTTTCAGAATATCATTCCGGAGATGGCAAATACATTTCTTACAAATCTTAAGATGACATCAGTACTCAATGTCATTGCGGTACAGGAATTGTTTATGGCTGCGAAGACTGTTGGAGGAAACTATTATAAGTATTTTGAATCATATCTGGTGATCGCAGTTATTTATTTTGTTCTGTGTTTCCTGTTCAATAAGTTATTCGGATTCATGGAAGAGAAGATGAAGGGAAAAACGGATTACGCACTTGCGGTTGAATACATGGATAATCAGTGAGGAGAAGAGATATGGGTGAAACAATTATTTCAATTAAGGATTTAAGTAAATCATTCGGAACCCATGAAGTATTGAAAAAAATTGATATTGATATAAACAGGGGCGAAATTATATGCATAGTTGGTTCATCCGGTTCCGGGAAATCCACACTTTTAAGATGTATCAATAAGCTGGAAAAGCAGACTTCAGGAAAGGTTTTATATCACGGGAAGGAAGTAAGGGACATACAGAAAGATATCAATGAGTTCAGATCTAAAGTCGGCATGGTATTTCAGTCCTTTAATCTTTATAACAATATGACTGTTCTTCAGAACTGTATGCTTTGTCCGAGGAAAGTCCTCAAAGTGTCAAAGGAAGAAGCTTTTGACAGGGCGATCACACACCTTAAAGAGGTAGGGATGGCTCCATATATAAATGCCAAGCCTTCACAGCTTTCGGGTGGACAAAAACAGAGAGTTGCCATAGCCAGATCACTCTGCATGAATCCTGAAGTACTGTTGTTTGATGAACCGACATCAGCGCTGGATCCGGAGATGGTAGGTGAAGTCCTTGGAGTAATGAAAAAGCTTGCAACAACGGGGCTTACAATGATCATCGTTACACATGAAATGGCATTTGCCAGAGATGTATCAACAAGAACGATTTTTATGGATCAGGGTTATGTGGCTGAAGATGCAGCTCCTATAAAGTTGTTTACTGATCCGCAAAATCCGAGGACCAGAGAATTCTTAAGCAGATATCTGGCAGGTTAGGGAGGATAGCTATGAATAATTTTGTTGTTACATTTGCGAGAGGTTTTGGATCAGGAGGAAAAGAGATAGCCTCAAAAGTTGCGAAAGATCTGGGGATTCATTGTTATGAGAACAGGATCCTCACTCTGGCAAGTCAGATGAGTGGACTGGATGAAAAAGTATTTCAGGAGGTGAATGAAAAGATACGAGAAAATGGAGGCTTTTCTGCTTTTCTTAAAGGGCTTCCAAGAGCAAGGAGTTATATCGCGCGTAATGAAAAATTTGTCTCTGATGATAAGCTTTTTGAATACCAGAGCAAGATCATAAGAGATCTGGCTGAAAAGGAGTCCTGCGTTATCGTAGGTAAGTGTGCTGATTTTGTGCTCCGTGATAAGCCAAACGTCGTAAGTGTATATATAGAAGCTCCAAGGAGATTTTGTGTTGAGCGGACTATGGAGAATATGCATGTAAGTGAGGAAGTTGCTCATGCGACGATAGAACGGACAGATAAGTTCAGGGCGGATTACTACAAATATTACACCCATGGAAATTATTGGACAAACCCGGTGAACTACGACATGACTCTTAATAGTGAAAGGGTAGGGATAGATGACTGCGTAAAGATCATTGAGCAATATCTTGAACTTAAGGGGTATATAAAGTCTTAAGAGTTAGCTGATCCAGAAGAAAGTAAGGAGGAAATGAGATTATGAAGCTTGCAGAAACAGGATGTTCAGTACAGGATATAAAAGATAAAGTCAGTAAGTATATGATAGAAACCTATGAGAGATTCGATTTTCTTGCCGAGAGAGCAAAGGATCAGTATATATATGACGAGAAAGGTGGGGAGTACCTGGATTTCTATGCCGGGATCGCAGTAAACTCCGCCGGTAACTGTAACGAAAAAGTTGTGGAAGCTGTTACAGATCAGGTAAAAGATCTGATCCATACATTTAATTATCCGTATACAATTCCGCAGGCGCTTCTTGCAGAAAAAGTATGCACCACAATTGGAATGGACAAGATTTTTTTCCAAAACTCCGGTACCGAGGCAAATGAAGCCATGATAAAGATGGCAAGGAAATATGGTATAGAAAAATATGGCCCTAACAAATACCATATTGTAACAGCCAAAATGGGATTTCATGGAAGGACATTTGGAGCAATGTCTGCAACAGGTCAGCCTGGTAATGGGTGTCAGATTGGATTTGGACCTATGACCTATGGTTTTTCTTATGCTCCGTACAATGATCTGGAAGCCTTTAAGAATGCCTGTACTGAAAATACCATAGCGATCATGGTGGAACCTGTACAGGGCGAAGGCGGTGTACATCCTGCGACTATGGAATTCATGAAAGGGCTTAGAGAATTCTGTGATGAAAAAGGAATGCTACTTCTTATTGATGAGGTGCAGACGGGATGGTGCAGGACAGGAAAAGTCATGAGTTTTATGCATTATGGGATAAAGCCTGACATTGTTTCGATGGCCAAGGCTCTTGGAGGAGGAATGCCGATCGGTGCAATATGTGCAACAAGCGAAGTGGCTAAAGCATTTACTCCGGGGTCACATGGAACAACTTTTGGAGGACACCCTGTAAGCTGTGCTGCAGCTCTTGCACAGGTAGGCGAGCTCCTTGACAGAGACCTTGCCGGAAATGCAGCAAAAATCGGTGAATATTTTATGACCAAGCTAAAAGATCTTCCGCATGTAAAAGAAGTCAGAGGACAGGGACTGCTTGTTGGTGTTGAATTTGATGACAGCATTAATGCAGTTGATCTCAAACATGAATGCATGCACAGACATCTTCTGGTCACAGCGATCGGAAGCCATGTTATCAGAATGATCCCGCCTCTTATCATAGATGAGAAGGATTGTGATAAGGCATATCAGATCATTAAAGAGTCTGTGGAAGGATTGTGATAAGCATATCAGATCATTAAAGAGTCTGTGGAAGCATTGGTTTAAGAAAAGATAATTTCTATTACGGGCAGGGTACTGCCCGTTTTTTATTGCTGTTTATTGCCTGAATACAAATAATATACATACGTTATAGGTTGTATAATATATATATCCTGTTTAGGAATAATACTTTTATAAAACGTTAAGATAACAAGGATAAGCAGAAAGAGGTAAGCTGTATGACACCGAATGATCAGAATATTCCTGCAAAGAAGTCATCGACCGAGAAAATTGCATTTAGGATCATTGGGGTATTGGTTGCTTTGATCATTATTCTTATAGTTGCTGCAGTTATGCTTATCAGATCTATTATCGGAAATAATGGAGCAAATTCCCCGCGTAATATCAAATGGGTTAAGGAGCTGAATGAAACATTTCCTGATGACGAGTTTACTTATGTAGGATATGATCGCTTTGGCGTAGTGGGGCTGGGATCATTTCGGAACAAGAATGTGATAGTTGTCAAATCCAAGAAATATCCGGATCATAAGGTGACTATGGGATGGAATGAAGATCATACCCGGATTGTAACTGATTATAACTATATAAGATATAGAGATGAAATAAATGAATATTATAAAAATATATTCAGCCAATACATTCATCCCGATGAAATGAAATTAGATTTTTATATAGTTTTTAAAGAAAAGACCGAGCTGAAAGATTACAGCCTTGAAGAGTATATAGAAGATCATAAAGACGTTGGTACTTTTACGTTGCATACGAAATATAATGGTTCATTTCCGTCAGAGGAAGAAATGACTAAGGCTTTTGACTCTATAATTGATGAGCTGGATGCCAAGCTGGAGCTGACAGTCCATTTGTCTCATGACAGTGTCGATCCTCTTCAGACAACAGAAGGAAATGAGAGATATGCTTTAGTGATGGAAAGTCCGACCAGGATCACGATGCTTAATCACTATACTATTACCTGGAAAGAAACAAAAACACATAAAAAATATAGGCAGGACATCATTAAAGAAATTTACAAAGATAAAGATATTTGAACAAAGCCGTAAATTGTAAATCGAAATGCAACCTTTTCGATCAACATACCTTTCATTGTAATTGCTAATGCATATATAGGG
>JAEEGL017169549.1_pt1 | contig 20315 bp, 15 predicted proteins | sample 9134231 | NCBI WGS metagenome assembly JAEEGL01 (sample SAMN16246548, study PRJNA631951) | gut metagenome | biome: gut microbiome; feature: rumen; material: fiber-attached | host: Bos | place: Iran: Karaj | collected 2018-10 | reverse complement strand
GTTGAAGAATGCTGCGAGAGATGCAACGAGAGCGCAAATGAAACCAATCGTTACGATACCCTTCACACCTGCGGGCAGGATGTGCTTCACCATCATGGCGAAAGCACCGTCGGTGTCGTGCGTGTTGGTGATATCCATTTCGATTCCGCTACCAGTCTTCATAGAGAGCGCGTAAGCCACCATACCAGGAATCAAGAACATGACTACGGGGAGGAGTTTGTAGTAACCAGCGGCGATGGTACCACGACGAGCGCGCTTCATCACTACAGAGTTGTCTTCGCCCTTGGTCTGTCCAAGTACACGTTGTACGATATGCTGGTCAGTACACCAGTACCAGAAACCGATGATAGAAGCACCGAGGAATACCACGTAGCCTGGGAATTGTGGATACATGGGGTCAGCTGGATTGGTGTGGAACATGTGTGTGGTTCCGAATCCATCGTGAGCGGCATTACAAACCTTCATCATTTCAGCCCATCCTGCAGAGATGCTACCGTCGCCCAACATGTTCAAGCCGAGGAAGAGCACTAAGAATGAACCAATGATAAGGATAGGAGTTTGGATGGCTGAAAGCGTCATCACACCTTTCATACCTCCGAACACCGTGAATACGGCAGTTACGGCAATCAAACCGATGGCACCCCACCAGAAAGGCAAGCCGAGCAAGTATTCAAAGAAGATACCGCCAGTGAAAGCCGTTACGGAAACCTTCGTGAGCACGTAGGCAATCAACGTGATGATAGAGAGCCAAGAACCTGTGCGCTGGGTGTAACGGAACTTCAGGAAGTCGGGCATCGTGATAATCTTGCCCATCTTGTTGTTGAGTAATTGATAGAAAGGAACGAACAACCATCCGAGAATCAGGATCATCCATCCTTGCATCTCCCAGTGTGCCATACCTACACCATCTTTTGCTCCAGTACCAGCGAGACCTACGAGGTGCTCAGAACCGATGTTGGCTGCAAAGATAGCAGCTCCGATGATGTACCAAGGTTCACCTTTTCCAAACAGATAGTCTTGGCTGTCGGCGCCTTTCATCTTTTCCTTGTCTTTCTTGATGGCGCGATAAACCGCCCACACGATGGCCAAAACTCCAACGGCGAGTACTAACCAATCGATCCAAATAAATTCACTTGTTGACCAATTCATTTTTGATTATATTATTATTAAATTAGTAATGATTAATCTTTTACTGAGAACTTGTAAGCGGCACGGCTGAAATACTTCTCACCTGGATTCAAGGTGGGTTGTGCCCAGTTCTTCTTGTTTGGACTGTCAGGATACTTCTGGCTTTCGAGACATACGCTTACGTGCTTGGGATAAACCAAGTTGTTCTTGTGCTTGATGTTCACTTCATTGCCCACGCCTTGGAAGTTGCCTGAATAAACCTGCACGCCAGGTTCGTTGGTAAACATTTCCATGAAGATGCCAGTCTTGGGAGAGTAGAGCGAAGCGCAAACTTGCGTATCGTCACCCTTACCGTCCTTATATGTGTTCAAGCACCAGTTGTGGTCATAACCTGTAGCGTTCTTGATTTGTTGGAACTCGGAGTTGATGGAGTCGCCAATAGCATGAGCCGTACGGAAATCCATAGGTGTGCCTTCAACAGGGGCAATCTCGCCAGTAGTCATGTAAGAAGCATCCGATGGGGTAAAGTTGTCAGCATTCACGTAGAGCACCATGTCATAGCAAGGTTGCGTAAAGTCACCGCTCAAGTTATAGTAGTTGTGATTCGTCTGGTTGATAATCGTTGGCTTGTCGGTCTCAGCCTCCCAAGTGATGTCGAGCATGTTGTCAGCAGTCACTTTATAAGTAGTAACGGCTGTTACGGTTCCTGGGAAACCATTCTCACCATCAGGAGCAACAATCTTCAACTTCAACACAGAGTCGCCGATTTGCTCAGCCTCATACACTTGATGCATCCATCCCGTGTTACCGCCACCATGCAAGCAATGCTTTGCACCATTACCAGTATCATTCTGACGAAGTTGATATTGTACGCCATCAACGGTAATCTTACCGTCGTTGATACGGTTTGCATAACGACCTACGCTTGAACCGTAGTCAGAAGGAGAGTTGAGAGTATCAGCATATTGTGCGATGTTGTCATAACCGAGAACTACGTCCGTTGGCTTTCCGTTACGATCGGGAACAACCAATGAAACCACGCGTGCGCCATAGTTGGTGATGCAAACCTCCATGCCGTTGGCATTCTTCAGCGTGTACAACTTCACGGGCTTTTCGTTGATAGTCGTGTCAAAGGCAGCAGGATTCAATCCTGAAACGGTAGTTTGACACTTGTCACAATTACAAGATGAGAGCAGAATGGTTGCCATTCCTGCCCCAAAAATTAAGCTTTTGATTTTACGCATAAAATGAGATAATTAGAGTTAATAATTTGTTGGGTGTAAAAATACAACTTTTTTTTGAAACAAGTGTCATATTACCCCATGTTTTTTTCTGTGTGCGCATGATATTTGTATTTCTTAACATTATGACTTCTAAAAAACCAATAATTTGCCGTTTTTATATCTTTTTTATCTTTAGCAAACTCTGTTTGCTTGAATGAAATGTCTATCCCTTCACTCCTTTTTTTTCGATAGAATTATTAATAGGATGAAGAAGTCGTGGTACAATTGATTTCTTATAGGAATGAACAATTAGAAATCTTTGTTTGTATGATATAGATGCCTAAGACAGCAGATGATTGTAATCAACTATGTATCTCCCCATGAGGAACTGCAAAATGGCTGATTAGAGAATTTAAATTGCCGTCCATTAGGTAGGGAACCATAGCTTTGATGGCTACATACCATTCATTTGTGCGTTACAAATGAATGGTTTATGGCAAACAAACATATCGTTTACATTGCCTAAAGCTATCGTTTGTGTTAAGGCCTATCCCCATCCCTTCCCTAAGGGAAGAAAAGCCCATCCCCAACCCTTCCCCAAGGGAAGGGAGCTTTAAATGGTTGCGAGAGCCTAATTGTGAATTGTGAATTATTAATTGTGAATTGTGGATGATTTCTTCATTTTCTCGAAGACCTCCCGTTTTTTAGGTTAATTTGTTCTTTATCAGCGATTTAACATTTTCAAGACCTCACCTAAGACCTCCCGTAAGACCTCCCATAGACCTCCCGTAAGACCTCACACTTTGGGTAATGATTAGTGTTTAGAGATTAACTTCAATTTTCTCAATTGTGAATTGATAATTGTGAATTGTGAATTAAAAAATACATGAGGTCTTAGGTGAGGTCTACGGGAGGTCTTGGCGAAAAAAGGAAAAATGCCAATTTGAAGATTGAAAAATCACAAATCCCTATGTTATTTTGCTTGAGCCGAAATCGTTAATGAAAATAGGGGTGGGATTTATGTCTAAGGATTAAAGGATTTATGGATTATCGTTGCCTACACCGAAGATATAATCCTTAGATCCTTTAATCCTTAGAATTTCAATATCTTCCTCTATTCGATGGAAATGTACTTGAAGTGTTATTTGAGAAAAAGCGCACGAGCATACTCATTTCGACATTTACGTACATAAATGGTCAAAAAGCCTGAATATGTTCCCCAAAATCGTTCTCGAAGAAACACTTAACTAAAACTTTCAAAATAGTTAAGTGTTTCTTTTTGTGCTATTTTCTCTATTTCGTTTGCCATATCTCGTTTCGTTTGCAGAATTATACTATTGTCTACCAGTTGGTTGTATTAAATTTTTAAACTTTATATATATATAGTTAGCATCATAACTATAAATGTTTGTATCATATTATAATGATATAAAAAACAACAATATGTCTATTTATTCAATTAGATTGTTTGGAGTTTTTAATTCTTATAAGGTGAAGATTGCTTCAACATTTAATATCTTTATTTTCTATCTTGCAAGATGGTATCAGGTTGTAGGTGTTTCATATCTTCTATATATAGTAAGATTTTGTTCTTTTAATAACTCCTTTATCATTTGGCTTTGTCCACTTTTTGGCGGCTTTTTATCTGAATATAGTGCTGGTATAACTAAATTAGTCCCATTCTCATTTTGTGTTGAATCGAATATGATTCCTTTTGCAACAGAATATAGTTTATCATCAGGATGCTCTTTTAAGTATATAAGTATTAAATGAGAAAGTAATTGAGAAAAGTAATATTCTTCATGAAAAATAGAATCCTTTTTTTGACTTTTATCGAGCATAGTAATTTCATCGGAAAAGCTGAAACCCTTATTGGGGACTTCAGCCTTTATGGTTATCTTTGCTTTTGCTTAGAAGATTTACAATCTAAAGCCAAAGAAAGCACGGGCAAGCCATTTGTTTTGGTTGACGGTAACTTTGTCGTTGTTGAAAATGGAGTTGCTCATCATCATGGAAGCTCCAGCGAAATAGCGAAGCGAGAAGTGATAGACAATGGCGGCTCGCTCGTTGAAAATCATGTTGATGTTAAAACCGTGGTCCTTGATTCTGTTGTCGTTCACCGTGAGCTTGTTATGTTGGTAAAGCACCACGGAGGGTAGGGCAGAGAGATGGAATAGCCATTGTGAACGCTTGCCGAGTACGAGGTTGTAGCCATATCCGCCACCTACGGCGAAATTGTTGAAAGTAAGATGTACCACTGGTGCTTGCGGGTTTCTTTCTTTTAATTTGTCGGTTGTCCTGATGCTTCCTCCTTGGAAGCTGACACCTGCAAGGAACGAACCAGCCGAACGCCATTGGTAGTAGTTTTGATACAGGGCGGCAGGGAAGGAGAATTTACGGTGATTAAAGGTGTAATAGCCTGTGATGTTTGCGACGTTCATGCGCAATCCTTCCTCATTGAGATGGTCGATGTTGCCAAACTTGATGTCGCCAGCCAACGATGTGGAACGCTGGTAGTTGAAGTCTATACTCAGTTTGCGGCCGTGGTATTCGAAATTCAACTCATAGTCTTTATAGGTTCCCTTAATCTTGGCAGGGTTGAGGGAGAACGTTGCGGCAAGGTCGCAATAGTTCACCTCAAGTCCAACGGTGGTATTGCGCTTGGTGTGCAAGTCGTATTTGGAATAGACATCGTTCACCGTTCCCTTGGCGTGGATATAGTTTCCCGTTTGGTTGCCTAAGAGTCTTAGCAACCACTTTTCCTTGGGTCTGCCGACGTAGTTGGTATCGTACTTAACCTTATAGTAGCTGGAGGTGAGAAGTTTGTTCAAACGTTTTGGCAGGCTCATCTTGGTTTTTGTCGGGATGACGCTATCGCTTCTCAAACTGTCGGTGGTGATGGACTGAGCGCCCATCTCCACCGTTACAGTACATAATAGGATACTAATGATATAACTTTTTATGCTCATAGACGACAAGTCAGTCCAATTTTTGTTTCAAAGGTATTGGCGCGTACATTATCATAATACTTATAGAAGGTGCGACGTGAATAGTAGGCACCTGATATGGAAATCGACCATTGACGGGCAAGGTGAATTTCCATGAGCGGATTGATGACAAACAACATGGCATTGCTCTTATCGCCCTGTACGTTCAGATAGTGCAGGTCTTCGATGTTCTTGAAGTCATTGGCAATATCTTCTGGTTTATAGCCTTTCCACGTGTAAAGACGGAAATACTTGGCATTGAGCACGAAACGACCAGAACGTCCGAAGTCAATCTGTGTCTTCGACTTGATGCTGAAACCACTACCCATGTTGTAGTCGCGGTCGATAACGTTGAAATAGTCGCTCTTGGTTCCTCCAAGCAAGATACCGCTGACGAATACACGCTGTTCCAATTTTGAAATGGCGCCTATCCGTGGGAGTGAGAAGATGAAGCCAGGACCGAATCCTGCCGCCTCGCTGATACGATAAGGAGTGAGTTGTGAACCATCCTCGATGGGTTTAGCATCGTAATAGTTATAGTGCTGATAGATACCAAACTCTCCTGCCATGTCCTTCTTATCCAGAATAGGCATACTCCACAAACGTCCTAATATCTGGAGGCTATTGATGATGGGCTGACCACCGCCAAAGGCAATGTTCGCCTCAATATCGAAGAATTCGTATGGCGTGGTATGGCGTTCACCGTCAACGGGCGTTCCATGCATGAGCGTGAAATTGATATAAGGTGCATGAATGCCACGGAAGAGGGAACCATCGTCGGCAAGATAACGCCAACCAAGAGTCGCTGACACGTCAATGGGAGACTTCTCATAGTCGTGATAGCGATAGTGGTCTCTGCGTACTCGCCAAGCGTCGCCGCTGATGATGCGGTGTAATCCTTGAATTGGGTTGAGGATGGTGGCAGCTGCTTCGCGCAAGAAGCGGCTGAAGCCATGCGTGCGGTCGTCGAGGAATGTCAGACTTAGACGGTGAGTCATTTCACCGATGGCCATACCGCCCATAGAGGTGGCAATGACATCGTTGATGGCTGGTGGCTCGGTTTCTCCAAAGAACTCCCACATCAACGAACCGCCCAATGCGTAAGGTGCCGACTCCCAGAACGTGAGTCCGTTGGTACGGGCAGCATTGAAATAGAGGTTGCCGTGATAGGGGTGGGCAAACATATTGGTAGCGAAGAGGTCGTTGTCCCACACCATACCATCCGTAAAATTATGCCTTGTGGAGCGCAAGGTGGTCTGTGCAAAGTCGGCATTGAGCGCAAAGCGGTCGAATAATTGCACACCCACGTTGATTCCCGTTACTTCGGCTGCTGCCTGTAAGAAGCGTTTCTTGACGGGTAAAGCCATCGTGGAATCAGAGACAACAAACGAATGTCTCTTATCATCCCATGCACGTTTCCAAGTATCGTGCTGGTTGCGCGGTTGGCGATAAGTCAAACCCAATTCAACTAACGGACGGTTGCGATAAGTCTCGTTGCGGTCGTAATATCGCGTGAGACCCCAACCAACAGAGGCAAAGGCACCGAATTTCTTGCTGAAATGATAGTCGGCATTGATGCGAGCTTGCAACGAGTATAGTCGTTCGGGCTTTTCATGGTTATTGTCCGAGAAAGTTTCTACATGGTAGTAGCCAATATCACCGCTCACACTCCATTTGGGTGACAAATGGAAGTATTGTCCAAGACGGTAGAAGAGGGCGCCGGAGAATTTGGAATCGAGACCCATGAAGTGAGTACCCACACCAACGATGTTATATGTACTGCGGTTGCGATAACGAACGGCGAGATTGATTTTTGTCGATGAACCGCCATATAGCATCAAGTCGATATTGGTCATCGGGTTGATATTCACCAAACCAATCTTATGGCCGATGCTGTCGTATGACACGTTGACCAATCCAATCTGCCAGCCCTTGGGACGCTTGCGCCCCATGTTGAACACGCCAATCTGTGCACCATTGAGCGAATCGGCATAGTTGAAGGCACCGAGTTGCCAACCACCCATCGTCCTTGACGACACGTTGAGAAGGGCAGACAACTGCAATCCATTATCCATACCAGTTGTGATGTTGCTGATGCTACTCAATTGCAAACCGTTGAATTTATGAGCCGAAGCATTAGACACGCCCGATAACTGCACACCGTGACCGCCATCGGCAGCTACCGACGAGATAATGCCGAACTGTATGCTCTTAACGGAGTCTTGCACGCTGACAATGCCAACGGGACTCTTCTGTGCCTGAACATTCATTACAGCCATCATGGTAGCTGTGACCATTATTAGAATCTTTTTCATAAAGTATGGAATTTTAGACCAATAGAGAATCCGATGAAGAGATTGGTAGTCAGAGGCTTGAATATCCATCTACCTTGGGGAATCTTGTGTGAAATAAAAGGCTGTCTTTTCTTTATTGCTATTGATTCTTAAATGCTCAGTTCGTCGAGCACCCTGATGAGACGCTTGTCGAAGCGCTTGTCGGTACGGATGCACTCAGAGAAGGGAACGTAAACAATCTCGTTCATGCGATAGCCCACCATGATGTTTCGTTGTCCTTGTTTGATAGCATCGATAGCACCAACGCCCATACAACTGGCAAGGATGCGGTCGCGAGCAGAAGGCGAACCACCACGTTGCAAGTGACCAAGGATGGAGACACGTACATCGAATTCGGGGAACTCATGTTTTACACGGTCGGCATAGTAGAGGGCGCCACACTTGGGACTCTCGGAAACGATGACGATACATGATTTCTTTGACTTACGAATACCACGACCCATGAATGCCGCCAATTGGTCAACATCAGTTACTTCCTCTGGAACAATGGCAGCCTCGGCACCACAGGCGATAGCACAATTTTGTGCCAAGAATCCAGCATCGCGCCCCATTACTTCAATGAAGAAAATGCGCTCGTGCGAATTGGCGGTATCGCGGATGCGGTCCACGCAATCCATGATGGTGTTCATCGTCGTGTCGTAGCCGATGGTGGCATCAGTGCCATAAAGGTCGTTGTCGATAGTGCCAGGCAATCCAATCACGGGGAAATCGAACTCCATACCGAAGTCGCGAGCACCAGTGAGTGAGCCATTACCTCCAATGACAATCAGGGCGTCAATCCCATGTTGTTGGCAAGTCTCGTATGCTTTCTGCCTACCCTCGGGAGTAACAAACTCCTTGCTACGGGCGGTTTTTAAGATGGTACCACCCTTGGTGATGATGCCACTGACATCCTCGGTGGTAAAATCTTTAATCTCACCCTTGATAAGGCCATCGTAACCTCTATAGATGCCCTTCATGTTGAAACCATTGTAAATACCTGCGCGGGTCAATGCGCGAATGGCAGCATTCATGCCAGGAGAATCGCCGCCAGATGTCAAAATACCGATTGTTTTAATCTTACTCATAGTCTTTAATTTTTAAGTTTAAATCATTCGTATGGAATTGTTTTTTGAAAATCTTTCAATACCGTTTCTATCTCTATGGGATTGTCGGAGAGAGTAAGGAGCAGATTCTTGTATCTTCCTTTTTCCTCCATCTGTTGCATCATGGGATAGACAGGAACGTCTTCTGTCCAGAATTGCTTGCCCATAAATACCATCGGACTGGCAATGCCGAACGACAGGTAATGGTTTTGCACCGCATTCTGGAAGATTTCCTGTAAGGTGCCAGCACTACCTGGCGTATAGATGATACCGCCAAAGGCGATGGTGAGAATGGTGTCTTCGCGAACGCTGTTCACAAAGTATTTGGCAATGTGAGTGGCAAGAGGCGTAGATGGCTCATGACCATAAAGCCATGTGGGAACACCCAGACTTACGTATTTGGCTTGTGGATAGCGGTTCATCACTTCAAGGGCTGACGATAGCCAACGTCTATCCTTGAATGAGGGGGCAGCTGCAGAAAGTGTATGGATAGCTTCTTGCGCCTCTTCATCCGTTCTACCAGCCATCCAAGCACCCAGATGAGTAGCCTCCATAGCACCAGGTCCACCGCCACTTACCATGAAGAAACCTGCCTCGGTGAGATGCTTGCTCAACATTGCCACGCTGGTAAATATGGGGTCGGTACGCAATAATGCATGACCGCCCATGATGCCAATGCACCGACGCGGGTCGTGTGTCTTGAGAAATTCGATGAGTGCCGTGTGAATACCATGGTCGTGCATGGAACGGGCGATAGACTCCTTCACATCCATGGAGACTTTGCCAAGTTGCATGAAATGCTGATAGACACGGCTGTCGTAGCAGTTGGAAAACGAAGCCCTGTCTTTCTCCTCATCTTCAGACGGTTCGTAACCTTGGTAGAGTTCCTCGGCATGATATAATTGTCCATGTCGAAGCACTTCGTAAGGCACCTTTCTCAGCCACTCAAAGAGTCCGTCAATTTTCTCTATGTCTGGGTTGGAAATCATATTACGATAGCTGATGTGTATATACTTATCATATCATTAGAGTATTAATTGCTTGCATACTTTTTTGCCAATCGGAACTGGTGGCGATAGACGAGGCAAGCCATTCCAAGATAAGCGGCAGCTTGAATCCAGAGGATACGGATTTCGGGTAGAATCTGGCTTACGCTTGCCCCCATGGTATTGGCACGTATATATGCACGAACGCCAAAGGTACTGGGGAAGAGCCACGACACACCCTGCCAATAGCTGGGAATGTTAGATTGTGGCCATGACACACCTGTCAGGAAGAGCAATGGTACGGAAACGAATACCATGATTAGCATCACGTTTTCGCGATAGCGTACCATGCAAGAGGCAGTCATACCGAAGAATATGCACGCTAAGGTGTAGGGCAACAGCAACCAGAACAATGTCCATCCATCACCAATTTGCGGGAAGGAGAACATACGTGGAACTGCCATGGCAAGATAGGCAGCTGCAACGGCACCAATCATGCAGTAACAAAGAGCCTTACCCCAGACAATACGATAAGCACCACGATAATGTGGATCGTCGGTGGGGATAAGTTGCCCGTTCTTGTGTCGCTCACGTGCAGTACCAGCAGCCATACCGATACCAAGGGCGATGGCTTGTTGCAAGATGAGCATGAGCACGGCGGGCAATACGCAAGAACCATAACCACCCGAAGGATTAAACAAGGTTACTTCATCGACTGCTAAAGGTTGTGCGGTAATGGCATCTTCACGCTTGGTGTAGTTACCACTCTTCTTAATCTTCAACCCCGCACCCATTCGTGCAGCCTCGACCATGGCGGTCTGATAAACGGCTTTGTATGCGAGCATAAGCGACATATCACAATACACGCTGATAGTGGCTTGTTCACCGCGGTAGACACGTGAAGCGAAATCAGACGGGATGAGATATATTCCCTTGACGAGTTGTCGGCTGACGAGCGAACGTGCCTCATCGAGGTCTCCTGCGTAAAATTTTATATGAACATCAGGCGAAGCATCACAGTCGTTGATAAACTGACGCGAAAGCGCAGAGTGCGATTGGTCTACGACGACTACAGGTGTCTCGTGCAATGTCTCGTTGTTGTAAATCCACGAATAGAGTAGGGGGTAGCCCAATGGCACAACAACAAAGAAAATCAGTACGCCCTCGTCTTTAACGACTCTAACCATTTCATGCCGCCAGATGTGGAGCACATCGGTTACGTGCTCGCGTAATCTATTAAGGAATGTAGACATAATTCAGCATTGCATTTTTAACTTTACGAATGACAAACCAAGGCAGTAGCGTGAAAGCCACGAGAGCCACAAGGTGGAACCAAACATCGATAACGGGGAAGCCATTAAGCACCGTTGCTTGGTAGAGCATCCAGTAGTGACGCAGAGGAAATAGCCATGATATAGCTTGCAATGGAGGATCCATGCCCGCAATGGGGAATGCCGAACCGCACATGGAAAGACTGAGCACATACCACAGCGAACAGACACTCATTGACATACGCAACGATGGCATTAGACCGAAGGAAAAAATGCCGAAGCCGAGAGAACTTACTACTTGCAAGACCGTAAGTCGTACGATACTCCACGTTCCCCCAAGATGCGGAAAGTGAAGCACGTTGAAAATATAATACTGGTAGAGGAATATCACGAGCAAGAAAATCAACGCGTGAATAATATACTTGCCGATGATTGCTACGACGATGTTTCCGTCGGCACGAGCGAGCCATTCCTTGCCAGTATCAAACTTCATCTCCATACCGAGAGCGTATGCCGAGAGCAGAGCCATGAAAAGCATCAGGATACCGGGCACAAAGACGGTAGTCAAACTGTAATTGTAACTACCCTCGGGATTGGCTATCATGTGTGCGTCGATGGTTATGGGTTGCAACGCCGCCTTGATTTGCGTGGGCGATGCGCCCTTTGCACTAAGCGTGGCTTGTCCCACAGCCGCAGAGCCAAGCATACCGATAGTCTTCATATCCTTTGAAGCCATCGAACCAGCCGTCATACAAGTCATGGTGCAGTAATACGAAATCTTTGGCTGTCTTCCCGCCAAGAGTTTTGAAGCCGTACCATTTGGAATATAGATGTAGGCATAAACTTTCCCCTCTTGCATGGCGTTGCGGGCCTCCGTGATATTCGCAAAGCGATAAATCACACGGGAGTTCTGCATGGCATCGAGGTTGCGAATAAGACCGCGCGACGTGGCGCTATTGTCTTGGTCAACCACCCCGATAGGCAAATCTTGTGGTATTCCTTCATCGAGCATCGTGGTGAAAAACAACACCAACATGAACGGGAACACCACCATGCAGAAACCGTATATATGGTTCTTCCGTACGATGATATTGAGCTCGCGAAGTGCGATATTGAGGATTTGAGAAATATATTTCATTAACTACTTAATTATTTCTTCAATATTACCGACATTCCTGGTCTGATGTCATCAATCTTCACCGTCGGACGTGCCTTTACCTCAAAGGTCTTTTGGTCATACTGACCACTGGCTTTCGTGGCTTTCCATACGGCGAAAGAACCCTTGTCCTTGATAGAGGTCACTTTCATCTTTGTTTCCTTGTCAAGTGCTGGAATGCGAACGGAAATCTCATTGCCCACCTTGATGTCTTTCAACTGGTCTTCGCGGATATTGAAAGTAGCCCATTGGTCGTCCATTACTGCAATTGACATGATTGGAGTACCAGTACCAACGAGTTCGCCAACCTTTGGATAAACATCGGTGACCTCACCGTCCATTTGTGCAACTTGCACGGTTTCACGAACATAGCCTTCCACTTCCTGAACGGCACCGCGAGCTTGGCCAACGGTAGCCGATGCAGCACGACGCTCTTCTTGACGAGCTCCGTTTACAGCCATGTCGTACTGGCTCTTTGCAGCTTTCACTTGTGCCTGAGCCGATTTGTACATCGCTTCAGCCTCGTCGAATTTCTGTGCAGAGATTACCTCTTCCTTATAAAGCACTTTCATACGGTTGTACGACTTCTCGGCAATTTCCAATCCTGCTTTTGCTTGTTCCCAAAGTTGGAAAGCAGCCTGAATCTGTTCTTTACGTGCACCATTTTGTGCCATTTGTTCTATGGCGGAAGCTGCATCTACGGCACTTTTGGCTTGTGACATCTTGGCTTGTACTTCGGGAGCCTCGATGATAGCCAGCGTTTCACCAGCCTTGACGAAGTCGCCCTCTTTCACTCGGAGTTCAAGGATTCGTCCAGGTACTTTACTTGACACGCGATATTCCTCTACTTCCATTTCACCTTGTATTATCTCTGGGTCACGGTCAAGGGCAAGGAAACCGATGAGTGCCACGATTAATACTACTGCTGAGAAGCCAACGACGGCCAGCAGGATATTGTTATGTTGTTCTTTTGCTTTGTCTGACATGATTTTTGATGTTTAAATCGTTGATTTTTATTTCGTTATGACGTTATATCGTTATATCGTTATATTGTTAAATTGTTATATTGTTATTTATATTGTAATAACGTAATATCGTAATAATGTTATAATGTTATAATGTTATAATGTTATTATGCTTTTATTTTAGGATTCCGAGCGCCTTTTGCAATTCCACCTCAGAGAGTTTTACGCCAATCTCTGCATCAATCTTTTGAGACTGAGCCAGATTCCATGCAGTCTGAGCCTCCATAACGGTGGTGAATGAAGCTGTACCCTCTTTGAAAGCGAGATTTGCCATACGCAGGTTCTCGTTGGCATTGGCAACGTTTGATTGTGCCATTGAGAGTTTCTTCTGAGCCTCTTTTACCTTGAAATTGCTTTGGTTTACTTGTAGTTCAATCAATTCGCGAGCCTCATCCAATTCCAGATTGGCTATAGCGGTAGCACCTTTTGATGCGCGTACTTTATGCTTAACATCTCCCCAGTTCCAAATAGGTACACGTACCAGCACGCCTAAGTTAAAGAATCCACCAAACTTCTTTTCGAAGCCGTTGAATGTATTTGGGTTGCTCAGTGCGTATCCGCCTGTTACCAGCACTTGTGGCAGATTTCCAGCTTTCAATACGTTGGTTGTCTGCTCGCTAAGGTTTACTGTGTTTTGAAGCACCTTTAGTTCGGGGCGGTTGTCATAATTCAGAGAATTCGGAGAATTCTGAGTCATCGAAAGATTCTCACTCTCCTCATCAGCTAATGTAATCTTTTCATCTACTGGCAGTCCACACAATTGGCAAAGCAGCATCTTCGAAAGTTCCAAACCATCCGTGACTTGTGTCAGAGCCATCTCGGCTTCGTTTACCCTAACGCCAACGCTTAAACCATCACCTTTTATGGCTACGCCCTGATCAATCATTTTCTGCACGTCGTCTTTCAATTTCTTCACCAGTGCCACATAACTCTCAGCCAACTTTTGCTTATGACGAAGAGATACAACTTGCCAATAAGCTTGCTCAATATTGTATAAAGTACCTTGGCGCTTCATCTCTAACGAGTTAGCAGCCATTTCCTCATTGATATCTGCAATTTTGTTTACAGCCGTAATAGCTCCACCCATAAACACTGGTTGCGTCACCATTATTGCCCCAGCAAACATGTTCTTTGTGTCGGTACGTAATGCATTAACAAATGCATTAACAAGTCCTTGCCCCGTCTGGTTAAGAGCGCCAGTGAATTGCGCCATATCTTGAGCTATCTTTGCTTGTGTCGCGGCTGGCAATTGTGAGGCTATAGAACTAATACTGCTCGATAAACTTGCTGCGGCATTTGTTCCGAGATTGTTCAACGCATCCTTCTTGTCATTATCGAGCAAAGAAATCTCCCTGCTCATCCATACGTAACCTCCTAAGGCACTCACGTGTGGCAGATACTTAGTACGCGCAGATTTTCGTAGGTTGGCACTCACCTCCTGTTTCATTTTCGCTACTCCCATCTGTTTGTTGTTTCTCAGTGCCATTGCTCTGCAACTGTCAAGCGTCAGAACTCTCTGACACTCACCGCTTAGTGGCAATAGCACCAACAGCCCGAGTAACATCGCCCTGGCCATTACTTTGGTTTTCATTTTCTTTTTTTTGTTCATGTTTGTATATTTAATTATTTATCCTTTCAAATACAAAATCTTAATGATTGTACGTTAAATTTTAGCCATTCAATCTTATTTTTTCAATACTTTGCAAAAATACTCATTTTTTCGGAATAAACAAATATCCTTTAGGAAAGATTTTCATCTGTATAATGAATTCCATAATAGGTTTCAAATTACACAACTTCACTTTATAAAATAGTCATGATATATTGGATTCTTGACTCAAAATACAGACATTATCATAATATTATAGATATGGTTCGAAGTAATGAAAATATATGTTAGCCATCGAACCTTACAAAAAAAAACGAGCAATCTCAATAGTGAAATTGCTCGTTTGGATTAAATTTGAAGAAATGATTTCTTCTTATAACGTTGATTAGTCAACCTTGATGTCTTTGTTTACATTCTTGCATCCGATAAGTGCATAGAACAAAATGTATGCTACCATTGCTACTTGGAGCCAATAACTGGTGATTTCGCCAGATGACTTAGCGATGATGTCTTGGAGCCAAGGCATAAGACCACCACCAACCACCATCATCATGAAAATACCAGATGCAGCCTCAGTGTATTTTCCAAGTCCTTCTACTGAGAGGTTGAAGATACCACCCCACATGATAGAAGTACAAAGTCCACATGCTGCAATGAAGAATACCTTCAAAGGAACAGCGTGTCCACCGATTGTTGCAGTAACGCTTTCAGGTAAGAAAATGGCAATCAGGAGCAAACAGATTGCCACTGTAGATACAACAGTCATTTGTGTCTTGGTGCTAATCTTACCAGAAATCAATGTTGAAGAGAATCTACCAATCAACATCATAAACCAATAGCTGGCAGCCAAAGTTCCACCAAGTGCGGCTGAACCTTCAAATCCCATCTTGGTTACATAGAAATTCAACTCCATAGGAATACCGATTTCCACACCAACGTAGAAGAAAATGGCGATTACACCAAGAATCAAATGACGGAAACGCAAAGCACCCTTCATGGAATCCATCAATGACTCGCCCTTGCCGAAGTTTGGTTCAGGAATTTCTACGCGACTGATGATGAAGAATGAAATGGCAAATACAGCCATACCGATAAACAACAGAGGAGATACGTCGGTCATGGAAGTCTTCTCGGTTACCGTTCCTACGAGCACACCAGCGAGAAGTGGAGTGAGGGTAGCGGTGAGTGAATTCAATGTACCACCAATCTGGATGTATTGGTTTCCTTTGTTACCACCACCACCGAGGATGTTCAACATTGGGTTAACCACCGTATTGAGCATACATACGCAGAAACCACAAACGAGGGCACCAAGCAGGTAGATGTAGAGGTTGAGTGCAACAACAGTTCCACCAACTTCATTTACCTTAATATCGTCACCATAGATACTGGAGAGATATTGCAAGGCAAGACCGATGATACCTACGATTAAGGCAGCGAGAGCGGTTTTCTTGTAACCGATTTTCTTCAGCAACATACCTGAAGGAATACCCATAAACAGATAAGCCACGAAGTTCATCAAGTTACCCCAAGATGCGGCAAACTCATATTTGAAGCCCCAGATGTTTCCAAATGGTGCTCCCATATTTGTTACAAAGCTAATCATTGCGAAAATGAAACACATGGTTATAATCGCAACGAGATTCGTATTTTTATTCGTACTCATTTATTTTTGCTATTTTATTAGATGGCAAATATACTTGATAATATGGATGATTAGCAAATCTTGCGAGAACCATCGCTGATGATTACATCGTAAACCTTAGGAGCCTTGCCATATTTCTCGTAATACTTCTGGCAAGCTGTCTTGATGAAATCATCATAGAGTTCGTCCTTCACGAGGTTGATTGTACAACCACCGAAGCCACCACCCATGATACGAGAACCTGTAACACCACATTCCTTGGCAATGTCGTTCAAGAAGTCAAGTTCCTCGCAAGAAACCTCGTATTCCTTAGACAAACCTTCGTGTGTCTCGTACATTTTCTTTCCAACAGTCTCATAGTCACCTGCAACCAAAGCGTCGCAAACAGCCAATACACGGTCTTTCTCACCAAGTACGAAGTGAGCGCGAGAGTAGTCTTCCTCACCAACTTCAGCGCGAACTTCCTCTAATTGTTCCCAAGTACAGTCGCGAAGTGTCTCGAATGTTCCTTCTGGATGCTTTGCTGCGATGTGCTTAACGACATTCTCGCAAGAATTGCGACGGTCGTTATATGGAGAACCTGCCAATTCGTGCTTTACGCAAGAATTCAGTAATACGAGCTTGTATCCCTTCGGATCAAATGGGAAGTATTCGAACTCACGGCTGCGGCAGTCGAGGCGCATGAGCTTACCAGCTTGACCAAATACACTGGCGAACTGATCCATGATACCGCAATTCACACCACAATAATTGTGCTCTGTAGCTTGACCAGCGAGAACCATATCCCACTTAGAAACCTTGTTGTCACCAAAGAGGTCGTTCAAACCACAAGCGAAGCAACTTTCCATAGCTGCAGAAGAAGACATACCAGCACCGAGGGGAACATCACCAGCAAATGCGATGTTGTAACCTTTTACGGGAACGCCTAATTTTTCCATCTCCAGGGTAATACCATAGATATAACGAGCCCAACTTGCGCGTGGTCCTTGTCCGTCGTGGAAGTCAAAGTCAACACGGTCTTTCAAGTCAATGGAATAGGCACGAATCGTACTTTCTGTTCCATTGGGGCGCATTTCTGCCATAATACCTTTGTCAACGGCACCTGGGAATACGAAACCACCGTTATAGTCTGTATGCTCACCAATCAGGTTAATACGTCCAGGAGATGCATAAATGTTTCCTGTTTTTCCATCAAAATGCTTGATAAAGCGACTTCTTACAAATTCAATATCCATTTTTTATCTGTTTTTTGTTGTTAATAAATCCGTTTGTTATTTTTCTACGCCAAATTTATAGATGGTCTTTTGCTTGTATTTCTGATCAGGGCGCAACACCACTGATGGGAAATAAGGATGGTTAGGACTGTCGGGGAAGTGCTGGCACTCGAAGCAAATACCACTACGACGTGGGAATGTTGCTCCATGTTGTCCTGCATAACCATCTGCCCAGTTGTCTGTATAGAGTTGTACGCCTGGTTCTGTTGTGTATACGTCCATCGTTCTTCCGCTTACGGGTTCTACCAACCGTGCTGCAAAACTCAATTCACCTTCCTCTCTCTTGTTCAGTACATAGCAATGGTCATATCCTGCGCCATTCTTGATTTGCTCATCATCCGCGTCAATGTCTTGTCCAACGGGTTTGGGTTGACGGAAATCGAATGGAGTTCCTTCAACGAAACGAATTTCTCCCGTAGGAATAGATGTGTTGTCGATAGGAATGTAATAATCAGCATTGATTTCGCAAATCTGGTTGTCAATAGTTGGAGTAGGATTGGCAATACCTTGTAATGAGAAGAATCCATGACTGGTAAGGTTGATGATGGTCTTCTTGTTAGTAGTTACCATGTATTCGATAACCAACTCATTTTCGTCCGTGAACGTATAAACTACGGTCACTTTCACCTCACCCGTATATCCTTCTTCACCATAAGGACTAACATAATGCAAAACTAGTGACTTGTCGTTCATTTGAAGTGCTTCCCACACCTTAGCATTGAAACCTTTCTTTCCACCATGCAAAGAGTTTGGTCCATTATTGATAGGCAAGTCGTATTCCTTGCCGTTCAGTTGGAAACGTCCTTTGCAAATGCGATTGCCAAATCGACCTATCAATGTAGACAAATAAGGCTCTGGGCTTTCAATGACATCCTTGATGTTGTCGTGTCCTTGAATTACGTTGGCATAGTTCCCGTTTCTGTCTGGAACCATGATTGCTACGAGAGCTCCACCGTAATTGGTGATTGCCACTTCATTACCTAAACTGTTCTTTAAGATGTAAAGATCTGTTTTTTTACCATTGATAGTAGTCTGAAAGTCTTCTCTTTTCAGACCACAGATGTTTTCTGTTTCGGTTGTGTTCATAATAAAAAAAGTTTTCAGTTACGATACTATTTTGCAAAATAACTCAAAAAAAACGATAATAACAAATGAAACTTTAAAAAAGTGCTATTTGCATTTCGTTAAAAACAATTAAAACAGTCTTTGAAAGACTCAAAACGTGTCAGAAAGTCATTATGACATATTGTCGTATAGGGTAAGGAAGTCGGCTACGATGTAACTACTTCCACCCACAAAAATGAAATCGTCTTCGTTTGCATGATGCAAAGCTGCCATGTATGCATCAGCAACTTGTGGGAAAACATATCCTTTTAAATGATGTTCTTTTCCTTTTTCTTTTACGATGTTGGCAGGAATGGCTCGCTTGGTTTGCGCTTGCGTGAAGTAATAGGTTGCATTCGTTGGCAACATGTTCATTACCGTGTCGATGTCCTTGTCATCTACCATTCCAAATACGATGTGTAAGTTCTTGCAAGGTTGACTCTTGATTTGTTGTGATAAATATTGCCAACCGCCAACGTTATGTCCCGTGTCGCAAATGACGGTAGGACGTTCGCGTATTGTTTGCCAACGTCCCATCAATCCAGTAAGTTCCACTACGTGAGATAAACCCTCTTTGATGGATGATGGAGATATTGACAATGGCAAATGACTTACGGCGCAAAGAATGGTTTGCTTGTTCTTTTGTTGATAACTTCCCTTGAGTTCGAAATCCCATTCGTTGGCAATAGGATTATTATATTCTTCGGCAAAGAAAATAGGTGCGTTCATCTCCTTCGCTTTCTGAATGAAAACGTTACGGGTTTCAGGAGTTGTCTCACCGATAACTATGGGAATATCTCGTTTGATGATACCTGCCTTTTCCATAGCTATTTTCTCCAACGTATCTCCTAAAAATTGCGTATGATCGAAGCTGATGTTGGTTATAACTGATAGGATAGGGGTGATGATATTCGTACAATCCAATCTGCCGCCTAATCCTACTTCTATCACGGCTATGTCTACGAGTGAATCTGCAAAATACTTGAAAGCCATAGCTGTAGTAAGTTCGAAAAAAGAAGGATGTAACGGTTCGAAAAAAGAACGTTCGTTCTCTACGAAATCCATCACGTATTCTTGGGAAATACATTCTCCGTTTACCTTGATTCGTTCACGGAAATCTACCAAATGTGGCGAAGTGAACAAACCAACCCGATAACCTTCTGCTTGTAAGATAGCGGCGATTGTATGGGAACAAGACCCTTTTCCGTTAGTACCTGCAACGTGTATGGTCTTGAATTTTGTGTGTGGATGATTGAAATGTTCATCCAAAGCCCATGAATTGGATAATCCTTCTTTATACGCAGAAGCACCCACATGTTCGAAAACTGGGGTGCTATTATATAAATATTGTATAGTGTCTTGATAGTTCATGGCTTAATTGAAATAATTCTTGAACTTATCGAAAATGGATTTCTTGGTTTGCGAATCACCTTTGAAGTTGTCGCTCTCGCGTAGTTTCATAAGCATT
>JAEEGL013274529.1_pt1 | contig 20315 bp, 14 predicted proteins | sample 9134231 | NCBI WGS metagenome assembly JAEEGL01 (sample SAMN16246548, study PRJNA631951) | gut metagenome | biome: gut microbiome; feature: rumen; material: fiber-attached | host: Bos | place: Iran: Karaj | collected 2018-10 | reverse complement strand
TCATTTGATTATAACCAATAAATAAGCGGCTTACAATCACTTTTGTGACTGTAAACCGCCATGAATACTGGATTTCAGCTGTTATTTCCCTCTGAAGCACCCCATCATTAGGTATCAAAACAGATTACGAATCCCCAGTCATGCTTTTCAAACACAGTTGTGTAATCAGGATCATTAAGGCTCTTTTCGAAGGCCTCAACTACCGTTTCAAAGAATGCCTTAGTAGCTTGCAATCCATTTTTATGTTTAAATCCCCCAAGATGAGATGCTAAAATTATCTATAGATGCTTGAATAAACTAAGCAATATACTTATACCGCAAGGGGGATGCCATGTTTGATATTCCGGATTATAAAAAGATAAGAGTAATAATTGACACAGATGCAGCCTGCGAGGCTGATGATCCATTTGCGATAGTTCAGGCGCTTCTAAGTCCAAAGCTTATTGTGAAAGGAATTGCCGCTGAGCATTTTGTGGTGCAGGGCTCGATGGACAGAAGCTACGACGAGATATGCACAATTCTGGATGCCATGGACATGAAGGTTCCTGTATTAAAAGGCCAGAATGGGCCAATGTCGCAGGATAAAGAAATATCGGAAGCCGTAAGCTTCATTATAAAAGAGGCAAAAAAAGATGACAAAAAGCCTCTGTTTATTCTGTGTCAGGGCGCGATAACAAATGTGGCCGTTGCTATTTCTCATGCGCCTGAGATAATGGAGCGCATGACCATTATCTGGATTGGGACCCATGGTACCGCCTATGGCGAGCCGCCTTTTAGAGAATTCAATGCAGGCAATGATATCGAGGCCGCTAATCTCATACTTCGCGAAAATACTAAGCTCTGGCTCGTACCATCCTATGTCTACACCACTGTAAATATCGGAATTGCCGAGATAGAGCGCAGGATTGCTCCTTGCGGCAAAATCGGCAGACATCTCTATGAAAATCTCATTGAATATAACAATTCAGAGGGCGCTGGCTGGACACAGGGCGAAAGTTGGTCTCTTGGTGACTCACCCGCAATTGCACTAGCAATCAATCCGGGCTGCGGAAGATACGAGATTGCTCCTGCCCCTTCTGTCATGGATGATACTGCGTCAAAAGAGTGCCCAGAAAATCGAAAGATAAGAATATACAAGGATGTGGACTCCAGATATATTCTCGAAGACCTTATTGCCAAACTTGAGCATTTGTAAAATTGTGTATATTGAAACCTGTTTCAGGTATTAATTTCAATAGCAAATACATATGTCTTATCAAAAAAGCGGCGGTGTGACAATTATCACACCGCCGCTTTTTTAGTCCTCGTCGTACATTTTGATAGGTCCGTTTTCGGTGACTTCAATGTGTTCGCCGTGCCAGAATTTGTTCTGAAGCTCGTTCTTGCTGACTTCCTCGGAGAAGAATGATCCCTGAACGTAGTCGAATTCAACAGTTTTGATCTTGTCGTAGTACTCCTTGCTGTTAACACCGGAAATAATGATTTTTTTACCCAGCTGCCTGATCATGTTGGTTCTGTTGGCAAGGACGATATCTGCATTCTGAGCGTCATCGGATTCGAAAAGGTTCTTTATATCAAGGATAACTCCTTCAAAAACAATACTTGAGATCGTGTTGATTCCCAAAAAGCCTGCCTGGTAGTCACTGACATAGAGGCGCACTCCCAGTTCCTCAACACCTCTTTGAAGCTTGTAAAAAGACTCTCTTGCATACAATGCAAATGATTCTTTAATAACAAAAGCAATAAGAGATGGATCAATCTTATAGTGCAAAATAAGATCTCTGATCTTTGACCATACCTCTTTATTTATAAGCTCAGGCGAAAGAATAGGAACAAGGATATAATCAAGCTGCATATCTGTCTTGTCCACACCATTTGAAAGGAACCGGCAGATGCCCTCAACTATTCTGATCTGGATTTCCTCGATGAAGCCTGAATTAACGGCAACTTCCATAAACTCTTCTGTCTTGATATCGCCAATTATCGTATCTGACAATTTGAGCCATACCTGAGCAATCTTTATTGCATAATCTTCTTTTGTGTATGCAGGATAATAATAGATAGAGAATCTCTTTTCGCTAAGGCCTCGGCCGATAGCTTTTTCAACTTCTATCCTCCTCAAAAGGAAATTAAGGTCACTGCCCTTGAGGACCTTCTTATCATTTTTTCCAAGCTCTGCAGTCTCCAAAAGGAAGATGTCATTGATCGTACTTAGCTGGTCCGGACAGCTTGCTATGAGGAGCCTTGTATCAAGCAAAAGCTCATTTCCCCTTATATCAAACTTGTTGTTAAAATGATCCGATATCAGCTCTCCGAGCTTTGCAATCTCTTCCTCTGTTTTATCTGTCTCAATGACATAGAAAACATCAAAAGCAGTATGGTAGGCATCTGTCTCTGTACCATCATCCATAAAATAAGATGCAGCCTGGACCATGAATCTGTTGATGGTCTCTATACCATACACTTTTCTATAAATATCAAGGTTTTCAAATCTAAGGCAAAATACCTTAAAATCTCTTCTAAGGTTTAAAAGTGCCTTTACATCCTGCACGAAAGCAGTTCTGTTATAAGCCTTTGACTGCGCGTCTGTACGATCATCATCTTTTTCGATCATGATCATAATGCCGCTTAATCCAATAGCTTCGCAAAGAAGTTCGCACTTAATCCCGGGAACAAGCATCTGGATTGCAGTTCCTCCCGTAGCAAGTGCCAGGAAATAGATCATTGCTATCTGTTTCATCCTGTTGATCGTATACCAATACCGAATCAGAAGAATGACAGCAAATACAAGGTAAGCTCCTGATAGGGCGTACGCCACATAAATTCCGGGACCTCTTGCATAATCAAATTCACCGACAGTCACAAAGAAAACTGAAGTTATAGGATTTGTCAAAAGAGTTATTTCAAGTAAGTAAAGCGGGAACTTCAAAATATCCCTGTGAATCCTTTTAAACTTATATCCCACACCGCACAGCGTCATGATGTAAAATGCAAATACCGGCATAAGAGCAAGATGGGTAAAATAGTACACGACTTCCATGAGGTAAGTCACTATCCATTTTATCGTATCAATAACAGGCATTCGGACGATAAAATACGAAACCACATCTGTCAGGGAATCTATCAGCGTGATACCTACGAGCATGGTAAACAGACGGCTCCTAACGCGATATCTATTTCGCATAGTAGTCGAGTAAAAAAGACAGGTTACGCAGATAATTGCAGCCGCAAACCGATATGTTAAGCTGTCAAGAGTTTCCGGTCCTACCATGTATTACTTCTTCCTCAGTTTAAAAAAGTTGTCCAATGTAAGTAACAATTTGTCTCTGCTGATACTCTTTAAAAGATAGTCAGCCGGTTTCAATGAGATAACATTAGTTACGCTTGATATATCATTTTTTCCCGTAAGGAACATAACAGGTATAGAGCTTGAGAATGCTTCGCTCTGAAGCATTTCCATTACCTTCGGCCCATCAAGGACAGGCATATCATAATCAAGAAGTATAAGATCCGCTTTATTGGATGCGAGCCATGCCACAGCCTGAGTGCCAGAGTTAGCCATACCGACCCTGTAGGTATCCTTAAGCCACTCGCGAACCATCTGAATGTAAGTCGGATCATCATCGACTATCAGAATGCTCTTTCTCCTTTGAATCTCGAATTCATCGTCTGTCGCGATTCCGACTTTTTCCATGAGGCTAGCCATTTCAAGTGGTCGTGTGACTTCAAAGGCAATGTCTTCCTTTGGAATATAATGATGCACAAGGTCAAAAGCATCTTTATCTCCGATGACAAGGAGCACCATGCTTTCCTCAACACAAAGGTCTTTAAAATAGACCATCGCATCCCTATGTTCCTCAAAATCCTGATCGGTATAAAGAATGATCAGTGTTGTCCCGCTTTTTTTACTCGCAAGGTCAGCGAGTGAATATGTGGAATCCACCACCTCATACTTATTGTTGATAAGCGCATTCTTTATTGCATTTACCAAAAAAGTCTCATCATTTCTTACAAGTAATATCTTCTTCTGCTTTATCATGGCATTACTCCTGATCGCTCAATCGTGCTTTGACTACATCAATGATTTCGTCCCACTTTAGCTTATATGAAAGATCTGAAATATCGGCTATTGCCTCTGCATCCCTCGGTGGTAATTTATACTCTTTTACAGAACTCAAGATGAACTGCAGCGTGTCATAATCGAGGATATTGCTGACTTCAAGAATACTGTTATATGCATCGAGAAGCTGCGCCTTTGATATCTCTTTTTTGCTATCATCCTCTTCCTGCTCCTCTTTTCCTGCTATCTCAGGTATCATGTCGAGACTGTACTTAATTATTGAGTAGAGGTTTAAAAGTTCATTGTGATAGGTCTCGATGGTTTCAATGTCGTTGTTGTTCCCGGCCTCCTCAAGCTTGGCTGAGAGCTTTGAAAGCTGCATCGCACCTATTGTTCTGCTGGTACTCTTTAGCGAATGGACGAAGCTCGTATAATCCTTATAGTTTTTATCGTTATAGGTCGTCTCGATGTTATTCCTTGAAGTCTCTATTGATTCGTAGTAAACCTTCAGGATGTTCAAATAGCTGTCAACTGAACCGCAGTTTTTAAGGCCTTCCGCAACATCTATTCCTTCAAGCTGTTGCATCCATGGCTCCATTGTTGGAACATTTGCAGTATCGCTTCCAATAGACGAAGCTGCTGCGACTTCTGTTTTACCTTCGTTTGCAAAGCCCTCACCTGTCTGATGAGCTTCCTCCTCAATACTCTCAGTTGTGAGAATAACCTTATCCTTTGGAAGGAACTTAATAAGCGTAGCTTCAAGTCTATCGCTCTCAACCGGCTTACTTAAGTAATCTTCAAATCCGATCTTAAGGAAGTTATCCCTTGCTCCTGAAATAGCATTCGCGGTAAGAACAACAATTGGAGTATCCTCGCAATTCGGAGATTCTTTATCTGCTTTTATCGCATTGAAGGTCTCTGTTCCATCCATGCCCGGCATTCGGTAATCAAGGAAGATCATGTCGTACTTCTTAGCCCTTTGCTTCTCAAGACATTCCATTCCGCTTCTGGCAGAATCAATCTTAATCCTTGTAGGCTTAAGAAGTTCCCTGATAACAACATGGTTCATCGGAGTATCATCAACTACAAGTATCTCAGCCTCAGGTGCGGTAAGCTTTTCTTTATACTTCTTTCTATCCTTGATGCTGCTTGTTATGCGGCTCTTGAAGTCTCCAATCCTTGTATCTCCGACAATTTTCTGAGGTAGGAAAAACGTGAATGTCGAGCCCTTGCCATATTCACTTTCTACGGTTATTGAACCGCCCATAAGTTCAAGGAGAGAACTTGTAATGGCAAGACCAAGACCGCTTCCCTCAACGGTTTTATTCTTGTCGACGTCAAGACGTTTAAACTTTTCAAAGAGATTCTGAAGATCATCTTCCTTAATTCCCATTCCGGTGTCTGTGACAGAAACCTCAAGGGTTATGGTATCATCGAAGTTTCTTGTTCCGGTAGCTTTTAAGGTTACAGTGCCTTCCTGCGTATACTTTATTGCGTTGTTGAGAATATTAACCATGATCTGACGAAGGCGCATCTCATCGCCGTACATGGTATCAGGAATATCTCCATCTATTTCAAATACCAGATCCAGTACCTTCTGCTGCGCCTTAATACTTATCATGTTATAGACATCATTAAGAACAGAGCTGAAATCATACTCTGTTTCATTAATCTCCATGCTTCCCGCTTCGATCTTGGAGAAGTCAAGGATATCATTTATAAGTGACAAAAGAGTCCTGCCCGCGCCTTCAATATTCTGGGCATACTCAAGAATCTTTTCATCCTTGCATTCACGAAGGATTACTTCGTTCATACCAAGGACGGCATTGATAGGAGTTCTGATCTCATGGGACATGTTTGCAAGGAAGCTGCTCTTCGCCTCGTTTGCTGCCTTCGCCCTTCTCTCCTCCATCCTTGCCATTTCAGTCGCCTTAAGGATGGCGATAAACTCATTTTTACTAACTGGAACTGAGAAATACTCACCCTGTATATAGTCGAATTTAATGTTGGAAACAAGATCCAGGCTCTCCTGATCCTGCACTCCTACGATAATTATCTTTTTCCCCATCTGTCCGATCATTCTGAGCCTGTTCTCAATAATGATCTTGCTCTGAGGTGTCTTCGCTGCTGCTTTTATGAGAGAAGCCTCAATTTCAACACCTTCAAACATCGATGAAAACTGGGATTGCATGTTAAACAATCCGCTTCCGTACTCATCCATAAAGAAGCGTATGCCAAGAGCACTCAGCTTTTTCATAACAGAACTAAGAATTTTCTGGTCAGATGAAGCAACCGATTCCTTGACATCAAATACAATCTTGGAGGGTGCCACACCATATTTTTCCAATAATCCCTGGAAATTCTCAGCAAAATCAGACCTTATCATCTGGACTGAAGAGAGATTGATTGTGATGAACTCAACGCCCATTTCATCAACGATACCGCCGCCTATGAAATAGAGTATCTGCTCTATCATGTAAGAACTGAGCTTGTCGATAAGGCCCGCCTGCTCAGCTATCGGCATGAATTCCTCTGGTTTTATAACTCCCAGCTCGTTATCCCACAGATCGAGATAACTTTCTGCCGCACAAATAGTAAGCTCTCCCTTGATATAAATTGGGTTGTAATAAACTCTGAAGGTCTCCTTCTCAATTCCTCTTTTTACAGCCTTCTCAACATCGGCCTTCCTTAAGAGGAAATCCAGCTCATTACATGAAAGAACATGATCGGCTTCCATATCAATAGGGCTGTCCGACAAAAGCATCAGATACTCTACGCTTCCAAACTGATCAGGAGCACTTGCCTCAAGAATAAGGGCCTTTAACGGAATCGAAGAATCCTTGTACACCCACTCCTGCGTAAATCTTTCATAAATCTTATACGCATAGTAGTTAGCAAGCTCTTTTCCCGTATCAGGACACAGAAGTATAAAGGTGTCCACACCCATTCTGTAAACATCGTTTTTGGGATCCAACGTATTTAAGAACGTTACGATTGTCTCAAGGAGCTTCTCAAACTCCTCATATCCTGATATTTTTCTATAAACATCTGCGTTTTTAAGTCTTATGGAAATCAGATAGAAATTTCTTTTGTACTTAAAGTAAGTCGTAGTATCCATGACAAAAGCGGTTCTGTTGTACGCTCTTGTGGACACATCGATTCTGTCATCGTCATTTTCCAGCATCATCATAAGGCCCATGAAACCTATGGCCTCAGCCATCAGCTCACTTCTTATCTGGAAAACAATCATCTGCAGAGCAGTTCCAAAGCAGACAAGGACCGCAAAATAGATGATGGCGACTCTTTTCACATTTGTAAGTGCGTTCCAATATAAAAACAGCGCAACAATAGCAAATATGATATAAAAAACGCTCACGATATATGCGATGTAAACTCCCGGTCCCCTGTGAAAAAACAGATTCTCATCAAGAGAATAGACTATATTCACAAATGGAATCATCAGCACCATAAGCTCCATTACAACGAAAGGAGTGCTTACAATGCAGCGGACGCGCTTTGTAAACCTGAACTGTACGTTACATACCAGGATAATATATAGGCCAAAAAGTGGTGCAATAGCAAAATGTGTGGAGAAATAGATAAACTGGAGGGTATGGATTATATAGAGTTTGATTGTATACGAAAAATCAGTCGCTCCGATTAGCTCACCCATGATACCAGTGAGTGCATCGACAGCGACTATAAGACATAGCGCAACAAATAAACGTCCACGAAGACGAAGTTTGTTGTTCATTATAAGGATGTAGAAAACGCATGTAATGCTTATGACAATGGCAGCCAGATTAAAGGTAATGCTGCCAACACCCTCCAAATCAAGCATAGAACTACCCTTTACTTCGAAGGAATAAGATCACGATACCACTTAAGCGAGTTAAGATAAGCTTCATAAACCTTATCCATATCAATGTTTTCGAGTACAAGCTGTCTTGAAACTTCTGTCCAGTCAGCGTCTTCATATCTTTTGATAAACTCAAGGACTTTTGCAAAATCTCCTTTTCCTTCAAGGAGCGCTGCTTTTACCTGTTTGGATACCTGTACCATTGCAAGCGCTTCTTCCATGGTCTTATCAAGCATAATATCAAGCGCTGAGAAAAGTCCCATGATAAAGAGCTCCTGAGACATCATTGCAAGGTCAAAACAAGGTGCAAGATTCTCGGCGAATTTTGCCCTTATCATTACAAGTCTTGTTATCTCACTTGGCTTATCAGAGCACAGTTCTTTTGTAACTGCTGTGTTAATCCATCTCTTTAATTCCTTCTGTCCCAGCATAGCTGCTGCATGTCTGATGGACGTAATTTCGGAATTAAGAGCCATTCTGTTTACCATTTCTAAAAGAGAAATGACAAGCGCAGGGTCTTTTCCAATAACATCAGCAGCATCCTGAAGATCAAAATCAGGAGAATTAACTACGTTAAGGAGTTCAATATAGTTGACCTTAAGAGGACTGACCTCAGTCTGAGAATCTTTAACAGGCATTCTAAAGAACGCGCCCTCATAGAGGTCGTACCCACCATCAACTTTAAGCTTCTCATAATCTTCCTGAGAATCAACATTTACAGCACAGAGCTTTATATCGGGATAAACTCTGTTGAAATAGATCTTTGCCTTTGTTATATCTATCTTTGTGTGATTAAGCAAAATGTAATCGCACTTATTAAGAATTTCCTTGTAGTTCTCAAATTCACTTATCGGGAGTTTTCTGATAGCAAGCTTATAGCCCTGTTCCTTCAGTTCTTTTACTCTTCTGATGTACTGTTCGTCAGGTGTAATGGAATTATCCATAAGGAGAACAACCTTATTTGCCGGAACTGTACATTGAAGTGATATCTCAGCAAAAATAGAAAACTGATTGATCGGAACAAAAACTTCTTTTCCGCCCGACAAAGTAGAAACACCCATGCTGCTTACAACTTCTAGCTCATGAACGGTACCTGCGCCGTCATATCTCGCACCACCTTCAAAATTGGGATTTAAAAAGTGGTTTTCCTTTCTGGCGAAAACAGAGTATGCACATACGAGCATCTTATTATCGAATAAAGGAATCAGAGTTGCTAACATAAATGTCTCCTTTCTGAACGCAAAAGACAAACTCCCACTTAATTATATTTTAGCAAAATAAGGTGTTTATAATAATTATTTTTTTATAAATTTACGTTAATCTGATAACAAAAAACCGCAGACGCGATGTCTGCGGTTTCGTCTATGACACTTATTAAAGTGTATCTCTTCTCTTAATGTACTGAGGATGATCAGGTGTTCCTGTAATCTCCTTAGCGTGAATGATATGTGCCCACTTATCTACGATGGCATTTTCTACATGAACGCCTTCCTCGATAACACAGTGAGCCATTACAATCGAATTCTTAACTACAGCGCCCTTTTTGATGGTAGCGCCACGGCCTACGATTGAATTCTCAATTTCGCCCTCGATAAGACAGCCGTTAGAAACAAAAGAATTCTCAACCTTAGCAGTCTCAAAGTACTGTGTAGGACAGGAGTCTGTTGTTCTTGTGTAGATTGGCCATGTCTGGTTAAAGAGTCCGCTTGCGATCTGATAGTCGAGGAGCTCAAGTGAAGCTCTGTAGTAATCAGAAAGGCTAAGAAGTGATGCAAAATATCCTCTGTGCTGGTAGCCTCTTATATCCATATCCTTGCACTTCTCAGCAATGATATCAGCAAGTGAATATACGGAAGACTGCTCATGTGCAGCCTTAACAAGGTTTACAAATACGGACTTGCTCATGCAGTAGGTATCCATGAAAATGTTCTTCTCCTTGGCTGTTCCAAGGTTCTTCTCAAGAGAAACGATACCTTTCTGTCTGTTAACAGTTACAGTTCTGCAGTTCTGGAAGCACTCTTTTGCATTATCAACCTTGTGATAAAGAAGTGTAACCTCAGCTCCTGAAGCGATGTGTGCATCAATTACCTGGCAGTAATCCTGCTTGTAAACCATATAGCTTGGAGCGATGATAACATACTCCTGATGCATTCTCTCGATGATATCGATGTTCTCCATATATGCAGCGATATCATTGTTGTAGATATTGTGAGGATTGTTATCCTCTGAAAAGAGCATCTGGACCTTACCACGCTTGGAGTTGATGTTGTAATGTCTGCCGGATCCGATGTGCTCTGCGATTGATCTTGGACGTGTGCGCAGATATACCTGAATTCTGTCCATTCCTGAGTTACTCATGTTAGAGATTGGGAAATCAATAACACGGAATCTTCCGAGGAATGAAAACGCACCGATTGGTCTGTAATCGTGAAGTCCCTCAACGTGAATACTGTTATCTGCGGAAGATACTATTCCGAAAGCCTTAAATGCGCTCATTATTTTGTACCTCCCTTCACATCTTCAGCTACAAGTTTGATTTCTTCGCTGTTCTTACTTCCTACTTTCACTTTTTTGCCAATGTGCACATTCTCAGCAACGAGTGCTCTTGTAACAGTAGCGCCCTCTCCGACTACAACACCGGGCATGAGAACACTGTCTACAACACGTGCTCCCGGCTCAACAACAGCTCCTGTGAAAAGAACTGAATTTGTAACCGAGCCTTCAACGCGAACGCCCTGGGTTATGTATGCGCGCTTGATCTTGGCATTTTTGCCTATGTACTGAGGAAGTGTTGAAACGTCCTCTGTGTAAATAAGCCATGAAGAATCATTAAGGTTGAGCTCGTTCTTGGCATCAAGAAGATCCATGTTGGCTTCCCAAAGGGAATCGATTGTTCCAACATCCTTCCAGTATCCACTGAACTCATATGCAAAAAGTTTTCTGCCCTCTGCGAGCATCTTAGGAATAATGTCCTTACCAAAGTCATGATCAGAATTAGGGTTGTTCATATCGTCAACCAGCATCTTCCTCATGAGCTTCCAGCTAAAGATATAGATACCCATTGAAGCGAGATTGCTCTTCGGCTTCTTGGGCTTTTCTTCGAATTCAACAATCTTGCCGTTACCATCAGTATTCATGATACCGAAACGGCTGGCTTCCTTCATAGGAACAGGACGAACTGCTATTGTGGCATCAGCCCCCATCTTCTTGTGATAAGCAAGCATAGCCGCATAATTCATCTTGTAGATATGATCGCCTGAAAGAATAAGCAGATATTCCGGATTATAATTATCGATAAAATCGATGTTCTGAGAAATAGCATCAGCAGTTCCACGATAGACATCAAGTCCCTCGTCTGCCTTCTCACGTGGTGTCAGAACATAAACGCCACTGTCCTTGGAGTCGAGTCCCCAACGACCATCCTGAGCAACATAACTGTTAAGAAGTACTGATTCATACTGAGTCAATACTCCAACTGTATCGATGCCGCTGTTTGCGCAATTGCTTAGTGGAAAATCGATGATACGGTACTTACCACCATAATATACCGCTGGCTTTGCTACCTTAGTAGTAAGATCTTTAAGTCTGCTACCGCGGCCTCCGGCCAGAATCATGGCAAGCATTTCATTATGAGCCATAAATACATCCCCCTTGTATCTAGAATAGATATTTATAAGAAACTGTAAGACTTGGAAAAAAGCTATTTAACAAAATTTTTTCCAATAGTAATTTTATCACAAAAAATGAATCATAAAAAGAAAAATCATAGTATTTTCCTATATTTCAAAAAAGGCACCGGCTAAACAGCCGATGCCTTGCGGTTTTATGAATTAAAGTTTGAAACGTCCAACGATTTCTTCGAGTGTTCCTGCAACTGCTTCCTGCTTGTTGGTCATATCGTTTACGTTTGATACAACGTCTGCAGCTACCATTACGGAGTCGTTAACCTGGCTACTGAGATCAGCTGTATCCTGAGTGGATTCCGCGATATTCTGGATAGCCTTACTTACTTCCTCCATGGAAGCTCTGATATTTTCAACCATCTGAGCGATGTTTTCTGAAGAATCACCGAATGATCCGGCATCATCTCCGTACTGCTTTGCAAGTGATACGAACTTGTCGTAGTCAGGTGTAACAGTCTCTTTAATGAATCCAAGAAGCTCTCCTGAAGAACTTGAAAGTGTTCCAAATGCTTCCTGAACACCATCGATGGTTTCACGAATCTGCTCAACCGCTTCAGATGTGCTGCTTGCGAGCTTGTTGATCTCAGAAGCAACTACTGCGAAGCCCTTACCTGCATCTCCTGCTCTTGCAGCCTCGATTGAAGCATTAAGTGAAAGAAGGTTGATCTGGTCAGCGATCTCAGCGATCGTATCAGCAAGTGTTCCAATCTGATCAACGACTTTAGCCTTCTCGTTAGCTTCGATGAGGTCAGCCTCTCTCTGCTCAGCAATGTTGATCGCATAATCGTAAGCCTGTTTGCTTTCTCTCTCGATATCTCTTGCTCTTGCCTTGATATCTGTCGCCTCTGCACTTGTCTTTTCTGTCTCAGCAGCGAGCTGATGAACAGATGCATTTACTTCCTCAACAGAAGCATTTACTTCCTCAGTAGCAGCACCGGATGACATCATAGCATCGTTTACACCGGAGATATTGCCCTGAATACTTGTGAACTGATTTGAAAGCTCACTTGCCATGCTGGCAAGACCTGTAGATGTTTCACTAACCTTAACTGAACCATCGGAGATCTTTTTAATGACATCCTTGTTGTTCTCAAACATTTCATTGAGGGATTCACTCATCTGTCCAAGTTCATCGCCTCTGTTATTCTTGATCTTATCAATAGTGAAGTCTCCGCTTGCAAGTACGCTTGCAAACTGCTTAACGTTATTGATGCTCTTACTGATACTCATTACGAATATCCAGATGATAGCTGCACCGATTATTAGTGCGACTATGCAGATTGTGATAAGAAGCTTCAGGAGAGAATTAACTGTCTCATCCATTTCTGTCTCATTCATCTTTATAGCCATCTTCCAGTTAACTTCAGGAATTGTTGTATAAGTAAGAACGATTCCATTTCCGCTATCGTCATTGTAACCGCCCATACCAATTCCTGAATCGCTATCAAGCATTATTTTTGCTGTATTTACAAGTGATGCATTTGTTTCATCAAGAATGTTTGCACCGCTATTTACTTTTTCAGCATCATCTGAGTAAATATATACTCCGCTTCCGGAGAGCAAAAGAGCCTGTCCTGTCTTGCCTACTTTAATTGATGAAACCATGTCTTCGATATTGGTGAGCTCCATATCAACTGTAACGCAACCAATATAAACGTCTCCATCATAAATTGGTGCAGAGCAGCTGGACATGATCTTTCCACTTGTTGGATCGTAGTATGGATCAGTGATAATAGCCTGTCCATTTGCAAGACCCTTGGCATTCAGATAGTATGCCTCGTTAAAATAATCATAATCTGCATTACTGTAGTCCCAAGTCTCTACGATCTGTCCACCATCTTTATACCAGTATGGTCCGATATATTTTTCATTAGGATCAAAGACATTAGGCTCAAACCAAAGACCAGAACCAAGAATTGAATCATTCTGGCTGATGATCTTTGATATAGTTCCCTTGTAGTTATCCATCATAACGAACTTATATGATGTAGAAACCATTTGCGCGATATTTACGCAGGTCGTCCTGATAATCTCCAGTTTACCATCTACACTGTTAACATTTGCCTGAAGCGTCTGCTGCATTTCAGTAGTTGTCGCTTCTCTAATGGCAGTGCGGCTGGAGCTTGCAGCAATTGTCGTAAGGACAATCATAGCAACCGCCATAACCGGCAGGATGCATAGCAGCATTTTCGCACGAAGACTAAGTTTTTTCATTTTGACACTCTCCTTTTATTTTTAGATAATTCATTCAAATACGAAAAATCGTTAGAAAACGTCTACAGTTATTGTACATTAAATCGCACTTCTTTTTTCTAAAAAAAATATAAATATGGCTTAATAAATCATTAATCCATAAAGAGTTCATGGTGTTTTGCGACGTCGCGGAATTATTAATATTTTCTAATCGCACTTTATCATTATTTAATGACATTACATTCGTTTTTGTGTTTATTTGTCATTTGATTTTTGTTAAAATTTTATTGTCAATTACTATATCTTATTCAGAAAGGACGAGAAGTTTATGAATGCTGATCAGTATCGTCGTGCTAATGCAAACAGTTTTAATGTATGTATAGTCATTTTTATTTGTGGAGCTTTAATCACTGTTTATAATGCATTTCTGGAAGGAATGTCTGGCGGAAAATTCGCTATATTCGTGGCAGTTCTGATCGGTACAGCAATGTCCGCCATCGGCAACTTTAAATTCTCAACCGAAAAGATGGGCTCAGTTCTTATAATGGGAGGTGCGACACTCTTCTATTTCGTACTCCTCATCGCAGAAGACAACATCGTATATTTTGCATTCGGTCTTCCAATTCTTATATGCAGTATCATCTATCTTAATGTAAGACTCTGTAAAGCAGGTATAGGAGCAATAATCGTTTCATTCTTTATTACCTGTATTAAAGCGTTTATTTCAACAGGAACGCTTGATATGATCCATGTACCGGCTTTCGTAACACTCGCTCTTGCATTCATTGCCTGCATTGCAACAGTTACACTTCTCACAAAGTTCAATGAAGAAAACAATGCAACTATTACTCAGAACGCTGAAGAAACAATGGATGCCGGAAATAAGATGGCAGATATCGCAAATACCATTTCAGATCTTTTCAATAATTCGCAGCAGGATATGCAGGATCTGCAGGATATCATTCAGACACAGCACTCAGGAATGATGGACATTGCAAGCAGCATGGAATCAACAGCTCAGGCAATCACCTCTCAGGCTCAGAGAGTTCAGCAGATTCAGGAAGAGACAGCGACTACCGAGCAGCATAGAAAAGATATGACCAGAGCTTCAGAATCTGCACAGGATGCAGTTCGTGAAGGTGTTAAGGTTATCGGAGAACTTAAAGAAAAATCACAGGATGTTACAAGGACCAGCCAGGTTACAGTTGATGCAACACAGGCGGTTATCAATAAAGTTGAAGAAGTTACAAAGATCGTCAGCTCCATCATGTCAATTGCAAAACAGACTAACCTCCTCGCCCTCAATGCCAGCATCGAGGCAGCAAGAGCAGGTGAAGCCGGCAAGGGCTTCGCAGTTGTTGCTAACGACGTACGTGAGCTTGCAGCTGAAACAAATACAGCTTCTAATGAAATCACAAATATCATCAACGAACTTAACGAAGATGTTCAGAAAGCAATGGCAAGTATCGATGATACAGTAGCTTCTGTATCAGAGCAGAATGAGATGATCGAATCTGTTGGAGAAAACTTCAACAGCATCAACGAGAACGTATCCGAAATGCTCTCCCGCTTCTCTGAGATTGGCGAAGGTATGAAGTCTATCGCAGCATCAACTACAGAGATCAACGACAGCATTTCAAACCTCTCCGCTACCAGCCAGGAAGTTGCTTCACTCTCTAACGAGGGCGTGAACGCATCCGAGGCTGCAGTAGACAAGTTCGAGAACTTCAAGGGTATCCTCGGCGACATCTACCAACAGGCCAACAAACTCAAAGACATGCAGACTACTAAAAAATAATCCCGGACGCTGGTTAAGAGGACGCGCACGGGTGATGGAAAACTTCTAACTTGCTCACTTCGTCTGCGCGGTGATTTACTAAAAATTCAAAAACGTGGTAATGCCTCCTTTCATGTTATTCATAGAAGTCGGCATTACCACGTTTTTTCATTTTGTAAATCATCCTGCTCGTCCAAATGATTCGCAAGTTAGAAGCATTTTCCATCACCCTTGCGCTGTTCTTGGCTCATCTTAGTTCGTAGGATGCTATATTTCATTTTCTTCTTAAAGCCCACCTGATCTTTCTCCTAATCATTCTAAATTCCTATTTTTTTCAATTCGTGTGAAGATTCTGTTCAAATGGATGATATGTATCTTCTCGTTTTCTTTACTGCTCCTTCGCCCAATTATTCAAGGTTCTGATAAAATTACTCAGCGTGGGTGCTTTCGTAGTCTTCGACGGAGGTGACGATCCAGGCGCCGGTGTCGGAATTCTTTTCGAGGGTTAGGTTGATGGCGTAGGTGGTTTCCTGTGAGCTTAGGATTTCGTCCTCGTAAATCTGCATGATGATGCGGATCATGTCGTTGTAGATCTGAGATTCTGCTACGTCTTCGCCCTGCTCGTATAGAGCTGCGATTTCTGCCTCATTGTTGGTGTAGTAAGCTTCCGTAGCATCACTGATCTTTGCTGAGATTGAATCGCTTGACATGATCTCGACAGGGAACTTTGTTTTTAAAGTTGCTACTACCGTTGCCGTGTTGTCTTTTCCAACTTCTACAGAAGAAATCTTGTAGCTGCGAATGAGCTTATCAAACATTCCGCAGAATGTATCGACCTCTGCCTTGGTGTCGTCGGTAAGTTCTGAGGTGTTAAAGCCGTCTACGAGAGTATCTACGAGGGCGTCTGCCTCAAAGAGCTGAACAAAATCTCCTGTTGCAACCTCCGGTGAAGCGTAGTTATTGATGTCTTCATCAGACTCATCTGCAACGATTGCCAAAAAGGTATTAGCAGTCTCCTCTACCTTGGTCTTGTCCTTGGAACCGCATCCTGTAAGTGAAGTAATAGCAAGTACAGATGCTGTGAGTAAAGCTGTTATTCTGTTTATTTTAAACATTTCTGTATTATCTCCGTTTTAAGTTTTTTTAGATATTTTTATTATATATATGAACCTTAAAGTGAACTAAAAGTACAGGTTATCTGTCATATTGCATAAAAGCTCAAAAGATTTGGGCTAAAAAAACAGCAAATATATAATAGCACATTTCTTCCGGATATCCAAAAACTATCGCATTTTCATTTATTAAATGATAAAATATAGTTATAATTTGCGCACAAAATGCGCATACAGTTTTTATTCAAGGAGGTTAATAAATGAGAGTTCTTTTCGGATCAGGAATTGTTAAGGAAGTTAACGCCGTTGAAGTAAAGCCACTGGATTTTGGAGATGGACAGATTGCCGGAACGCAGATTGACTTTCTGTTAGTCTCTGGCGATAATGTCAAATACATATACAGTCAGAATGTACCTATTGAAGAATCAGGCCAGCGTGCTCTTGATTTTGTAAATGAGCTTTATACAAAGGGATACGCAGATTTCACTCACGAGCCTGTTGAGATGCTCTAAAAAGAATGTTGTCAGGTAAAGATTTTTATAACAGAATATTATAGAAAAAAGGCTCTATGCATTTTAATGCATAGAGCCTTAATACTGTTGTTCTTCCATCGTTTTCTCCATCTAAACTGTAAAGATCATCTCTTACCAAGACGACCCTGATTTTTGAGTTCAATGAGCAGATCAAAAACAACCCCCAATGGTAATCCAGTAATATGGGCTACTTTCTCAGGATCTGGATAGTATTCGTTTTCGCAATCCTTGGTAATGCAGTCCATTACTTCCATTCGAGCATCCAATGTAGCTGTCATACACTTCATTCCTCCTTTCTCTGATTCTAGTACAATTCAAAGGCTCATGTTTCCTGCCTCTTTTATATTATATCGTATTTTTATCCCGATAGTTAACACATTTGTATTAAAAATTTATAAAATATTGCAGAATTTTACTGCTTTCCAGAGATTTTATTTCAAAAAACCGTTGTAGGTATTGAATTGGAGGCGTGAATAGAGTGAAAAGCGCGAAAAAAGCCGCAATTGTTCACACAACTGCGGCTTCTTGTTGCCTGTTTAATTATTCAACTGAATTGATAAGTCCAAATACTTCCTCTTTTATCTGCTTGTTAGTAGCAAGTGCGTTTTCTCTGCTGTCGCGATTTGAATAGAAGTAGAACTTGATCTTTGGCTCTGTTCCACTTGGTCTTATTGCAAACCAGGAACCATTGTCGAGGAACAGTCTGATCGCATTCTGTGGAGGAATATCTTCATAACCATTGATGTAATCGATGACCTTATCCACCTTGCTGCCTGCAACTTCTGAAGGAATGTTTTCCCTAAACCACTTCATCATACGCTGAATACGCTGAGCTCCAGGAATTCCCTCAAGAACAATGTTAGGCTCATCCTCTGCAAAGAAGCCATACTTCGCATAAATCTCCTGAAGTACATCCCAAAGAGTCTTGCCCTGCTTGCGATAGTATGCTGCAGCTTCTGCAACAAGCATACCTGCACTGATACCGTCTTTATCACGGATATCCTCGCAAACTGCGTATCCTACCGACTCCTCATATCCAAACAGATATGTGTAACCATTCTCATGAAGATAAGGAATCTTGCCACAGATATTCTTAAATCCGGTAAGAGTCTCAAACATCTCCACTCCATAGGCCTTAGCCATAATGGTTGAAAGAGTTGATGTAACGATTGATTTTACCATTGCTCCCTTTGCAGGAAGTGTGCCTGCTGACTTGTGTCCCTCAAGCACATAGTTAACAAGAAGATAACCTGTCTGGTTTCCGTTAAGCGGAATATAATTGCCGTTGTCATCTCTAATTTCGATGGCAAATCTGTCAGAGTCAGGGTCTGTTGCCATAAGAAGTTCTGCACCAAACTCTTTTCCGTACTGCTCGCTAAGTTTAAATGCCTTAGGATCCTCTGGGTTTGGATAACCAACTGTTGTAAAATCAGGATCAGGATTTTCCTGCTCAGGAACGATCTTCCAATTTGAAAATCCTCTGTCTGTAAGCATCTGTCTGAACGGAATTGATCCGCAGCCGTTGAGTGGTGTGTAAACAAGAGGAATTGAAAGGTCAAGCTCGTCTCCCTCATGAATAGCCATGCTCTCGATCTTATCAAGATACTCTCTGTCGTACTCCTCGCCGAGAACAATGATTTTTCCGCTATTTACTCCCTCTGTAAAATCAGAAGTCTTAATGCCGCTCCAAATATCTACAGCATTGATCTTCTCTGTCATTCCATCAGCAACATCTGAAGATACCTGACAACCGTCATCCCAGTATGCTTTGTAACCGTTGTACTCGCGTGGGTTATGAGATGCTGTGATATTGATTCCTGAAACCGTTCCAAGACGTCTTATCATAAATGCAAGTTCAGGTGTTGGTCTAAGATCCGGGAATGTGTAAACCTTAATCCCATTTGCAGCAAAAATGCCAGCTGCGAGCTGTGAAAACTCTTTTGAAAAATGTCTTGGATCATGAGCGATAACTATGCCCTTCTCACAAGCCTCTTTTCCCTTTGAAACAATATAGTCAGCAACACCCTGCGATGCCTTACCTACTGTAAGAAAATTCATGCGGTTCGTGCCGGCTCCAACCTTGCCACGGAGTCCCGCTGTGCCAAAAGAGAGGTCCTGATAAAATCTGTCCTCAATCTCCCTTTCGTCATCCTTAATAGACTCAAGTTCCTTCTTCAAAGGATCATCCTCTGAGAGCTTTGAAAGCCATTCATTGTAACGTGCCTTGTAGTCCATTCTTACCTCCTAATTCTTTTACTTGTGGCCCATTCTCACTTGTTTTTGAACAGGTACTTTTCATCCATATTTTATCGGTTTAAGGTGTACATTTATGCTAATTAATATAATACCACAAACTACGTCACTATTCACAATTTCCAGTTGCCAAAATCAACTTCTCTTGGAGAAGAATCATGCTCTCCCAGCATCTTTTCCATCCAGATCATGTCGTACCAGGTTCCGAATTTAAACCCGCTGTCATGGAAGGTTCCGACAAGCTTATAGCCTCTCTTTTCATGGAAAAAGAAGCTATCATCAGTCAGGTGCTCATCCTCTTTTCCCTCACCAAGATATGCGATACATGCATTGACATTGAGAATTCCCATGCCTTTTAGTGAGTCCTCAAGAGCGTCGTATAATTTTTTTCCAACTCCGCATCTCTTCTGGTCTTCTCGCACATAAACGGTGCTCTCCACAGACCAGTCATAAGCTCTTCTTCCTTTAAAGGCTGATGCGTATGCATAACCTACTATCTCACCATTGTCATTAACAGCTTTGATATAAGGATATTTTTCAGAAATTGTTCTGATTCTGTTCTCAAACTCTTCCAAAGAAGGAATCTCATACTCAAAAGTTATGGCAGTCTTCTCAACATAAGGTGCGTAAATACCAAGAATCTCCTGTGCGTCTGATATGCTTACTCTTTCAATACTGATCATCTTTTCTCTCCTATTTTATGTATTATTGGACTAAATTGCAGAAATGCGCACTACGCTGCGCATTTCGTGAAACCATGATACAAGTGCAAATAGGCCCTGCGACGTAGTCGCACTGGAATGGCCTATTTGTCATATGTTCTTGGGCATTGTCCAAGAACATAT
>JAEEGL011612129.1_pt1 | contig 20315 bp, 10 predicted proteins | sample 9134231 | NCBI WGS metagenome assembly JAEEGL01 (sample SAMN16246548, study PRJNA631951) | gut metagenome | biome: gut microbiome; feature: rumen; material: fiber-attached | host: Bos | place: Iran: Karaj | collected 2018-10 | reverse complement strand
TAGGTGAGTTCGCAGTGAATCTCGTCGGATACCACGAAGACGTTGTTGCGGCGGCAGATTTCGGCCATCAGCAGCAGTTCTTCGCGGGTCCATACGCGGCCGGCGGGGTTGTGCGGGTTGCACAGCAGGAACAGCTTCGCTTCGTGCGTCTTGGCCTCGAAGTCGTCCCAGTCCACGATGTAGCGGGTGCCGTCGTAGCGGAGCGGACTCACCAGCTGTTCGCACTTGTTGTTGCGGATGGCGGGGAAGAAGGCGTTGTAGCAGGGAGTCATCACCAGCACCTTGTCGCCGGGGATGGTCACGGCCTTGATGGCGGCGCTGTAGGCGGCGATGACGCCGGTGGTGGGAACGATGTTTTCCCGGCCGATGCCTTCCCAGCCGTGCCGCTGCGCAAACCAGCGGGCGATGGCCTCGAAATAGGCGTCCGGCACCAGTTCATAGCCGAATACGCCGTGGTCGAGGCGTTTCTGCAGGGCGGCCTTGATTTCCGGGGCCACCTCGAAGTCCATATCGGCCACCCACATGGGCAGCGTTCCGGGATAGAGATCCCATTTCACGCTTTCAGTGCCCCTTCTGTCCGGGCATGAATCAAAATTGTATCTCACAGTTACCAGGTTGTTTGATGTTTTCGTCAAGGATCATCTGGCCGATGGAATCGGCCTTGATAAAGCCGCTGCGGGGGTTCTTCACCGAAACGATGTGGCCCTTCACCGTGGCCTGCACGCTGCTGTACTCGAAGGCCAGGTCTGCGTCTGGCTCGAAGGTGCAGTCTTCCAGGATGAGGTTCTCGCAGTAGCACAAGGGCTGGCTTCCGCCGATGTGGCAGCGCACCAGCTTCAGGTTCTTCGCATACCAGCCCAGGAACTCGCCCTGGATGCGGGAATCGTACACGGTGACGTTCTCGCTCTCCCAGAAGGCGTCTTTGGTGTCCAGGTCCGAGTTGCGGATAACCACGTTCTTCGAATACTGGAAGGAGGAGTTGCCCTGGAGTTTGAAATGGTCTACCTCGATGTTGTCCGTGTGCATGAAGATGTAGTTGGCGTTCACGGCCTCCACATTCTTCATCTTTACCCGGTTGCAGTCCCAGAAGGTTTCCTGGGCGTCGGTGAATTTCACGTTCTCCAGGACGGTGTCGGTGATGCGGCGGAACATTTTGGGCGCCTCAATGAGGGTGTCGTACATCCGGCAGCCGCGGGTATACCAGAGCGCGGCGCGGGCGCCTTCCCGGAAGATGCAGTTGCGGATAGTAAAACCGTCGCACTCCCAGAAGGGGTATTTGCCCTTGAACTCGCAGTTCACGGCCTCGATGGCCGCCCCTTCTTTCAGGGAAGATTCCCCAGGGCCGATGGTAACGTTTTCCAGGTGCAGACCGTCGCGTCTGCAGTACAAAGGCCGCTCGCCTTCGAAGTATTGGTTTTTGATAGTCTCCATATACTCACAAAGGTACAAAAAATATGGAGACAATTATTTAATAATTGTCCAGGTTCATCTGGGTGAGAATGTCCATGTGCACGAAGTGGTTCTTGTGCTCCGGGCGCCTGTTGCGGATGATGCATTCCGCAAAGCTGGTGAGGGCGTTGTAGGCCTGTACGGGGATGTGGCGCGTGACCAGGGCGCTCACGATGCCATCCCTGAGGCAGGCGAGGTTCTTCTCCAGGTCGTCGAAACCGATGACGACCCGGTCTTTGGACGGGTGCTTGAGCAGATAGTCCCGCAGCAGATAGATACGGGAATTGGTCATGGCAATGTGCTTGACGCCCGGATGCTGCGCGAAGAACGTTTCCAGGGTGGTGAGGATGCTGTCCGGATTCTCCGGGTCGATGAACAGCGTATGGATCTTGCACTGGGGGAAGAAGTCCTCGATGTAGTCCGAGAAACCATGACGGCGGGGGCGGTTAGGGTCTGCCTTCTTGCTGGGGTCACGGAGCAGACGCACCAGGGCGATTTCCTTCGGGTTGGCCCGGACGGTGAGCAGCCAGGCCCCCAGGGCACCGCTCTTGTAAGGATCTACCCCATAGTACAGCGTGTAGTCCAGTTCGTCAATCTTGTTGTCTACGAAAGCGTAGGGGATGCCTGCGTCTTCCAACTTGTGGCAGAACTCGGTGACCTGCTCGCGGAAAACGGTGTTCATGATGACCCCTGCCGGCTTCTCGGAGAGGATGAGTTCGCTTTCGCGGATGAACGAGGATACGTCCTGCTGGTCGTAGTGATGGATGCTGAGGTTGAGGCTGTAGGACGAAAAGTCCTTTGCCGCGGCCAGGAAGCCATTGTTCATCTCTTCCCAGTAGTCTCCTTTCTTGAATTCCGGAATCAGGCAGGAGAAGGCATATTCCTTCTTGGACGCCAGGTTGGAGGCGTTGGCGTTGGCTGAATAGTTGAGCTCCTCGATGGCCTTCAAAACTTTGTCTCGGGTTTGTTGCGACACGCGCCCCCTACCATATATAACACGGTCCACCGTCCCGCGCGAGACGCCGGCTTTTTCTGCTACATCAAAGATGTTTGCAGTCTTATTGTTGATTTTCTGCATTTTATGTAGGCTTCACAGGCTGCTTACTGCAAAATTATAAAAAATACTTTGCAAATAAAAATATAATCTCTAAATTTGCATCGGAGTGCACGTGCACTCAAAATAAAATGACCTATATGAAAAGAAAGATTACTATTATTGGAGCCGGTATGATGGGCTCTGCTTTGGCTTTCCCCGCTGCGGAGAATGGTAATGAAGTGCATATCGTAGGTACCTGCCTCGATGACGAGATCATCGACGGTTATATCCGTACCCACAAACACGAAAAGTTCTGCCGTCCTTTCCCGGACAACGTCCATTACCATTATTATAAGGAGTGGCAGGAAGTGGTGAAGGGCTCCGATTTCGTAATCGGCGGTGTCTCGTCCTTCGGTGTAGACTGGTTCCTGGAAGAAATTCTCACCAAGCTGGATCCCGCCATGCCTGTTCTGTCCGTGACCAAGGGCCTCAGGGCTACCGAAGACGGTACCCTGCTTTCCTATCCCGGCTACTGGGAGAGCGAACTGGCCAAGCGCGGCATCCAGCGTACCATCTGCGCCATCGGCGGTCCCTGCACCTCCTACGAGCTGGTGTTCATGGATCCCTCCGAGGTAGGCTTCTGCGGTAAGGACAATGCCGCCCTCCGCATGATGAAAGAGGCCATGCAGCGCCCTTACTATCATATTTCGCTCACCAACGACGTCATCGGCCTGGAGAGCGCCGTGGCCCTGAAGAACGCCTACGCCATGGCTGTTACCCTGGCCGTGGGCCTGAACACCCGCTGGCACGGCGAGGACGAACCCCAGCACTACAATTCGCAGGCGGGCACGTTCACGCAGGCCGTCCGCGAGACCCACGCCCTCATGCAGCTGCAGGGTGGCACCTTCGAGAGCGAGTGCATCGGCCTGGGCGACCTCTACGTCACCATCTTCAGCGGCCGCACCCGCAAATGCGGTGTCCTCATGGGCCGTGGCCTCAATTACGACGAAGTCACTGAAGCCCTCGCCGGCATCACCCTGGAGAGCCTGGTCATCACCCGCGTCATGGGACAGGCCATCCGCCGCAAGGCCGAACTGGGCCTGGTAGACCTCAAGGATTTCCCCCTGCTCATGCACATCGTGGACATCCTGGACAAGGGCAAGGCCGACGCCGACATGCCTTGGGAAGCATTCACCTTTGAACACCTTGACAGATAATATATCATGAAGACGAAGCGTTCATTCAAATATTGGCAGTGGCGGGTCATCATCTGCTCGATGATAGGTTATGCCCTCTTCTACTTTGTGCGAAAGAACTTCGCCTTCGCCATGCCGTCCCTCGGGGAGGAGTACGGGATCACCAACACCAGCTTCGGTATCATCCTCAGCCTGGTGGGCATCATCTACGGCCTCTCCAAATTCGTGAACGGTATCATCGCCGACAGAACCGTAGCCCGCTGGCACCTTGCTATCGGGCTTGCGGCCTGCTCGGTCTTCAACCTGGCCTTCGGCTGGTCCGACAAGCTGGCTACCCTTCTCACGGGACAGACCGGCGGCGCGGAATTCGTGAGCGCCATCGTCATGGTCATGGCCACGCTGCTCGTCCTGAACAACGTATTCCAGGGCTGCGGATTCCCGCCCTGCAACCATCTGCTGGCCTGGTGGGTGCCGCCCAAGGAGCTGGCTACCAAAACCGCCGTCTGGAATACCTCCCATTCTGCCGGCGCTGCGCTGGCCGCCGTTTTCTGCGGCTACATCATCGCCCAGACGGGCAACTGGCGCTACTGCTTCTTCGCTCCGGCTGCCATCGGCTTCGTGGGCGTACTGTTCGTGGTGCTCACCCTGCGCGATACGCCCTCTTCCGTGGGCCTGCCGGATCTGCCCGGCACCAAAACCGAAATAGACGATGACGATTCTCCGGAGGCCTTCCGGGCCTTTGTCAAGAAGAAGGTTTTCATGAATCCGGTCATCTGGATGCTGGCCCTGACAGACCTCTTTGTGTACATCGTACGCTTTGCGGTCCTGGACTGGGGCCCCACCTTCCTGCAGCAGCGGGAGGTCCCGCTTTCTCCTGCGCTGGCCGGCTGGACCATCGGCATCTTTGAAATCGCCGGCCTCCTGGGGATGCTCGCCGCCGGCTGGATTTCCGACCACTTCTTCCATTCCAAGACGCACCGCGTGTGCGCCGTGGAGATGCTGCTCACCGGCGCCTGCCTCCTGGTGCTGCATCTGGTAAGAAACACCGCATCCCCCGTCGTGATTCTCATTCTCCTGGCCCTGGCCGGCTTCTTCCTTTACGGCCCCCAGGCGCTGCTGGGCGTGACGGCCTCCAAGCAGGCCACCAAGAAAGCCGCTTCGTCGGCCCTGGGCATCATCGGCATCATGAGCTATGTGTCCGTCATCTTTACCGGCGCCGGCCTGGGCTGGTACTCGGACCGCTTCGGCTGGGACAGCCTCTACCTGCTGATGGCAGGTGTCTCCGTCGTGGGATTCATCTTCGTCGCCCTCCTCTGGAACATCAAGGACGACGGATACCTTAAAGAAGAATAAGCCATAAAACAACTCTTTACAGTAAATCTAACCACATAAAACACTAACTATCTATTCGACAACACACGAATTAACCATCCTTAACACGCATTAACAACTGTTCATCTCCCCCTGCTCGAATTCACGGAACAGAAATCAAGCTTACAGGAATGAATCATTTGTTAAAGAAATTATTATTCTGCGCTATTATATCGGCCGCAGCTGCTATCCAGGCGGCGGCACAGACGCAGACCATCCGCGGAACGGTAACGGAAGCCGGTTCAGGAGAACCGATCCTGGGTGCCGTCGTGATGATTGACGGAGCTTCCAGGGGCGTCATGACCGACCCGGAAGGCCGATACTCCATCCAGGCCCGCACAGGGGAAACGCTTGTGTGCTCCCTGCTGGGCTATGCGAATCTCACCGCCGTAGTGGGTAAGGAAAGTGTCATCAACTTCACCCTTACACCGGATACGGAAGCTTTGAGCGAAGCGGTTGTCGTAGGTTACGGCACCCTGAAGAAAACCCAGCTGGTAGGCGCCGTGGAAACCCTGGACGCCGAAGCGCTGGAGGGACGTGCCAATGCCGATGTCACCCGCAGCCTGCAGGGACAGGTGCCCGGCCTGAACATCATCCAGACCGACGGCAAGCCGTCCCACAGCGGTAATGTGTACATCCGCGGCAACAGTACCACCTACCAGAGCCGCAGCTCGGCCACCAGCGCCAAGTCCTCCTCGCACAGCATCGGCCAGGGCGGTAGTGCCCTCGTGCTCATCGACGGTGTGGAGGGCAGCCTCTCCAACGTGAATCCCGACGACATCCTCTCGGTCTCTGTGCTGAAAGATGCCGCCTCGGCCTCCGTGTACGGCGCCCGCGGCGCTTACGGCGTCATCCTGGTCACCACCAAGGCCCCCAAGACCGATGTGGTGAGAGTGAACTACAACGGTTCCGTTTCCATCAAATCCCGTCTGGTTAAGTGGGAGAATGAGCTGGTTACTGACGGCTATACCTGGGCACAGTGCTTTGTGGAGAGCTTCCTGGGCAACGACCGCGTTCCCGGCACCACCGGCACCTATCCCAAGGATATCTCGGGTGTCATGGACTTCTCGCCGGATTACCTGGCCGAACTGGGCCGCCGCGCCGCCGAAGGATACACCGACCCGGTAGGGAAAGACGCCGCCGGCAAGTATGTCTATTACGGCAACACCAACTGGTACAAGCTCATCTACAAGGACGCCAATACCGCTACCACGCACAATCTCTCCGTGCAGGGCTCCAGCAACAAACTGTCCTGGATGGTTTCCGGCCGTTTCTACAACCAGGACTCCATCTACAAGATTGCCGATGAGACCTTCCGCAACTACAATCTCCGCAGCAAGGGCAAGATTCAGATCCGTCCCTGGCTGAGCATCGAGAACAATACCTCGCTCTACATCGAGAACTACCACCAGCCCACGCTTTCCAGCGTAGGCGCCGCCACCGGCAACCTGTACGAGGCCATAGAACGCTACGGCAACCCGCTGGCCGTTCCTTACAACCCCGACGGAACCTATTCCCGCATGGCTGGCAGCAACGGCTTCATGGCCCTGTCCGACAACCGTACGTACCAGAACGAGAAGGAGCAGCGCATCAACACCACCTTCTCCCTGGACGCCGAGCTCATCAAGGACGTCCTCCGCTTCAAGGCCGATTATTCCTACGGCGTGCAGAACGACCACAAGACCCGCGTGGCCGTGCCGCTTACCTCCTATGTCGCCCCTGACCAGCCCTTCGTGAACTACGCCGACGGCTACATGTCGCAGTGGAAGTACTATGTGTACAAGAACGCCGCCAATGCGGTCCTTACCTTCACCCCCAAGCTGGGCGAAGCCCACGACCTGAACATCATGGCCGGCGCCAATATGGAAAAGACGTCCCGCCGCGTGCTGTATGTGTACATGAAGGAGTTCCTGGATCCTGACTACCCGAACTTCTCCCTCATGCCGGCCGACGAGACCAACTTCCCGAAAGTGGACGAAAACGGCTCCTGGGACAAGAGCCTGCTGGGCTTCTTCACCCGTGTGAACTACACCCTGCTCAAGCGCTATATCTTCGAGGTGGCCGGCCGCTATGACGGTTCGTCCCTCTTCCCTTCCAACCGCCGCTGGGGCCTGTTCCCGTCGGCCTCCCTGGGCTGGCGCGTAAGCGAGGAACCCTTCATGGAAGCTACCCGCGGCTGGCTGAACAACTTCAAGCTGAGGGCCAACATGGGTACGCTGGGTAACGCCCAGATCAGCCCCTACTCCTTCATGCAGACTTACAGCACCTCCAAGTCGTCTTCCCTGAAGAACGGCAGCTATTTCTACTACATCACCGCCCCCGGCATCGTCCTGGACGACGTGACCTGGGAGAAGGTGACTACCTATGACATCGGCCTGGATGCCGACTTCCTGCACAACCGCCTCTCCGTGAGCGGCGACTACTACGTGCGTAACACCACCGACCTGTACATCGCCGGAACCGAGCTTCCCGCCGTCCTGGGTACGGGCACGCCCAAGGGCAACTACGGTGCCCTCCAGACCAAGGGCTGGGAATTCACCATCGGCTGGAAGGACCAGAAGACCCTCTTCGGCAAGCCCTTCGGCTACAATGTCAGGGCCAGCCTCTGGGACAGCCGCACCTGGGTAACCCAGTACGAGAACCTGAACGGCAACTTCTACTCTTACTATGAAGGCAAGGAGCTGGGCGAAATCTGGGGCTTCTGTACCGACGGTTACTTCCTCAGCAACACCGAGGCCAACAACTGGGCCGTGGATACCTTCCACAAGAACGGAGCCCTCTTCAGAGAATATGCCGGCGACCTCAAGTTTCTGGACCTCAATGGTGACGGCAAGATCGACGCCGGCGCTGGCACCCTGGCCGACCACGGCGACATGACCGTCATCGGCAATACCACCCCGCGCTTCCAGTTCGGCCTGAACCTGGCCTTCAACTGGAACAACTTCGGCCTGTCCGTGTTCCTGCAGGGCGTGGGTCACAGAGACTGGTATCCCGGCTGTGAATCCGGCTTCTTCTGGGGCATGTACAACCGCCCTTACGGCTATCTGATGAAGACCCAGTACGACAGCATGGTCCACATCGACTACGACGACCCGGAATGGACCATCACCAATGCTTCCGAGCATCCCTACTGGACCCGTCCCGTGCGTTATGCGGCCAACCGTAACGTGGGCCCGCTCACCATGGAGAACGACTACTACCTGCAGAATGCCGCCTATGTGCGACTGAAGAACCTCACCTTCGATTATACCATCCCGGAGAACATCACCCGCAAGGCCGGTATCGAAAAGGTGAAGGTATGGGTGAGCGGAGACAATCTCCTCACGTTCTCGCCCCTGTACAAGCACACCCGCATGTTCGACCCCGAAGGCATTGGTGCCGGTGACGCGGATTTCAATTCCACCGGCGGCCTGGACGGCGTAGGTGAAGGATATTCCTACCCGATGCAGCGCATCGTGACATTCGGTGTAAACCTGACGTTCTAAAGGAGGAAGCAGTATGAAAAACAATATCAAATATCTGACACTCATTGCGCTTGCCACGCTGGTATCCTGCCAGGGCCTGCTGGAAAACAAGCCCCTTGCCGTCCAGGAAGCCACCGAGCAGCTCAAGACCGAAAGGTCCATGGAACTGTTTGCGAATGGCATGCTCCACAACTACATGCCGTCGGGTAGCAGCGTCTGGGGCGCCAGCGGCGACCTCTACTCCGACCTGTGCGCGACGGTTTCCTCTACCGAATACTACAAGACCAGCTACAAGGCGACCACGGCCAGCGGCTGGAGCTCCGGCAACTGGGCCATGATCCGCCAGGCGAATTACCTGATCAAGTATATCGAGAGGGGAAAGGACAACGTGAGCCCGGAGGTTTACAACCACTATCTGGGCGTGGGCTATTTCTGGAGGGCCTATGGCCATTTCCAGAAGGTCAAGACCTTCGGCGACGTTCCCTTCATCGACCATGTGATCGAAGCGGTGGACGACCCTGCGCTCTTCGGCGCCCGCCAGGACCGCGAGGAGGTGATGCACTATGTCCTGGAAGACATCAACACCGCCATTGACAAGCTCTCCGGCGACGACTACTTCATGGACGAGTCCCGCATCAACGTGACTAAGTATGTGGCCCTGGCCATCAAGTCCCGTATCTGCCTGTACGAAGGTACCTACCGCAAGTACCACAGCACCAACTATTCCACGGGAGAGCCCTGGAACAATAAGTATGAATCGGTCGAGGACCTGCTGCGCGAGAGCATCGCTGCCAGCGAGGAACTGCTTGCCTGTAACAAGTTCCCCCTGAGCACGGCGACAGGAGTCGAGGGTGCCTACCGGCAGCTCTTCACCCAGGAAAGCGTGAACAAGGAGTTCATCTGGGCGTATACCTATTCTTCGTCCATTCCCAAGTATGACCGCCAGTCTTTCGATTACTTCTCTACGACTGCCTGGCAGATGCCCAGCCCTACCCGTACGCTGGTGCGCCACTACCTGAAGGCCGATGGCAATCCGCTGCTGGACGATGCCCTGGACGTCAATGCCGTCTTCGCCGACCGCGACCCGCGTCTGACCCAGACCGTCGCCGGCCCCGGCCTCACCTACACCGATAACAATGTTTCCTTCCCCCGTACCATCGACTTCTCCCTGTCCCGTACCGGTTATATGTGGCACAAGTGGATCATCGAGGATTACGAGCACTATCACGCCACCCGCGACGTGGCCGCCCTTCCGGTCCTGAGAACCGCCGAGGTGCTGCTGAACCTGGCCGAGGCCAAGTGCGAGCTGGAAGGTACGCTGTCCGAGGATGACTGGAATCGTACCATCGGCGCGCTCCGCCAGCGTGTGGGCGAGCCCTCCGTCTACCCGGGCGGTGCCGCCTACGTGGCCGATCCCTGGCTGATGGACTACTATTCCACCGCCGACGGCGTGCGCCCGTCCCGCATCCTGGCGGAAATCCGCCGCGAGCGTACGGTGGAACTGGTCTTCGAAAACGGACTCCGGCAGGCCGACCTGTTCCGCTGGAGGCTGGGAGAGCGCCTGTGCGAACAGTGGCAGGGTATTTACCTCACCGCCTCGCAGGTCTCCACCGGCAAGTTCAGCTTCAACGGGGCCGACTTCTCCATCGGCAAGGGCGTATCGCAGAGCCAGACGGCCGTGCACCTGGACGACAGCGGCGCCAATGCCACTTTCCGCCTGAGTGAAGGCAATGCCGCGGCAGGATATTTGGAGTACATTGTGCCGCGCACCTGGAGCGAGAAACTGTATCTCAATCCGATTCCGCAGACCGCCATCAACGTGAATGGCAATCTTGCACAGAATGCATTATGGGAATAAAAACTCTTTGCTTTAAAACCCTTCTTTTTTCTCTCACCACCCTCATCGCCGCCTGCGGCCGCGAGGGTGGCGAGATTGCCTATGTCAGCCACTATGGAGTGAACGGGGCATGCTCCGGTGAGAACCGGGAAGACTACAACAACGTCGTGTTCACCCTGGAAAAGGCCAAGGCCTGCGGCATCCTTTCGCCGGACGGAGAGAAGATTCTAAAGAATGCCATTCAGGTGGTTGAGGCCCACAAGGCTTCGAACCTGACCCTCACCGCTGCGGGCAAGGAGGAACAGGCCCAGCTGGCCATCCGTTTCTGGAGCAGTCACAAGGATTTCCTCAAGGCTTCTTCCAAGAAGGTACGGGCGGTTTCCAGCACGGCTCCCCGGGCCCTTCAGAGCATGGCGGCTTTCCATGCCACCCTGGAAAAGGAATGCCCTTCCCTGGAAGTAACCACCGACTGCGGCTATTACCCGCAGAAGTATATGGAAAGCAACTGCAACCCGGAAAGAAAGGAAACCTTCCGCGCTTTCCGGGATTCCCTTTTCGCCCTGCCGCTTTCCTGCGTGCATGCTTTCTGTGAGAAGGTTTTCACCGATCCTGAGAAGGGAGCAGCCCTTGCCGGGGATGCCCAGCAGCTGCTGAAAAGCCTCTACTTCACGGCCCAGGCAGCTCCGGCGCTCGGCCTCAGGGGAAGCCGCCTCGGCGCCTATATCCCGGAGGCCGCCCTGCAGCAGTACGAAAAAGCCGAACTCAGCTACGCCTACCTCTGCCACGGAAATTCCGTGGAATACGGGCAGGAGCGCATGGCCCTGAACGCCCCGCTGCTGGCCGATCTCTTCCAAAAGGCCGAGGCCGTGCTCTCCGGAGCGGACAACACGGCGGTGGACCTTCGTTTCGGGACCGACGGCAGCCTCCGCGCGCTGGCTTCCTGCCTGGGCGTAGAGGAAATCGGCCGCCGCTATTCGGCGCACGAATTGCCCGGCGCGATGACATCGGCCCAGTGCATTCCTTTCTCGGCGAACCTCCAGCTGGTTTTCTATAAGGTAGGGAGGGGGAAACCCGCCCGGGTGAAGTGCCTCTGGAACGGGGAAGCCGTGAAACTGATCGGCCTGGAGCCCGTGGATGGCACCGCCTGCTACAACTGGGAAGAGGTGAAGGCCGCCGCCTGGAAACGGGTGGGCAGCCAGTACCTGGGCATGCTCCAGGGAAAAGCCATCAATCCCAAGAACGGCAACCACGAAGGCTACCAGGGTTTTGACATCTGGGGCGACTATGCCCTCAGCGCCCAGAACCGGGGTACGGCCTGCGTGTATAAGATGGAAGGGGATTCCTTTACCAAGCTGGGGGAATTCAAGTTCGAAAGCTGGGACGAGCACAACCACAGCAACGTGCTCAGTTTCCTTCCCGTCTTCGGACAGGAGGGAGACCCGCTGCCGCTCGTCGCCGTTTCCCGCGCCCAGCGGGGTACGCTGAACGGCCTCAAGGACGAGATCCGCGTAGAACGGATCCTTCCGGATTTCCAGGGTTCGCAGGAAGTGCGCATCATCCACTATGAAGACACGGCGCATGACTTCGGTTATGCCCTGCAGTGGGTGGTGGACCGGGAGAACGGCTTCCTCTATGGTTATGGCAACACCATCGACAATACGAATCCCGCCAACCGGCACCGCATCATCAAGTTCGCCATCCCGGATGTGCTGGCCGAAGGGCCGCACATGATTACCCTCCGCCGCGAAGACGCCCTGGAGAACTATCTGCTGGAAGAGACGCTGAAGGAACCGTTCATGCCCATCGGACAGGGACTGTTCATCCTGGAGGGCAAGCTCTATATGCCCACCGGCTTCGGCAGCAGCAAGGCTCCGTCTCTGCTCTATGTCTGGGATCTCCAGCAGCGGAGCATGGAAACGGTGGACCTCACACGAAGTACGTTCAGCGAACTGGAAGACTGTTCCTGGCACGACGGAGGTCTGGTGATACAGGCCCAGAGCGGTCTCTGGAAAATATTCTGAAAAAAATCGTTACGGACGTGATTCGTAACGATTTTTTTCTTATATTTGCACTGTTCCGTGAGTTCGGCAGGGGCTGATGTTCAACTAATAACATCAACCAATGGCCTTACTCAAAAGATTTTTACTGCTTCTCGCAGTCCAGTCTGTCTGTCTAGGCGGGCTCACTTCCTGTACCTCAGAGCCATGTCCCGGCGAAAACAGCGACAAGCCGGGCGTTACGGGTTTGTCTTATGATGACCTCAAATCCGGTGATAAATCCATCAGCGTTTTCTTCTTCAATGAGGACGCGGTAGAAGCAGGAGCTGCCAGTTTCTATGTCCAGATTCTCCGTGTAGAAAACGGCGGCGACAATTACAATGTACGCGTAAATGACAAGGACCCCTATTCCTCGGTCCTGTTGTCGGTGAACGACGATCCCAACGACGAGTGCGACTTCGTGAACCTGGTCCCCGGTGATCAGTATCAGGTGAGGGCCCGCGCCAATTACCCCGGCGGTTATTTCTCTCCCTGGACCTATCTGCAGGTCTCCGACGGGGAAGCGGGTATCGTGGAAGTGGGATACGGGCTGGTCAATGCCCTGGACTCCGCTCCCGTGAATTTCAAGGCGACCGCCTTCGACACCAAGATCGAAGTGGAGTGGTCCCGCAAGATCGGGATCGACGCCTACGTGCTGTCCTGGAAGGCGGCCGATGAAGAAGACTTCAACGAAGTGAGCATCCCGCGCGAGAATACCTCCTATGTCATCGAGGACGTGAAGCCCATGACGGAATATACCCTTGTATTCAAGGCCGATAAGGACGGGGAGTATTCTCCCGAGGTGAAGACCAAGGTCACTACGCTGAACAAGATAGATGCCGTCTATATCCGTCTCAAGACGGAAAGCGCCTTCGGCGCCCGTTTCGAGGGTACCACCACTTCCGGCGTGGGCGTGGAGTTCTCCGTTTCCAACTTTGTGAACCTGCGTCAGGACGAAGCCGAGGAGTACGTCGTGGGTCTTTATAAGGACGAGGCCTGCACCGACCTCATCCGTTCCTGGAGCTTCAAGGAGAACGGCGCCAACTGCACCAACGGTTCCGGTACCTATTATAAACTGTGGGGCCTGAACTACGACGCCTTCTCCAGCTACAACTACACGGAGTTCCCCGGTATGTTCTTCAGTGGCCTCCAGCCTCTGACTACCTATTATATCAAGGTGGAGCTTCCCGGCCATGACGGCGTGTCCGCCACGGTGGAAGCCCGTACGAAGGCCTCCCATGAGAAGCTTCCTTCGGCCGAGAATCCCGTGGCCGTGGGCGATACCCTCCTGTTCGGCGGCTTCGACGAATTCGTCTGGGGCGGTGAAACCTTCCGCAAGCTCCCCGGCGTCTCCTCCACCAACCGAGGCTCCCTGACCTCCTTCTCCCTGCCCGCCGGCGTAGCCGGCTACGGCCCCACCGACAGCTATTTCATCTGCCTCCCTTCGCAGGATATCGGTTTCCTCACGCAGGCTGCCGCCATCGACAATACCACCTACCTCAAGCACTGGAGGATCGAGAACAGCTACTGTCTCAACCGTACCGGCATCATCCGTACCGGTAACGGCTCCGGCTCGTCCGGTATCATCACTCCGGCCTTCGAGGGCCTGAAGACCGCGGCTACCGTGGAACTGAGCGTAGACCTGCTCCCGGACGGCAACAACCTGGACAACCTCGCCTGCGGCTACCGCATCGAACTGCTGAGCAATGCCGTCTTTAACAACGGCGGCAAGTATAACAACGACTATATCCTGGAGAAGGCCAGCCGGAAGGTCATTGCCTCCGGCAGCATCCAGAAAGACTTCAACTGGCAAAAGGTAGTGGTCACCATCCCCGATGTAACCCCGGAGAGCCGCATCCTCATCGGCGGTGCCGACGGCGTGAAGAAGGGCCTGATGATTGACAATATCTGCGTCAAGGTCATTTCCTATGCCGATGCTTCCGTCCAGGCTCCTGTCAGCGACCTGGCCATGAGCAGCGTCACCGACCATTCCGCCGTGGCCGTTTGGGGCAAGCCTTACGGTGCCACTTCCTACAAACTGCGCTTCAAAGAGGCCTCCGCGGCCGATTGGACCGACCTGCCCGCTGTTACCGAAGAAAATGTGGAACTCACTTCCCTCAAGGCCAAGACCGACTACGTACTGGCTGTCATGGCCGTGGGTGAGAACGAATCCGAGTGGAAGGAGATTGCCTTCACCACCCTGGACGACGCCAACGTGTCCACGCTGCAACTGAAGTTCGCTGCAGAGCAGATCTCCCTGAAGAGCGTCACGCTCAGCAGCCTGGGCGGCACCGTCCTCCTGGGCGAGAATACCTCGCTCACGGAGACGCCGGCCCAGCCGCTGGATCTTTCCTCCGGATCGGCCACGCTGTCCTTTGCCCTGGATGCCCAGACCATCAGCGGAGGTATCGTCCTCACGGCCACCCTGGCCGATGATACCCCTGTCGCACGCATCGTCAGCCCCGGCTCCGATGTTGCCACGCCCGTCGGACAGACGACCACCCTCACGCTGGGCAAGTGGTTCCCGGGCGGTATCTCCACCGCCGAAGAGCTGCTGGAGTTCTCCTACCTGGTGAACAAGGATATGGTGAGCACCCGCTTCACCGGTTCCGACGGCTTCACGGCGCTGCTCTCCGACATCGACATGACCGGCGTCAACTGGATTCCGATCGGCAACACCGAGGCCAAACCCTTCAAAGGCAAGTTCGACGGACACAATCACGTGATTGACAACATCAGCAACGTCTTCAACGGTACGGTCATGTACATGGCGGGCCTATTCGGCGTGGCCAACAACGGCGCCGTCATTAAGAATACCGTACTGGGCGCGGGCTGCGTCTTCGACTACACCCGCAATACCGGCTGGGTGCGCCAGGGCGCCTTCGTGAGCTTTGCCCAGGGCAGCGGCGCCAATGCCGTTACGCTGGAGGGCCTGGTGAACAAGGGCCAGGTCACCGTGCATGCCAGCGCCGACAACCAGAGCATGAACATCGGCGGCATCGTGGGCCAGACGCGCGGTCCGGTCATCTCCTGCCGCAACGAAGGCAAGATCACCGTCATCTCCGACCGGGCTTCCGGTACCTACAACATCGGCGGCGTCATCGGCGCCATCGACAACGGTACGCCCACCGTCTCCGGCCTGGAGAACAATGCCGATATCGACATCCAGTGCAAGCCCAAGGTGACGGTCGGCGGTGTCATCGGCAGCGCCCAGAGCACCAAGGCTTCGGGCCTGGTGAACCGCGGTACGCTCAAGGTGACCACCAATGCCCGCATCGGCGGTATCATCGGCACCGTCAGCGCCAATGCGGCCAAGGATCCGGGCGCGCTCACGGCATCGGCCCAGTACGGCAACCTGTACTTCAGCTCCGGCCAGGGGGCCGATATCGGCCTGATTATCGGCACGAACAACGTGGGCGTGGGCAATTACACCTACGACAACATCAAGCTCTCGGGCAGCTGGGGTGTCCCCGGCGGAGACATCTACGCGATGGACTCCCAGGAAGCCTTCACCGCCCACGTGCAGCTGAGCTGGACCGCCACCTGGAAGGATGAGCCCACGAAGCTCCGCCTGTGCAACAGCAGCTCCGCCACCGAGGCTTTCTATACTAACCTTATCAACGCCACCACTTTTGGAACTGAAAAGTAGAATGAAAAAGATATTCCTGTTCATTACTGCGCTGCTTACGCTCCTCCAGCTTCCCGCCTGCAATAAAAAGGGCGGGGAGCCCGAGGTGGCGGGAGACTTCTTCAGCGTGATTTCCGGTAAGTCCTCCGCTTACGCCATTGTGTACCCCTCCGATGCCTCTTCCCAGGTGAAGAAGGATGCGGCCTCGCTCCGCGCAGCCATCTACAAGGCAACCGGCGTGAAGCTGGAGCTTGCCGATGAAGCATCGGCCCCTTCCGGCCCCAGGATCTCCGTGGGTCTTGGAAGCTTCTCCGACGAATATTCCTACCGCATCAAGCGGGCAGGGGAGAACGTGGTCATTGCGGCCTCCGACGAGAAAATCCTCTCCTACGCCCTCTATGACTTTGACAAGAATGTGCTCAGCCAGAAAACCCGCGCCAAGGAGGGTATGCTCCGCATCGAGGCCGGGGACTTCAAGGAGAAAAGCCTGGGCGGCCCGCTCGGGATCAAGCACCTGATGGGCACCCGGATGTACTACAAGACCGGCGTGAAGGAGTTCGGCACCAGCGGCCCCTCTCCGGTTACAGGCGTGACTTCCACCCAGGGCGCTGTCTCCGACGGTGAGTTCATCTATTTCGCCTTCCGTGACAACGCCGACAACGGCGCCGGCGATACCGGCGTGTACAGCGTGATCGTGAAAAACAAGGTTACGGATACCGGTCTGGAGCGCGTTGCCGCCACCGAGAAGTTTGTGGGCGGCCATGCCAACTCCCTGGCCTACTGCGATGCAGACGGCCTGCTGTACCTGGTGGCTGCGAACACCTCCGGTGCCGTGGTCCGCGTAGATCCGAAGACCATGACCGTGGTTGATACCAAGTACTACACCCCGGCTCCGACAGCCATCACCTTCAACAAGGAGCAGGGCAAGTTCATGATGCGCTCCGGCTCCAACCTCACCATTGCCGATGCGGCGCTCAGCCGCACCCTCGCTTCGGTAAAGCGCACCGACGGATCGAAGTACGTGACCCAGGGCCTGGGCAGTGACGATTTGTACTGCTACTTCCCCATGAGCCCGAGCAGTGCCAACGGTACCGCCAACAACAACCAGCTGCTGGTCTACGACTGGGAAGGAAACTTTGTCCAGACCATCCTGGTGGACCTCCCTTACGAGAGCGAGGACATGTTCACGATGGGTGGCCGCTACTTTATCAATTTCGCAGGCTCCAAAGCCGTTGGGCACCGGGTCTATGAACTGGTGATCACCGAGTATTTCTATCGCACCAAGCTTTCCGTAGCCGGCGCCGCCCTGTTGGATGAATAGCAGAAAGTAACCTATGAAAAAAACGTATATCATTGTTGCCCTCTTGTCCGGGGCACTCCTGATTCCGGCTTGCCACAAATACGTCCCGGACACGCCGGCAAAGGCAGGACAATATGCCTACACGCTGCACTACAGCGATTCCGAGACCCGCGTATTCGTGCCCGGCGAGGAATATTACTTCGAGATTGTGAACCGCGATGAGGCCGGCAATCCCGTGCCCGTGAAGGAAGATGTCAAGTGCATCCTCTCCAAACCTTCCGGCGTGAACACCTTCGTGGATGACTTCAACGTGAAGTACGATGCCCAGGTGCAGGTGCTGCCTTCCTCCATGTACAAGGTAGACAGCGTGACCCTCTCCGCCGGCCAGTCTTCCGTGAAGATCAAACTCCGCATCAAGCGCGACAATGTGCGCAAGGCCGCTAAGAAGCACGCCTATGTGCTGCCCCTGCAGATTGTCTCTTCCAACCCGAAACTCCTGAGCCACGACCTCCGCTACGTGATGGTCCCCGGCCAAACCGTGAACGGCGCAGGCCAGACGGTGGTGCACCTGTCCAATGAGGCCGATTCCCTGGTGATCCACCAGGTCGCCCCCAACGCCTCCAAGGCCGTGGTCTTCTATCCCGGTGGCGGCTACGAGCAGCTCTCTTCCGGAAAGCCCACTTCCTCGGAGTATCCCGCGGACCTCTATACCGTAGCCACCCTCTATTACCGCCTTCCCATTGAGGAGCTGCGCGGCAAGTACTGGTGCCCCATGCAGGACGCCGAGGATGCCGTGGACTTCATGCGCGCCCATGCCGCCGAGTTCGGCGGTTATGCGCAGGTGGGTGTGGCCGGCCGCTCGGCCGGTGGTCACCTGGCCGGTGTAACGGCTGCCTACAACAAGGAAAAGGTGGACTTTGAGATTCTCCTCTATCCCGTGATGAGCATGGACGACGGCCTCACGCACGACGGATCGGCCAAATTCTTCCTGGGCCCGCTCCCTTCCCGTGAGCTGGTAGATGCCTATACCGTGTACAACCTGGTTACCCCCGAAACGCCCAAGACCTATCTTGCCTACTCGCTGGACGACTACACCGTGCCCCAGCAGTACAACGGCGTTCCCATGGCGGAAGCCCTGCAGAATAACGGCGTAAGCTGCGTCATCCTTCCCCACGAGACGGGCGGCCATGCCACCTCCGGCTGGGCCGATTACCCCGCTTCCTTACACAACTGGCTCAAGACTTTCTAGGCGTATGAAAAAGTACCTGTATATGATATCCCTGGCAGCGCTCGCTGCCTGCACCGCCGTGAAGCAGCCCGCCGAGGTGCTTGAACAGATTGCTCCCAAGGCACTCCTTTACGACGAAACCACCTCGCACCAGAGCGGCATCGGCCTGATTTGGGACGCCGAACCGCTGATCGAGGCGGGCGCCCAGTCCTTTACCCTGGAGCTGCTGAAAGACGCTTCCTCCACGGAAAACGTGATCAGCAAAACCGTGGACGTGGCGGCGAAAACCCGCAAGGGCTCCTATATCTTCACCAACCTGAAACAGTACGAGCGCTATTATGCCCGTATCCGCGCCAACTACCCGGCCGGCATCAGCACGTCCTGGACCTATGTGATGGAGGGCTCCGACATTGCCCCCATCGAAGTGGGCGTGGGCATCGTCAGCCGCATTGAGTGCTGGTGCGCTCCGGTGGCAAAGCTCGTCCGTGCCACGTCCGGCACCGTGAGCGTGCAGTGGTCCATGACCGGCTTCGAGGAGCCCGTGCAGGATCTCACCCGCAAGGCCCGCGCCGGCATCTATGCCGACGAAGCCTGCTCGCAGCTGATCGTGAGCTGGGACATCGTGAAAGATTTCTTTGACACTTCGCTCAAGGGCGGGCGCTACGGCGGCCGCTACCTGGAGCGCCAGCCGGGCTTCGTGTTCACGGGCCTGACGCCGGCACATGACTACTGGGTGCGCATCGACGATATCACGGTGGAGGATACCGTGGTGGAGGGCGAACCCCTGAAGGTCACCACCGCCGAAGCCGACAACCTGAAAGTTGGAACCCATAAAGCCGCTGAAGGCGAATATCTCCTGAAAGAAGACTTTGACGAACTGCTCTGGGGCGGTTCCATCATGGACGACGCCGTGGGCTATTCCTCCAAGAACCGCGGCACCGTCTCCACTATGGTTCCCGCCTCCGGCGCCATGGGCGAGCTCAGCTCCGAATCGGCCGCCAACGCCGACGGTTACTACCTGGTGAGCGAGAACATCGAAATCGGCCTGTTCAGCACCATGAAGGCCATCATCCCCGGTACGCGCCTGGCCGACTGGGGCTACATGGGCGCCGGCTGCTCCTGCATGGCCGGTACCGTGAAGGTGGGCGGCTCCAAGAACCCCGGCAAGCTGGTCACTCCGGCCCTGGTGAACCTGGAGAGCACCGCTACGGTGGAACTCTCCTTCGATGCCGAGCCTTACTACATCCGTGAACCCCGCACCGTGCAGGTGCTGATTATCAGCAGCACCCCGAACGGGGCCGGTAACCTGGTATCGCCTCCTGCCGGCAACGCCCGCGTGGCAGCTACCTTTGAACTGAACGGCGGCTATGACATGAAGCACTACGAGGTGGACCTGGTGAATGTGCGTCCCGGAGACCGCATCGCCATCGGCGGTACGGCTGCCGCCGATACGGATACCAACCTGCGCCTGCTGCTGGACAACTTCTCGCTGAAGCTGAAGAAGTATGAGACCACGGGTGTGGTCATCGAGCCGCTCGTGGCCGAACTGGCTACCGACAATGGCTCCCGCGGCGCTACCTCCTCCACGCTTGCCTTCCACTGGAAGCAGAAAGCGAACAGCACCAACGCCGAGGATATCGCCGCTGCCTACAAGATTTACCTGTACAAGGATGCAGCCTGCACCCAACTGCACGCTGCCTGGGTGATCCAGAACGGACTTTCCACCAACCGTACCGCCAATGTGAACACGGCCAACCGCTTCATCTTCAC
>JAEEGL011086617.1_pt1 | contig 20315 bp, 18 predicted proteins | sample 9134231 | NCBI WGS metagenome assembly JAEEGL01 (sample SAMN16246548, study PRJNA631951) | gut metagenome | biome: gut microbiome; feature: rumen; material: fiber-attached | host: Bos | place: Iran: Karaj | collected 2018-10 | reverse complement strand
GACCTGACGGGCGAATTCATGTTCGGCGTCACCTGCGGATACGAGATCAAAAACGGAAAACTCGGCAGGGCTCTCCTGGATACCACCGTGACCGGCGTGGCCTTCGACATGCTCAAGACCGTCGACATGGTGTCCGACAAGGTGGAATGGTCCTCCAGCGGTTTCTGCGGCAAGAAGCAGCCGATGGCCGTGGGCATGGGCGGACCTCATATGCGCTGCAAGATCATGATCGGAGGCAGATAATATGGAACTGAGAACAGCAGCCGGCATCCTGGAGGGAGCCCTCCGGGAACAGAATATCGAGAAATACACCTATACCCTGTCCCAGTCGGAAAAGCAGGAGCTGAACCTGGAGAGCGGCGGCTTCAAGCTGATGCGCACCGTGTTCAACAACGCCTGTTCCCTGCGGGTGTTCAAGGGCGCGAAGACGGGCTCGGTCCACGGCAACGACATGACGGAAGACGGCCTGAAAAAGCTGGCCGCGGACGCTGAAGCGGCAGCCGACGCGGCCGCGGAGGATCCCTGCCACGACATCGCCCCGGACCAGGGCAGGGACGTGTTCCGTCAGGGCGTCACCGAGCCGGACATGGACCGGTTCATCCTGCGGATCCGGGAATTCCTGGACACGGTGGCCCGGGATTATCCCAAGGTGAGGATCATGAGCGGCATCGGTTCCTATGACCGGTGGAGCTGGATCTCCCGCAACACCAACGGCACCGAATTCGAAGCCTTTGCCGGGCAGTACACCTTCTCCGTGGAGATCTGCGCGACGGACGGTGAAAGGACCACGGGCCTGGATTATACCGGCATCTGCATGAAGGACCTGGACAGGGAATTCATCGACATGGGCGACCTGCGCCGCCGCCTGGAGGACATCCAGAACAGCATCCGTCCCGAGACCCTGCAGGGCAAATTCGAGGGCCCGGTCATCATCACCCCCGGCTGCGCGCTGGAGCTGATCTATATGACCCTGATGAACTACATCGGTGAAGGCGTGGTCATCGACGGCACCAGCCAGTGGCTGAACAAAGTGGGTGAAAAGGTGGCGGACGAAGGACTGACGATCTCCCTCAAGCCCTTCGATGACAGGATCGTCATGGGCGAGCGCGCCACGAGCAACGGGTTCCGCTCCGAGGACGTGACTCTCATCGATAAGGGCGTGCTGAAGACCCATATGCTCAGCCTCTACGGCGCCAACAAGACAGGCCGCCCCGTGGTGAAAAACACCGGGTCCGACCTGGTCATCGAGCCCGGGGACAAGACCCTGCAGGAGATGATCGCGTCGGTCAAAAAGGGCCTGATCCTCGGCGGTTTCTCCGGCGGGCAGCCCGGCACCAACGGTGAGTTCTCCGGCGTGGCGAAGAACAGCTTCCTCATCGAGGACGGCCGTATCAAAGGCGCCGTGACCGAGACCATGGTGAACGGGAACCTGGGCGAGATCTGGAAGCATATCCGGGGCATCTCCAGGGAGCTCCTGTGCGACGGAAGGTGCGTGGTCCCCTACATCGCCGTGGACGGGATCGTGATCTCCGGCAAATGATCCCGGCCCATCGAACAAACGCTCACGGGGCACAAGGTCCCGTGAGCGTTTCTCTTAAGTTCAGGCTGTGACGGCACATGAGGGAGGCGATCGGATGAAATACCTGTTCTGCGGCGGAGGTTTCTGCTTTGACTATCTGGAAGAGGACTACGAAACAAAAGCCGCCGAAGATTACCGGGCCATGCTCCTGAAGGACACCCGGAAACTGCTCCGGGGACGCGGCACGATCCCCCTGGGAGAGGATCTGGCCTATGTGGGCCCGTTCTATTTTGAAAGCGACGGGATGGCGGACCGCGAGATCGTCGGAGCGGAAGCGGAACAGATCGGAAGATGCACTCACGCGTTCTTCCTCCTGGACGGAGCCGCGTGCCCCGGGACCGTCGCGGAAATGGTATACGCCGCCTCGCTGGGCAAGCGTGTCAGCGCGTTCTATATCCGGGACGGCAGGGAGACCGAGAGCATGCTCAGGTCCCCCTGCTGGTATCCGATGATCCTGTGCGGGCTCATCGCCGGAGACAGGACGGAACTCATCCCCTGCAGGGATCCCGAGCACGCGCGAAGGCAGATCCTTCTCAAAGCGGAAGCCCTGGCCGGGCAGGACGAGGGATAAGTCATCCGCGTCAAAGAGGCATTTCCATATACCGCCGGTAGGTGGTGAACCCGGCCGCCTCGTAAAAGGCCAGCGCGCCCCGGTTGAATTCCCACATATTCAGTTCCAGGCGTCCGAAGCCCTGGTCTTTGGCCCAGGAACGGATGAAGCGGATCATCACTCCCGCAGCGCCCCGCCGGCGGTAAGCCTCATCCACGCCGAACTCGTCGATGTCCAGATAGTTCCGCTCGTACATGAAGGGGTTTTCCGGCCTGACCACGTGGTTCAATACGGCAAACCCGCAGACCTCACCGTCGATCTGCGAAACGACGATCTTCTTGTTCGGGTCCTTCCATATGACGTATAGATAGTCTCTCAGCGCGTCGCAGAAACCGGGCCTGAACACCTCCGGCTTTCCCTCGACGTGGATATCATTGACCTGTCTGCGCAGCACGTTGACGCGCTCAAGATCGTCCTCCCGGGCGAACCGGACGGTCACTTCGGCCTTTGGAGGGGCTTTTTCCCCCTCCACGTCGCTTCTCAGGATCCCGTAGCGCACCTCATCACAGATCCCCTGATTGTTCCTACCGGCGCCCCGCATGATGCCCTCGAACTTCATGCCGGCTTTTTGCATGACCCTGCCGGACTTGGGATTGTTGGCGTCATGGCAGGCCGTGACCCGTTCCACCTCCACAGTATCGAACAGATATCCGATCACGGCCCTGAGCGCTTCGGGCATGATGCCCCGTCCCCAGTACGCCCGGCTCATGCAGTACCCGATCTCGGCCTGAGATACCCGCTCGTCCAGACGGACCACCGAGATATTGCCGATCACGTTCCCGGTCTCCTTGAGCTCGATGGCCCAGTTGAAAAAGCCGCCGTCGGAATATCGTGAGATCCAGTCGGTCAAAAGCATCCGCGTGATGTCCACGCCCGAATGGCACGGCCAGGTCAGGTAGCGGGTGACAGAAGGATCCGACGCCCAGTTGTTGTACATGTCATCGGCGTCATCCATCCTGTACTGCCGCAGGATGAGCCTGTAAGTCTCGAGCCGGCGTGTGCCTGTTTTATTCATATCAGCTGTCTTCCTTTCGTTTCAGGATCCAGATCAGGTCTCCCCTGCATCTCTTCGCGGAACCGGATCATTCAGATCCTCCCGGTCTCCCTTTCCGAAGGACTTCCGCGCCGCCGGACCCATCCAAAGGCGCGGATCAGATCGCTGTGAGTATACCCCGCGGCGGCGGTGACGTCAAGGAAACGGCTTTTTCCGGGCATCTTTCTTACCCCGGAGGCTGATCGCGCCCGATCCGCCCTTGCCCCAAAGGCCGATTTGTGGTAGTTTATGGGGGAACGATCTTCCTAAAAAGGAGCGCGGTATGGCACAGGCACACGACGGGCACAGGGAACGCCTGCGGGAAAGATATATAAGCGGCGGCTTCGACGCCTTTCAGCCCCATGAGATCCTGGAGCTTCTTTTGACCTGGGCCGTGCCCCGGCGGGATGTCAATCCCATCGCTCATGATCTGATCCGCCATTTCGGCAGCCTGAGCGCCGTCTTCGACGCCGAAAGAGAGGACCTGGAAGCCATCGACGGCATCGGGCCGAACGCGGCCCTGTTCCTGTCCATGATGGGCCCCCTGTGCCGACAGTACCAGCTGAGCCGGCTGTCCGCAAAAAAGGTCACTCTGCGGGATCCGGATGCCGTCAAGGAGTACTGCGTCGCCCTGATGAGGGACGTGCGCGACGAGGAATTCACGGTGCTGGCCTTCGACCGGCAGCTGCGGCTCATCGGCACGGACAAGCTGGCCGAGGGCATTCCGGATCAGGTGGCCGTCTTTCCCCGTAAAGTGGTGGAGGCACTCATCCGGCGCGGCGCCACCTCCGCCGTGATCTGCCACAATCATCCCGGCGGCAGTTCAAGGCCCTCCCGGGAGGATATCGACCTGACCAACGAACTGAAAAAGGCCCTGGAGACCGTGAGCATCCGCCTCAATGACCATATCCTGGTAGCGGGCGGGGAAGGCAGCAGTTTCCATGAGCTGGGCCTGATATAGAACGGAGGAAGCATGTTCAAAGCACTTTTATGGATCCTCAAGCTCGCTCTCACCCTGGCGGTCCTGTTCGCCCTGTGCATGGCCGCCCTGTTCGTGATCGCCCGGGTATACCCCGCGCCCGGCGGGGAATACGGCGCCGTGATCATCCTGGGCTGTCAGGTAAAGGAGGACGGCACCTTGTCCCGACAACTGGAGGACCGGCTCGCCCTGGGGCTGAAGCTGTGGCAGGCCCGGCCCGACAGCGTCGTGGTGGTGTGCGGCGGGCAGGGGATCAACGAGCCCGTGACCGAAGCCGCGGCCATGAAGGAATACCTCACCGCGCACGGCGTGCCCGAGAGGAGCATCCTCATGGAGACCCAGTCAAAGAACACCCTTGAAAACATCCGCCTGTCCAAGGCCATGCTGGGAAGCATACGCAAAGTGGCCGTGGTGACCAGTGACTATCACGTGTTCCGCGCCGTACGCATCGCCAGGGACGAGGGACTGGACGCTGAAGGGATCGGCGCCTGGACATTGCCGGAATGGATCCTGAAGAATTACTCGCGGGAGGTCCTTGCCTGGGGCAAGTACCTGATGGGCAGGATCCTGTGACGGCCCGCGGGATCGTTTTCTGCGACGCGGACGGCACCCTCCTGGACAGCCGTCACACCGTGCTGCCGGGCACCCTCATGGCCTTTGAGGCTCTTCGCGCCCGGGGCATCCCCATGGTGATCGTGTCCGCCAGGAGCCCGGCGGGCATCCGCCCGATCCAAAGGGAGCACGGCCTTAACGGCCCCATCGCCGCCTACAGCGGCGCTCTCACGATCGATGAAGACCAAAAGGCGGTCCGGAGCGTGACCTTTCCCCTCGCCCGGGCCCTTGAGATCATAAGCTGCCTTGAGAGCCTGCCTCAAAAGACCGTATGGAACCTGTTCAGCGATGAACGCTGGCTCACCCCGGATCCCGCCGATCCCAAGGTCAGGGCCGAAGAGAGCATCGTGAAGGCCTGCGCCGGCAGGTATGTGCCCGGTGCCCTCCCGGAGGACACGGGGATCCACAAGCTGCTCATCATGGGCGGCAGCGACACATCTCCCGCTGTGGAGGAGGCGCTGCGGAAGGCCTTCCCCCATGTCAGCATACGCCGCTCGTCCGACATCCTGATCGAGATCATGGCCGAAGGCGTGGGCAAGGACGCGGCCGTCAGGGATCTGTGCTCCCGGTACGGCGTCCCGCCGGATCGGGCCGTCGCCTTCGGGGACCAGTTCAATGACGAAGACATGCTGCGCGCCGTGGGCACGCCCGTGGTGATGGGCAACGCGCCCCGGGCCCTGAAGGAGCTTTTTCCCTTCGTGACCGAAGACAACGACCATGAGGGGATCTTCAACGCGCTGAAAAAACTCGGCATGATCTAAAGCACACGAATCAAAAGGCCGCTCCCCCATATCGGAAGGAGCGGCCTTTTCACTGCACGGGATCAGCCCGCCAGCTTGACGATGGCGGACGCCATCAGGGCGATATTGGCATAGAAGCTCTCCAGGCGGATCATCTCATTGGGCTGATGGGCCAGGTCCTCTTCGCCCGGGAACAGGGCGCCGAAAGCCACGCCCTCGTCCATGCTGCCGGCGTAAGTGCCGCCGCCGATGGCCAGGGGCTTCAGGTGCTGACCGGTGAATTCCTCATAGGCCGCCATCAGGCCCTTCACCAGGGCGCTGTGATCGCTGACGAAATGGGGCTTGCGGCAGGACACCATCCGCGCCTCCAGCCTTCCGTCGCAGGTGGCTTTCATCACGCGCAGCATCTGCTCCGGATCCATCAGCACCGGGTAGCGGATATCCATCAGGCCTTTCACCACGCCCGTTTCGCCGGAAGCGTCGATGATGTCCAGGGAGCAGGTGAGCCTGCCGGACACGGCGTCCTCCATGGCGATGCCCAGGTTTTCCCCGAAATAGGTCATACCCACCAGATCCGCCATGGCGGCGATACCGCCGCCAACACCGACCGCGCGCAGGATGAGCAGCATCTGCCCGATGGCGTTGGACGCGTTCTCGCCCATGGCCGCGTGCCCGCCCTTGCCGGTGGTGACCACGGTGAGGCGGTCCCCGTCAATGCTCATGCGCACCGGATAGCTGAGCTCAGCCGCCGCGCGGCGGATCTTTTCTTCCAGGCCCTCCTCACGGACGAGCACCGCTTCCGCTTCACCGGGGATCACGTTGGGCCTCTCACCGGTCCTGAAAGCGATCAAACGCGGGCCGTCCGCTGAAAGCGTGCCTTCCAGTTCCACATGGCAGCCGCCTTTTTCGATATTGATGACCGGATACTCCGCGTCGGGAGAGAAACCCTGGCGGGGCATGATCTCCTTTTCCTTGTAGCGGATGATGCTCTCCACACCGGTCTCCTCGTCACAGCCCAGGATGAGGCGGACTTTTTTCTTCAGGGGGATGCCGGCACGGCGGACCGCCTCCATGGCGTACAGGGCCGCTACCATGGGGCCCTTGTCGTCACTGGTGCCGCGGCCGTACACCTTGCCGTCGATGATCTCACCGCCGAAGGGATCCTTTTCCCACAGCTTGCCTACGGGCACCACGTCCAGGTGACCCAGGATGCCCAGGGCCTCACGGGTATCGCCCTCACCCAGATCGCAGAAGGACGCGTAGCCCGGCACCTCGCCGCTTACGAACCCGAGACGGCGCATGTCCTCCAGGGCCAGGCGCTGCATGGCCAATACATCACGCCCGAAGGGGGCGCCTTCCTCGGCTTCGCCGCGCACGCTCTTCTGGCGGACCCAGCGGACCAGGGTCTCCACCGCTTCTTCCTTGACGCTTTCCACAGCCAGACGCAGTTTCTCTTCCATCACTTTTACCTCCTTAAAGCGTCCCGGAGCCTTGAAAGGCCCAGGTCCAATTGAGTACGGGGACATCCGAAATTGAGCCGGGCAAATCCCTCATAGGGCTTGCCGAAAAAGGTTCCCATGGTGAGTGACACGCCGCATTCCCGGAAACGGCCCTTCAGTTCCTCCTCGCTGCCGCTGTAGGCCCGCAGATCCAGCCAGGCCAGGTAAGTGGCCTCGACGGGGCTCAGGACCGCGTCCGGAAGTTCCTCCGCGCACCAGGCGGTGACCCGGTCCCGGTTGTCCTTCAGGTAGTCCAGCAGCGCATCCAGATACTTCCCGCCGTAGCGATAAGCGCTCTCGGTCGCCGCCATGGCGAAGATATTGCCGGACATGACGCCGTTGGCGTTCAGGTCATCTTCCATCGCGGCCCTCAGGCGCTCATTGCCGAACACGGCCTGGGCCTGCAGAAGGCCGGCGATATTGAAGGTCTTGCTGGCGGCGCACAGGGCCACGCCGCACTCCCGGAACTTTTCAAACCGCATGGCGGAGGTGAATTCCCCCGGCGCGTACACGAAATCCGCGTGGATCTCATCGGACACCAGGACGGCGCCGTACCGGGCCGTCAGATCGATCAGGCTTCCGACCTCCTCCGGGGACCACAGGCGCGAGACGGGATTGTGGGGATTGCAGAACAGGATCAGCCTGACCCCCTCTTTAAGGCAGCTCTCTACCCGCTCCAGATCCATCTGATACCGGCCGGCACTGTCGCGCCGCAGGGTGCAGTACTTCGGCACGCGCCCGTTGAGGGTCACGGACTTTTCAAAGGGCCCGTACACCGGATCCATGATGACGACCCCTTCCCCCGGGCGCGTATACACCTGCACGGCCGCCTTAAGGCCCGTGACCACGCAGGGCAGCATCAGGGTGTCTTCCTTCCGGATGTCCACGGCATGCCGCGCCTTCCAGTGATCCCTGAAGGCCTCAAAGCCCTCTTCCCCGTCGAAAGTGTAGCCGTAACAGGGATGTCTCAGCCGCCGTGCCATCCCGTCGATGATCTCGTCGGGGCAGGGAAAATCCATGTCCGCCACCCACAGGGGCACCGCTCCCGGCGCGTTCGCGTCGGTGTTGTCCCACTTGAAGCAGTTGGTGCCCCGACGGTCGATGCCCCGGTCGAAAAAAGCTTTGTCGTAGATCATTCCAGTTCTCCTTCCCCGGCCGCGGCCGCCGGTCCCCGGCAGCCGATCACCCAGTAGCCCTTCTTTTTCAGGAGCGTGTCCACAGAGGTGAAGATCCCTTTCAGTTCCCGGACCGCGGACTCGGCCCCCTGCTGTTTGCGGATCACCACCCGCATTTCACCGTCCGCCTCAAGATGCGCCGCCGCGTCGCGGAACAGGCGGTACACGGTGGACTTTCCGGCGCGGATGGGCGGATTGAGGAACACCCGGTCGAACCGCCCCGTCCCCTCACCGATCCCGTCGGACAGGATGGCGGTCACGCGCACGCCGTGCGCGGCCGCGTTGCGCTCCGCCAGGCCCAGGGCCCGGGGGTTCACGTCCAGGCAGGTGATCTCAAGGCCCGGAAAAGCCTGCCCCAGGGCGACCGTGACCGGGCCCCAGCCGCAGCCAAGGTCCAGCACCCGGCAGGGAGGCAGTTCATCGACGCTCTCCAGCATGAGGTACGTCCCCATATCAAGACCGTCCCTGGAAAAGGTGCCGGCGTCGGTCAGGCAGCGGCACGTTCTGCCCCTGTATCCAAAGGTGATCTCTCTTTCCCGGCTCTCGCTCACGGGCATCGGATCGAAATACTGCTGGCTCATTCTTCCACCCCTTCCGCGGCCCGGTACAAAAGGGCCGTTTCCTCCGCCGTCAGGGGCCTGACGCCCCCCGGCGGCAGAGCCTCGTCCAGAAGGATGCCGCCGAACGCCACCCGCTTCAGCGCCAGCACCCGGTTGCCCACGGCCTCGAACATCCGCTTGACCTGGTGATACTTTCCCTCCCGGAGGACGCACCGAGCCCTGCAGCCTTCAAGACATGTGAGTTCCGCAGGCATGCAGGTGAAATCCTCCAGGGGCACGCCTTCACGAAACGCCCTCACATCCTCCGCTGTCACAGGCCGCTCAAGATCGGCCTCATACACTTTATCCACATGCTTCAACGGCCTTAAGAGCCGGTGGCCCAGCACCCCGTCGGTGGTGAAGATCAGAAGGCCCGTGGTATCCTTGTCAAGGCGGCCCACCGGCATGCAGCGCCGCTTGACATACAAAGGCTCCAGCAGATCCATGACCGTGCCTGACCTCATGTCCCGGGCGGCGGTCACCACCCCCGCGGGCTTGTTCATCATCAGGTGGAGATGTTCCTCCCGGGTGACGGGACGGCCGTCGCAGGCCACGGCAGCACCCGAGCAGTCAAGACCGATGTCCCGGCAGGTCTCCCCGTTCACGGTGATCAGGCCCTTCCTGATCAGTTCCCGCACGTCCCGGCGGCTGCCGAGCCCCGCGTCCGCCAGGAAGCGGTCGAGCCTCATGCGTCCTTCTCCAGGGCGCACACCGTTTCGGACATGCGGGCCTTGCGGATCACGCACAGGGGCACATGCACGATAAGGAACGCCGCCGCCAGATAGACGTTCACACTGCCGGGAAGGGGCTTGGACATCAGCCTCATGATACTGTTCAGCGCCGCGAAAGCGCCGTTGGCAAAGGACACCTGGCCCTTGAAATACATGAACAGGATGCCGAGGATCACGGCCACGGAAGGCAGCAGCAGCAGGCTCTGAGTGAAGATCTTCAGGAAGAATTTCCCGAAATGATCCCGCATCAGCCTGCGTCCCGAACGGAAGACCTCCCGTCCGGAGGGGTCCAGATAGTCGGAAGCCGTATCCAGCCACCATCCCAGAGCGTAGATGATGCCCGCCAGGAGCGTGACCGCCAGATAAAGGATGATGCCCTTATCGATAGTGGATTCGCCCTCCCGGGCCACCAGCGCTCCCAGATCCATCAGCGGGCCGAAAAACAGGTTCTTGGAGTCCTTGGCGTTGTAGCCCCAGATAAAATAGATCACCAGCACCCAGAACGGGATGCCCCAGGCCGTGCCCCGGGCGAGCCGGATAAGGCCCAGACGCACCCGCTTCAGCCAGCTGACATTCCTGCGCACCTTGCCGCCGGTGCAGCGCCTCAGGGCCGTATAGCCCTGAGAACGGGCCGGCATCACGATCAGGGCGTACAGGATCACGCTCAGGGCGCACCATATCCACACCGAATCCCTGCCGGCGAACTTCAGCCGCGTGTCCACAAAGGCGAGCACCAGCGGGCAGAGCGCCGCCGCGCGGGCGAAAAGCTCCACCAGGACGACGCCCATGACGGTGGGCAGACGGTTCCACAGATTTTTCATTGATGAGTCTCCCTTCCGGGCCGTTACAGCCCTTCAAGCATATCGATAAAAGCCTGTTCGGTGAGCACAGGCACTTTCAGAGCGTTGGCCTTGTCCAGCTTGCTGCCGGCATTCTCCCCCGCCACCACGTAAGTGGTCTTTTTACTGACCGAGGAGGAAGCGGTCCCGCCCAGGGCCCGGATCCTTCCCTCCGCCTCCGAGCGGGTCATGCCCGAAAGAGTGCCCGTGAGCACGAAGATCTTCCCGGCAAGGGGCGCGCCGTTCTCAGCGGCCTTTTCCTCCCTGGGACGCACGCCCGCGCCCAGAAGCTCCCCGATCATGCGCTTGTTCTCCTCGAAACCGAAGAACTCCACGATGGCCTGGGCCGTATTCGGGCCGATATCCTCCATCTGGAGGAGCTCCTCCTGGGTGAGGGCCCGGATCCGGTCCAGGGTGTGATATCTCGCCGCCAGGGCCGACGCGGTGCTCCGGCCGATGCCGGGGATCCCGACGGCCACCAGGAAAGCGGCCAGAGAACAGTCCTTGGTCTTCTCCAGGGCAGCCAGGAGATTGTCGCTGCGTTTGTCCTTGAAGCCGTCCAGGGTCATGAGCTTTTCCCGGTCCAGACTGTACAGATCACTGATATGACGCACGAGGCCGGCGTCATAGAGCTGGCCCGCCGTCTTGACCGAGAGGGACTCGATGTCCATCCCGGCCCTGGAGGCGTAATACGCCACGCGGCTGACCGCCTGAGGGCGGCAGGTCTCCCGGTTGAGGCAGAACAGATTGGCGCCCCGCTGGGTCAGGGGCTGCCCGCAGGCAGGGCATTTTTCCGGCCTGACGATGGGCTCCTCCCCCGGCTGAGGGCCGCCCGCGCGGCCCAGGATCTCGGGGATCACGTCGTTGGACCGGCGGATGAATACACGGCATCCCAGGGCCAGATCCTTGCGGAGGATATCGCCGTAATTGTTGAGAGTGGCCTTTTCCACAGTGACCCCGGTGAAATCCACGGGATCCACGTGCGCCAGGGGCGTCACCTTGCCGGTGCGGCCCAGTTCCCAGGTCACCGAGCGCAGGACACTGGTCATCTCCTCCGCGGCGAACTTGTAGGCCACGGCCCACCTGGGGAATTTGTCCGTATAGCCCAGGGCATCCCGGGTGCGCTGGTCCCGCAGCTTGATCACGGCCCCGTCGATCAGGAAATCAAGGGAGGGCCTGCGCGCCTCGATCTCATCCAGGGCCGCGAGCACCTCGTCCCTGCCGGCGCAGTTCTTAAAATACGGGCTGACGGGGAAGCCCTGCTCCCTCAGGAAAGCGATCATGCCGTCCTGATCCGAATAGGGCGGATCCGTGATGGTATTGACCATATAGAAAAACGCGGACAGGTGCCGCGCCGCGGTCACCTTGGGATCCAGATTGCGAAGGCCCCCGGCCGCGGCGTTGCGCGCGTTTTTGAGCGGCACGGCCGCCGAAAGGTTGTATTTTTCCAGTTCCGACAGAAGCATCACGCACTCCCCGTGCACCTCGATCAGCCCTTTGTAGGGGATGGTCAGGGGCACAGAGCGGATGGTGCGCGCCTGGGGCAGCACCGCTTCCCCCGTGGTGCCGTTCCCCCGGGTGGCCGCCTCGACGAGCATGCCGTCCCGATAGGTCAGCACCAGGGTGAGACCGTCGAACTTGTATTCGATGCCGTAGGTGGGCTCCGGCAGGGAACCATCCTCCCGGATCAGCCTGTCCGTACGGTCGAACCAGGCGGTGAGCTCCTCCCGGGTCTGGGCCTTGTCCAGGCTCCAGAGCCTGCTCAAATGGGTGTGCTCCTCAAAGCCTTCCAATACCTGCCCGCCGACCCGGTGAGTGGGGGAATCGGGAAAACTGAAGCCCGTTTCCTGTTCCATCGCCTGCAGACGAGCGTAGAGCCCGTCCCACTCGGCATCCGAGATGAGCGGCTCGTCCCTGGTATAATAGGCCTCCGAATAGTAATTCAGGTCATCTACCAGTCGGCGCATCTGGGCCTGCTTGTCGAACATGGGCATCCTCCTTAAGATCAGTCCTCGAGCTTGATGATCGGCGCGGCGGTCAGGGAAAAACGCTTGATCCCGTAAGACGGGAAACTGATGGTGATCACGGGAGCGCTGTCGTCCCCGGTCACCGCCACGACCCGGCCCTCCCCGAAGCTCCGGTGCATCACCCGGTCACCCGGGCCATACATCCCCCTGAGGGCTCTTCCCGCGCCTTCCCTGGCCTTGGAGGGCACGAAGCCCTTGGTGACACCGGGGATGTTCAGGAGCCCGCCGCCTCCCTGAGGCCGGCTGACGGGAGCCCGGGGATAGGACGGCGCGGACCGCGGCCTCGCCGGCGGCATGGGCCGGGCACTTCTTCCCCGGCTCTCCACCCGCATCAGATCCGGGGATATCTCCCTGATGAAGCGGGACACATCATGACTGACGACCTGGTTGAACAGCAGACGGGACCGGGCATAGGACAGGAACAGCTTTTTCCGTGCCCGGGTGATGCCCACATAACACAGCCGGCGCTCCTCCTCCACACGGTCGTTGCCATCCTCGAAGGGCCGGATCAGGGGAAAGATCTCCTCCTCCAGACCGGCGATGAACACCGCGTCGAACTCCAGGCCCTTCACGGAATGGAGGGTCATCAGCGTCACATACCTGTTGGGATTGGTGCTCTGGTCCAGATCACTGACCAGAGCCACGTTCTCCATGAATTCCGCCAGGCCGGCCTCCGGATGCTGGGTCGTGAAATCCCGCACGGCGGAAAGGAGCTCCAGCAGGTTCTCCTTATGGGCCCGGCCCTCCTCGGTGGTATCCAGGGCGTACTGGGCGATCAGGCCGCTTTTATCGATCACTTTTTCGGCGAACTGCCTCAAAGGCAGGGTATCCCGCTCCCGGCGCAGGCCGTCCATCATCTCCGCGAAAGCCTTGACGGCGGAATTGGCCCGGCCCGGCAGGGGATCATGATCGAACAGGGCCTCGTACAGGCTGATGTCCCGGTCCCTGGCCGAAGCCTTCAGGGCGTTCACGGTGGTATCGCCGATCGCGCGCCGGGGCGTATTGATGATCCGCTCCAGGGACACGTCATCCCGCTGGTTGAGCATCAGGCGCAGGTAGGCCAGGGCGTCCTTGATCTCCTTGCGGTCGTAGAAACGGGTACCGCCGAAGATCCGGTAGGGCACGCCCGCGCGGTTCAGGGCATCTTCCATCACGCGGCTCTGGGCATGCATGCGGTACAGCACGCAGATCTCGCTCATGGGCACGTCCTCACCCGTGAGATCCCGGATCCTGTCCGCGATCCAGACCGCCTCGTCCTTCTCGTCCATGGCGCCGTACACATGGATGGGCTCGCCCACGGGCGTAACGGTCCACAGGCGCTTCTCCTTACGCCCCAGGTTGTGGGCGATCACCTGATTGGCGGCCTCCAGGATATTGGAAGTGTTGCGGTAGTTCTGCTCCAGCTTGATGACCCGGGCCTCGGGATAGTCCTTCTCGAAGTCCAGGATGTTGCGGATATCCGCTCCGCGCCAGGCGTAGATGGACTGATCGTCGTCCCCCACCACACACAGGTTGTGATGCGTGAGCGTCAGCAGCCGCACCAGCTGATACTGGGCCCGGTTGGTATCCTGATATTCGTCCACATGGACGTATTCGAAACGCCGCTGATAATAATCCAGCACCGGGGGATTGTCCACGAAGAGCTGGAGCGTTTTGATGAGCAGATCGTCGAAATCCAGGGCGTTGACCGCCGCCAGACGCTTGTCATAGAGGGTATAGATATCGTGGATCTGCTGAGCGCGGTAGGTCCTTTCGGACTGGGCGAACCATTCATCCGGCGCGAGCAGCTTGTTCTTGGCGTCCGAGATATACCGCTTCAGTTCCCGGGGCGTGAACACCTTGTCGCCGATGTTCAGGTCCTTGAGGATATCCTTGAGGATCCTGCCGGCGTCCTCCTCGTCATAGATCACGAAATCGCGCGCCCGGCCGATCTTCTCGATGTCCCGCCGCAGGATCCTGGCGCAGATGGAATGGAAGGTGCCCATCCACATATCGGCGGTATCCCCCACCAGGCGATCCACCCGCTCCTGCATCTCTTTGGCCGCCTTGTTGGTGAAAGTGAGGGCCAGGATATGCCACGGCCTGACGCCGTGATCGATCAGGTTGGCGATGCGGTAGGTGATCGTGCGGGTCTTGCCGCTGCCGGCGCCCGCCAGGATCAGCACGGGGCCCTCGAGGGTCTCCGCCGCCAGACGCTGCATGGGATTAAGATCGGACAGTTCCATGGCACACTCCTTCTCAAGACAGCCAAAGGCCATCTTTCTACATTTACGATTATAACCCAATCGCCGGATATGCGCAAGTTCGGTGCGTTCTGTATGGCTATCCGCGTGGATCTGTGATAGAATACCGGCACAGATCCATGGATGAAGAAAGGATACGGACTATGAGCGAAACGAAGACCCGGGAGGAAAAGCGCCGCGAATTGCTGCGCATGATCAAATTTACACTCTTTTCCATTTCGGCGGGCCTGGTGGAAGTCCTCAGCTTCACGCTGTTCAACGAAGTGTTCCGCTGGCCCTACTGGCTCGCCTACGGCCTGGCCCTGGTGCTGAGCGTGATCTGGAACTTCACCTTCAACAGGCGCTACACCTTCCAGTCCGCCAAGAACGTGCCCCAGGCCATGGCCATGGTGGCACTGTATTACGCCGTGTTCACGCCTCTTTCCACCTGGGGCGGCGACGCTTTGGAAAGCAGCGGCTGGAATGAGTACCTGGTACTGGCGCTGAGCATGATCGTCAATTTCGTCACGGAGTTCCTCTACCAGCGCTACGTGATCTACCGGGACAGCCTGGACACCAACGACGTGGCCAAAAAGAAAAACGAGGCGCGGTAACAAAGGGTTTACCCAAATGACAAGGACTATACGGGAGGGATCTTGAGTGGAACATAAACTGTATCAGCCCGAGGCGATCCCGGCCTTTTGAAGGTGCTCCCCTACTCGGTACAGCAGGTGCTGGCCATGTTCGTGACCAACACGGTGCCCATCGTATCCGCCGTGGTGGTCACCGGGATCGGATTATCGCTCCTTTCCACCGCTGCCCGCTCCTTCGGCGGCGGATATGTCGAGGACTTCGGATCCCTGCCCAATATCCTGACCGGTTTCATCACCCTGAGCGCCTGTATCGCCTGGATGGTGCTGGTCAAGGGGCCGAAAAAGAATCTGTCCATCCTTATAGGCCTGGCCGCGGGCTATATCTCGGCCCTGCTCTTCGGCAAGGTGGACCTGAGCGGCATCACATCCGGCGGCTGGTTCGCGCTGCCGCGCCTCATGCCCTACCCGCCCCTCTTCCGCCTGGACGCCATCATGTCCATCTGCATCATCTACCTGGTATCCGCCACCGAGACTCTCGGGGACGTTTCCGCCGTCGCGGGCGGCGTGCTCCACCGGGACCTGACCCGCTCGGAGATGACCGGCGCCCTGACAGTCGACGGTCTCGGGTCCGTGCTCAGCGGCATCCTGGGCGGCACGCCCGTCACCTCTTATTCTTAGAACGTGGGGCTCACCATCATGACCGGCGTGATCAACCGGAACGTGGCCCGTGTGGGCGGCGTGATCCTGGTGCTGGCCGGCCTTTTCCCGCCTGTCGGGCGGTTCGTCGGTTCCATCCCCAGCCCGGTGATCGGCGGGATCCTGCTGGTGGTATTGGGACAGATCCTGGTATCCGGGGTAGAGATGATCGCCTCCGCGGGCTTTACGGCCCGCAATAAGCTGATCGCCTCCATCAGCCTGTCCGTCGCCATCGGTTTCACCGCGTCCACCGAGGCCGGGATCTGGGACAGCTTCCCCACCTGGGTGCGGTCCATCTTCTCCCAGAACGTGGTGGCCGTGATATTCGTGATCGCCATCCTTCTGAACCTGATCCTCCCCAGATCGCCGGAAGGAACAGCTGAAAACGGGCAAAAATGACATACCGGAACAGGCGGGGCCGAATGCCCCGCCTGTTTTGTCGTATTCTGAAGATCATCGGGTCAGATATCCGAATATCGCTCCGGCCAGCGGCGCCGCCACAGCGCCGCCGCCTCCGGCGTCCTCGCATATCACCGCCGCGCAGTAAGGCGCGCTCTCCTCGTCGATGAAGCCCACGAACCAGGCGTTGGTGTTCTCCTGGCCGTCGATCTCCGCCGACCCGGTCTTGCCGCAGATCCGATGCCCGGGCACCTGGGCGGCCGTGCCCGTGCCCTTTGATACCACGTTGTACATATACTGTTTCAGGGCTTCCGCCGTATCCTCCCGGAAGGCCTGCCTGAAGCGCGCCGAGCTGAATGAGGCCTTCTCGATTCCGATAGCGGACACGGCGCGCAGGAGCAGCCTGGGCTCCATCATGACGCCCCGGTCGGCCACCGCTCCCGCGATCAGGCACATGTGCAGGGGCGTGACCTGAAGGGCGCTCTGGCCGATGCCGGTCATGGCCACCTCGCGGTCCGTGCGGTTCGTGACCGGGTAGGAGGAGTTCTCCACCACCAGATCCCGGAACAGAAAATTGTAATCGAACCCGGCCGCGTCCGCTTCCCGTTTGAGGATCTCATCTCCCAGTTCCAGGGCGATCTGGGCGAAAGTATTGTTGCAGGATACCTGGAAAGCCCGTTCCAGGCCGATGTCGCCGTGATGGACGTAGACTTCCCGTTCCAGATCACTGCCCGCATCGGTGATCCTGCGTGCGTCCACCATGAGCCGCCCCGTACAGTTGTAGGTCCTTTGGAGGATATTATCGATATGCTCCAGCGCCGCGGCGGAAGTGATGATCTTGAAGGTGGATCCGGGAGCGTACAGCCCCTGGGTGGCACGGTTGTAAAAAGGCTTGCCGCTGTCCGCCTTGAGTTTTTCCGTCACGGCGGCAGGGTCGAAATTCGGGAAGGACATCAGCGCCAGGATCTCGCCCGTGCGGTAGTTCATGACCGCCACAGCGCCTTTTTTGCCCGCGGGAAATCTCTTCGCGATATACGTGGACAGCCCGGAATCGACACTGATCGTGATATCGTCCCCCACCCGCTTCTCCCCGGCCAGGAAGAGCCTGACCCGTTCCGGGAAGGACATATCGAATCCGTACAGGTAATAGGACATAAAGCTCTCCACGCCGTTGGCCACATTGGCGGCCTCGTCCCCCAGGACATGCACCACGGCCCGCCGGGCCGTCTCGTCCGCCTGGTAGGTCCTCACGCCGTCCACCGTCTCGGCCAGGATCACGCCGTTCCGGTCGATGATCTTCCCGGCGGTCACATTGCGGCGCTGCTCCCTGGCGTAAGCGTTGGAGGATATGGAGAACCACCTGCCGCCGTAGGCCAGATGGGTATAGGTCCCATAGCCTGCCAGCAGCAGGAACAAAAAGCATATCACCGGTATCAGCCGGCGTGCCCGGCGCCTGATCGCTTTCACGCTCCGCCCTCCTCATAACCGGCCAGGGCCTTGTCCGCCCTGATCCCGGCCTCGTTCCTGGCCGCCACGCCCTGCAGCAGGCCGATGATCGCCAGGGAGGATACCAGGGATGTACCGCCGTAGCTGATAAAGGGCAGGGTGATCCCCGTCAGGGGGATCAGCTTGATGTTCCCGCCGACGATCACGAAGGTCTGCAGAGCCAGCATCGCCGAGCAGCCCACCGCCAGGAGCGTATCGAAACGGGTCCTGGCCCGGGACGCGGTCATCATGCCCCTTAAGAAGATCGCCAGGTACATGCCCAGCACTATGAGACCGAACAGGCTCCCGAACTCGTGCAGCACGACGGAAAAGATGAAATCATTGTAGTATTCCGGGATCACCGACGCGTTGCCGAGCCCCAGGCCCACGCCCCATAATCCGCCGTTGACCATGGCGATCAGGCCCTGTACGATCTGGTATCCGGTATTGGTGGGATCCGCCCAGGGATTGAGCCAGATGGACACCCTGCGGCGCACATGAGCGAACATTTTATAGCCGGCCACGGCCGCCCCGGCACCGCCCGCAAGGCCGATGCCCACCAGGGTGAGAGAGCCCGTGGACACATACAGCATCACGATCGTGACGCCGTAATACATAAGAGCCGTGCCCAGGTCCTTCTGCAGCATCAGGGCGCCGAGACAGAGCGCGGCGTAGACACCGCCCAGGAACCACTTGCGGCGGGACAGGAGAAAAGCCAGCACATACAAAAGCGCCAGCTTCACCATCTCGCTGGGCTGGAAGGAAAACCCTCCCAGGCTGACCCAGTTCCTGGCGCCGTTGATCTCATTGCCGATGAACAGCGGCAGAGCGATCAGCGCCAGCCCGGCCGGGATGAACAGGATCGTAAAAGCGCGGCGGCGGCGGACATAACGCACGAACAGAGTGCAGGCGATCATCGCGGCCACCCCCACGAGGTAATTGACCGCCTGGCCGAGACCGCGTTCCGGACTGAGCCGATAGAGCACCAGCACGCCCAGGGCACACAGGAAATTGGTCAGGGAAAGCAGCAGCCTGTCCGCCGGGAACAGCTTGGGGATGCCCCTGACGCCGATGAAGATGATGGATGGCACCACCGCCGCCAGGGCCAGAGCGCGCAGATCATACTCCCGGAGGAACAGCAAAAGGAAAGCCAGCAGATAGAAGACCATGACAGCCGAGAGCAGCCTGCGCCCGGCCCGCTGACCGGCCCTGGCCTGACGCTCACTCATAGCCATCCCTCCCGCCGCGGCCCTCCGGCCAGACCACCTCATCGTCCCCGCCGGGCTCCTCCTCCGGAGCGGCCCCGGTCTCACTGCCGTATGAATAATTGGTCCAGGCGATCCCGTCGAAGGGATCGTAATCCCGATCGAACTCCGTCTCCGGCACCGGCAGCACGGGCGCGGTCCTCTCCGGCACCTCCAGCCCGGCGAACAGACGCACTTTGAAATACGTGTTCTGTATCCTCAGCACGGAACCGTGAAGGGCGTAGACCGGCCGCGTGAACGCTTCCCCGTCCAGATAAAACCGCCCGCGGCACAGCGGCTGGATCCGGAGCCCTTTCCCGTCCACGAAGGTCAGATCCGCCATGCGCCGCCTGGCGCCCCGTCCGTTCACGACGATGTCCGCCTGCCGCCCGGAACCGATAACGCCCTCCCGGGGCAGGGGGAAGACCTGTTCTGAATCCAGGTCCACCATTTCCCCCACGAAGCCCGCGTCGGGAAGGCGTTTCATTTCGCTGCGGTAGTACCGCTGGTCCTTGCGGAGCCAGCGGTAGGCGCGCCACAGGATGATGAATCCCATCAGCACGAACACATACCGCATGAACAGCGATAATATCTCGTAGGTATCAGGTGCCATTGATCCTCACAATCGGTCACTCGTCTCCGAGCAGCTCCTCCAGTCGGTCCACCGTATCGGCGAACACCTTCAGGGAAGCGGCCACGGAAGAAACGTCCTCCATGTCCACACCGGCCCAGCGCAGAGCCTCGATGGGAGGCACGCTGCAGCCCGCGGACAGGAAGCGCTTATAGCCCGCCACCGCGCTCCCGCCCTCGGTGAGGATCTTATCGGCGATGGCGGCGGCGGCAAAGAAACCCGTAGCGTAGACATACACGTAATAGGACCGGTAGAAATGCGGGATGCGCATCCATTCCCAGCCGATCAGGTCATCCATTTCGCACTCCGGGCCGTAATACTTCTCGTTCAGGCCCCTGTGCAGGGCCTTGAGATCATCCTTGTTGAGAGACCGGCCCTCTTCCGCCATCCGGTGGGCCTGCCACTCGAACTCGGCAAACAGGGTCTGCCGGAACACGGTGGTCCTGAAGGACTCGATGAACTGGTTGCACAGCATGGTGAGCATGACCTTATCATCCCGATACTTCTCCATGAGGTAACGGGTCAGGAGCACCTCATTGGTCGTGGAGGCCACCTCGGCGGCGAACAGGGTGTAGTCCGCCTTGGGATAGGGCTGAGCATGCTCGGAATACCAGGTGTGCAT
>JAEEGL017449250.1_pt1 | contig 20316 bp, 20 predicted proteins | sample 9134231 | NCBI WGS metagenome assembly JAEEGL01 (sample SAMN16246548, study PRJNA631951) | gut metagenome | biome: gut microbiome; feature: rumen; material: fiber-attached | host: Bos | place: Iran: Karaj | collected 2018-10 | reverse complement strand
TTCATAAGGTCGTCGAGCTTTTCGATATCTACTCTTACGGAACGGTTTACAACAGGCTTTGCTGAGGCAGCGGCCGTTGTCTTCTGAGCTGCAGCTGTCTGAGCCTGTGCGGGCGCCTGAGCTGTGGCTGTCTGAGCCTGTGCGGGCGCTTCACTTTCGACTTCTTCACCCTTTGCTCCGTTATTCTTAACGGTATCCTTATCTAATTCACCGATGGCAACACTGTCGATCTCGGAAACGCTCATGATAGCGGCTTTTACCTTGTCGATGCTCTCTTTTGTAAGGAATACGATGGAGAAATCAAATTCAAACTTGTCATCCTCAATATCCTGTACGGAAGGCTCGGACTTTGCAACAGTACCGAGTTCTTCGAGCGCCTTGAACACAAGGAATGCTCTTGCTGCTTTAAGCAGGCAAGTGTCCTGGATATATACGGTTGCACCGTAAGCGTGCATACCTTCATCAAGTGCGTTTTCGATGGCGTGAACTTCGAAATCCGCATATTTAAATTCTCTGAACTTTTCAGCCTTGTCGCTTGCAGCTTCTCCTGCGGGAGCTTCCTCGGCTGCTGTTGCTGCAGCGGCTGCAGCTGCTTTCTTGCCGGTCTTCTTCTTGGCGGGTGCTGCGGCTTTTTCGGAAGCGGGAGCTGCGCCTGTTCCGTCGATGATTGCCTGAAGCTGGGTGATAAGATCCATACAATCATCATCACCTTCGTTGCCTGCATTTACGATGCTGTCAAGGATAGTCTCAAGTCTGTCGAGGCCCTTGAACAAAAGGTCTACGGTATTTGAATCGACCTTACGCTTACCGTTACGCACGTCAGAGAAAACGTCCTCCATCTTATGCGTAAGCTCCTGCATGACCTTGTAACCCATGGTTCCGGCCATACCCTTCAGGGAATGGGCTGCGCGGAATATTTCGTTGATAGTGTCTGCATTCTCAGGCTCTTTTTCAAGTATCAGGAGCTGCTCGGAAAGTGTCTGAAGATGTTCTCTTGTTTCATCGATAAAGATTTCAAGATATTGGCTGACATCCATTGTTATTTTACCCCCGTGTAATTTGATATTTCCTGTGCTATTTCCCCGATCGGAACGACAATGTCGGTTAGGCCGGCATCGTAAACGACCTTAGGCATGCCGTATACGGTTGAGGTTTTTTCGTCCTGGGCAATGACAAGACAATTCTTTCTCTGGGACAGGTAATGGATGCCCATTGTTCCGTCACCGCCCATTCCGGTAAGAACACAACAGATGATCTCGTCAAAGTCAAGGTCGACGACCGATTCAAAAAGAATGTCGGCACAAGGCTTAAGCGCAAATCTCGGTGGTTCCTCCCTGTTAACATCAAACACATATTCGGATCCGCGTTTTTTAAGTCTTACCTGGCTTCCGCCCATTGCGATATAGGCGTTGCCTTTCTTTAAGACCATTCCGTCAGCAGTCTCGTTCACCGTAAGCTTGCTGGCGTTATTGAGCCTTTCCGCAAGCGGCTTTGTAAAGCCCGATGACATGTGCTGCACCACTATAACCGGTGCGTTGATGTTTTTTGGAAGAAGTGGTATGACTTCCTGTAACGCTTTAGGTCCTCCTGTGGAGGAAGCGATAAGCACGATCTTGTTTGCTCTGTCACCGAGAGGCTTGTACGGAAGACGTCTTCCCGTTACATTTGAAAGTATGTCTCTGACGTTCATGGGAGATACTACTTTGCCGCCTTCGGAAGGAAGCTTTAATGCTACCGGTGTAACAGTATCCGCGGGTTTCTGTTGAGAAACCTTTGATGTGCCGCCGGTATCCGCCTTTATCTGATCGGATGTCCTTGTTTCGGACTTTTTCTCCTCTTTGACCGGGGTTTTTATCGGGAACACCCTGGGAGCCGTTATCTCAACGGTTTCGGATTCGGGTAAGCCGATGATGCCGGTAGCGAGGGAAAGCTTTTCGATGAGACGATCTTTAAAATTATCGCTCTTGAAATCGAAAAGATTTTCCGGCTTTGAAACATAATCCAAAGCTCCGAGTTCCAATGCATTGATGGTCTGATCGCTGTCGGACGTAAGATTGGAACTGATGATTATGACGTTTGCCTTAAGATTCAACTGCTTAACGGCTTCAAGAAATTCGATGCCGTTCATTTTGGGCAGGTTGATGTCGAGAAGGATCGCATCATACTCGGAAGGATCTTTTGAAACGTTCTCAAAAGCCTCAAGTCCGTTGACACAAGTTTTAACCACTTCAAACCTACTGTCAGCGTTAATTATATCAGATACAATTCTTCTCATGAGTGCAGAATCATCTACAATCATTAACTTTTTCTTAAGCATACGCAAACTCCGTTTTCAAAATGTTTATAAATGCCTATTTCAGGTCTGTTTTCATTCGTTCGCGTTCCATTGTGAAGATGAGTGATATGAGTTTCTCTCTCTGTTCACCGTTTATGTTGATGAATTTCATCTTATGCTCGAAGCTTACAGCCGAGCCGCCTATCTGTCTGACCATTACTTCCTGGCAGATGAAGTATGGAATTATAGCGGTGAAACGGGGCTCATCCGGTATGACGATGAGAATATCGTCGGTATCGCACTTTGTTCTGCAGTTGAATCTGAGTCCGCCCCCGCTGATGTCTAACATCGTGCCTTCTTTGTAGTCGATCTCTTCATTGTCGATCCTGTCCTGAAGTTCATTGCGCCTTTCGGGATCTTCCGTTTCAAATACCTCTTTAAACAGATCGATCTGATACTGTTCAAGTTTTGCGTACTGAACCGAAATAACGCAGTTCATGCGGAAATACTGACGTCTCTGGTACTTTTCAAGAGGAGACATGGTCTTTATCGTTGCAAGCATCACGTGTCCTTCTTTTTCAATGGACTTAACGAGACATTTGCACTGGAAGTACCCGACCGGCGTATAAAATCTCACTGCATACACGTCTCCGATGGTCATCGGAACAAGCTTGCTCTGAAATATCGGAACGGTGATCTTAAGCTCCGAATCAGAGATGGAATGAACAATAATGCTTGTATAAAGCTGTGCCTCACCTTTGGTGACAATACCGTTAGCCCTCTTTACAAGCGTCATCAACAGTTTTTTTGTTGTGTCAAAAATCTTTTTTGACAATTCGTTTTCCCCTCAAAGGTTCTTGCTTAACCTTTTACCTCTCCGTTTTTTACAGTTTTGTTTTGTTCTTTTTTCTTCTGTTTGAACCTTGTTCTGATCAGATTTGAGAAAAGAAGAGCTATACCCTTTTCCTCCGGTTCTTCACTCTCCGGCACATCGTTCAGTTTGTCCGACAGGACTTTTATGGCTTTTGAAGCAGGACTGTTGGGACTGTAGATCGTTATCGGCTTCTGCTTCATCACAGCCTTTGAGATGTTGTCGTCCTGCGGTATGGAACCGGCAAAGTCCAGGGATATGTTCAGGAATTTACCTACAACATTCTTCATGTTCTCATAGAGTACAAGTCCTTCATCTTCGTCTTTTACACGGTTTGCGATGAATTTTATGACGGTATTGCTCTTTGAGAATTCGGATTTTCTGTTAAGAGCTTTAAGCAATGCGTAAGCATCGGTTATCGAAGTGGGCTCGGGTGTCGCGATGAGGAGCACCTCATTTCCCGATGCAACGAATTCAAGTACGCTGTCGGAAATTCCGGCTCCTGTGTCGATGATTATTACATCGGCGATGCTGTCGAGCTCTGCAAGCTTCTTTGTGAGATAGAGAACCTGCTCTTTGTTCATCTGGGCCAGTTCCTGAATGCCGGAACCGCCGGATATGAACTTAACCCCTTCCGGACCTTCTGTTATTATATCAGACAGGTCTTTCCCGCGAAACATAAGATCCGCAAGATTTGCGCCCGGTCTGATACCGAGCATTACTTCAATGTTGGCAAGTCCGAAGTCCGCATCAAGAAGAACGACTTTTTTACCGAGCCTGCTCATACATATGGCGAGGTTTAAGGAAAGACTTGATTTCCCGACACCGCCTTTACCGCTCGTCACGGTTATGACTCTGGCAGAAGGCTTGACTTCTGTCTCAGAGACGATCTTTCTTAAATTATCGGCCTGATCCATCAGTTTCCTCCTCCCAATAAGCGTTTAGCGACAGTCTGCGGATTGATCCTGGTAATATCGTCAGGCACGTTCTGTCCGTTTGTTGCATAAGACAGCGGTGCATCGGTAAGCATCCTGATGTTGAATATGTTTCCGATACATTCCGTTTCGTCGAGTTTTGTAAAGATCAGATTGTAATCGGTGATCTCGGAATATGCCTCTGTGATCTTCACGAGATCTTTGTATTTGGTAGCTGCCGAAAGAACAAGATAAACCTCTCTCTGCTCCTTCGGTACGGTGTTTATAAGCCTTTCGATGTCATCGGTCTGTTGTCTGTCTTTATGAGACCTTCCCGCGGTATCGATAAGGATCATCTCGTAGCCGCCGAAATCCTTTATGGCTTCCTTCATGTCGGTATCGGCGTTGATGGTCATGAGCGGAACCTTAAGGATCGTCGCAAACTTCTGTAATTGATCGACGGCCGCAAGTCTGTAGGTGTCGGCGGCGAACAGCGCGATCTTGGCATCCATGCCGATCTTAAGGCTTGTGGCAAGCTTAGCGATGGTAGTTGTCTTTCCGACTCCGGTGGGACCTATGAAAAAGATGAATTTGCATTTACCTTTTTCTACTTCCAGAGTCTTGGGTTCACCGAGTTTTAAGATCATCTTCTGGTATACGTTTACCAGGACCGTCTTTATGTCGGAATCGGGCTTGATGGAGTGGTCGATCTCGTCGATGAGCTGATTTGCATAACGCTCTTCCACTTCGTTTGAGATAAGTGTCTCATAAACGTTTTTAAGGCAAGCCATGCTTGAATCGTTTGAATTATCGGTTTTAACGGCGGGCTCGACTTTGGTTTTTTCAGGCAGCTTATCATCCTTGGCTTCCGAAGCCGGCTTGGCTGCGGTCTTGTTTTGGAAATTCTGAAGGCCGTCAAGGAGCTGTTCTATGGCAAAAGGCTTATTGTCGTCTTCCTTGGGTATGACTGCGGAAAAACCGCCCTGAGTGCCGTTTGAATAGTTGACCTTTGTATTTAAAGGCGGGAGCGGCTTTTTTACGTATTCCGTGTCGTTATCCACAGAAGCGGTGACTTCCACGGAGCTCTTCCTGAAAAGCGCAAATATCCCCTTCGGTTTGATCTCTTTTATGTGTGTGATTATTACATCTTTTCCGAGTTCGAATTTCGCCTTTTCAAGAGCTTCTTCTTTTGTCGGAGCCTCAAATTTTTTGATCAGCATATCAGCAAGTCACCATCCCAACGGATTGAATTTCAACATTTGGTTCTATCTCATTGTAAGATATAACGATAAGGTCAGGATAATAATCCTTTGTAAGCCGTTTAAAATACATACGGACAATGGGTGATGTAACTATTATAGGATTTCCGCCGAGATTTTCAAGTTTTTCGACCTCATCCTTGACAGATTTCATAAGTTTTTGGTTCCTGTCGGGATCCATTGCGATATATGATCCCTGTTCTGTCTGTTTAACGGCGTTCATGATCTCCTGTTCAACTTTTGGATCAAGTGCTACTACATTTGTAGACTGGTTCACCGGGAAGTATTTGTTGGAGATATAACGCTTAATGCTCGGGCTCTGGCGGACATATTCGGTAAGAACGTCCGTGTCCCTTGTTGTTGTGGAATAGTCGGCAAGGGTTTCGAAAATGGTAACAAGATCTCGGATCGAAATGCCCTCGCGAAGCAGGTTCTGAAGTACCTTCTGAACCTCACCGATGCCCATGAGCTTAGGAATAAGCTCCGTAACAACGGTAGAATTGGATTCCTGGATATTGTTGACAAGGCTCTGTACGTCCTGTCTTGTAAGAAGTTCGTCAAGATGCTGCTTGATGACTTCCGTGAGGTGCGTGGCGATGATGGAAGGCGGATCCACAACGGTATATCCGTAAGATTCGGCGCGCTCCCTCTGGCTTTCCGTGATCCATATGGCGGGAAGATGGAAAGAAGGCTCGAACGTGGGGATACCGGTGATCTCCTCTTCTACGTAGCCCGGGTTCATAGCCATGTAATGGTCGAAAAGTATCTCGCCCTCGCTGACCTGAATGCCCTTGATCTTGATTATATACTGGTTGGGATTGAGCTGTATGTTGTCTCGCATTCGGATGGTGGGAACAACGCATCCGTATTCCAGTGCTATCTGACGCCGGATAAGTACTACTCGGTCAAGAAGGTCGCCGCCCTGGTTTGCATCGGCAAGAGGGATGATACCGTAACCGAACTCAAGCTCGATGGAATCCACATTAAGGAGCTGTACAACATTTTCGGGCTTTCTGATCTCCTCCGCGGAAGAATCCACTTCCGAGACTTCGGTCTCGACCTTCGCGACCTCGATCTTTGACTGGATGGAACGTGCAACGAGCACGAACACAACGCCGTAAAAAGCAAATACAAGGGTGGGAAGGCTTGTGAACAGACCGAGGACGATCATTGCGGCACCTACGATGTAAAGTACCTTAGGTGTGCTGAAAAGCTGTCCCAGGAGCAGGTCTCCCGTATTTGTATCGCTTGATACCTTGGTAACAACGATACCGGTTGAAAGTGATATTACAAGTGACGGTATCTGTGAAACAAGGCCATCACCTATGGTAAGCATTGCATAGTTATTGAGAGCGGTGGATATATCCATGCCCTGCATGAGCATGCCTGTGGCGATACCGCCGACAAAGTTTATGAGAGTGATGATGAGACCTGCGGTAGCATCTCCTTTTACGTACTTCGTGGCACCGTCCATGGAACCGAAGAAGTTACTCTCATCCTGGATCTTCTTTCGTCGTGCCTGTGCCTCTTTATCGGTTATGGCGCCTGTGTTTAAGTCGGCGTCGATGGACATCTGTTTACCGGGCATTGCATCAAGCGTGAATCTTGCGGATACTTCAGCCACACGCTCGGAACCTTTGTTTATGACCATGAACTGGACGATGATCAGTATTATGAACACGATACCGCCGATGATCATGTTGTCGCCGCCTACGAATTTACCGAAGGCTTCTACTACGGCTCCCGCATAACCTTTTGAAAGAATGTTTCTGGTAGACGAAACGTTAAGGCTTATCCTGAAGATGGTGGTAAAAAGCAGCATCGTCGGGAAAGCGGACATATTAAGCACTTCTGTGGAAAACAGTGCTGTAAACAGGATTATAAAGGCAACGGCTATATTGAAAGCCATCAGTATATCGAGAACAACTGTCGGCAACGGAATAATGAGGAACATGATGGCGCTCAGTAAATATATTCCGACAAAAACATCATTTTTCTTCATCTTTGAGCGCCTTTCTTAAGATTTTTGTTACTTTATTCCGGTTTTCAGGCTCCGGCAGCCTGTCTTCTCTTTCCCTGCTCGGTGGAATATACGTAAGCAAGTACTTCAGCGGTCATGGCATAGAGTTCTTCGGGAATTTCGGAATCTATGTCGACATTATAGTAGAGCATTCTGGCAAGTGCCTTATTTTCAACGATGGGGACATCACTGTCCTTCGCGATCTCTTTGATCTTTTGTGCCACATAATCCGCACCTTTCGCAACGAGTACCGGAGCGGATGATACGGTCTTATCATATCTGATGGCGCAGGCAAAATGCGTAGGGTTTGTGATGACGACATCGGCACTGGGGACCGCAGCCATCATACGGCGCTGAGACGCTTCGCGCATCTTGCTCTTGATACGCCCCTTGACCTGGGGATCACCTTCCTGCTGCTTGAACTCGTCTTTGACTTCCTGCTTTGTCATCTTCATGTCCTTCTTGAATTTGAAGTAATGATAGATATAATCGGCAAAGCCTACGATCATATAGATAGCGGATATCTTAAGACCGGTGTTTAAGACGAAATTACAGATGTATTTTACGGCGGCGGTGAGTTCTATCTCATACAGTATCTTTGCTGTCTCAATCTCACCGATGATGCTTGTATATGCTATGTAAAAGATCAGAGCGATCTTAACGACCGATTTTATGAGTTCAAAGACTTTATCAAGGGAAAACAGTCTCTTTGCGCCTTTTAAAGGGCTGAGTTTTGAAAGCTTCGGCTGCATGGGCTTTGCGGTGGGCTTCCACTTAACCTGAGCCACATTTACGCCGAAAGCAACGATCACGGCAATTATAAACACCGGAAGCGTTGTGATAACGATGCGGAGCAGATCCTGTCTTATTATGGCGGCGCAGAAGTTAATGCTGGGCATTTCAACCGCATAGACGGATATGGTCTTGTAGTTCTCTGGAAAAGTCTTCATGAGATTGTCGGCAAGAAATCCGGAAAACACTTTCAGGGTGATGAACAGTGCAAACAGCATGGAAGCCATAACAAGTTCCTGGCTCTTGTTTACCTGTCCTTCCTTTCTTGCGTCTTCAAGTCTTTTTGCGGTAGCGTCTTCGGTCTTCTCTCCGCCTGCGCCTTCATCGGCAAATCGTTGGAGGTCAAAAACAAGAAAAGGTCTGTATTCTTCTTTTAAAAGATCTTCTTTTGTCATTTGGGCCCCAATATCTCAGAAACACTCACAGATAGCTTGAAAAATTGAATATCTCAACTATGTATTCCTTAAGTGTGGTAAGTATCCAGCTTCCGATGATGATAAGCACAAGGAAAATGCCTAGAAGCTTGGGTACAAAAGTGAGTGTCTGTTCCTGTATTGATGTAAGTGTCTGAAAAATGCTTATTATAAGACCGATAACAAGGGATACGAGGAGCATCGGAAGGGACACTTTCAGAGCCAGCACCAAAGTCTGTGAAAAAAGATCTATCACAACCTGTTCAGTCATCAGCTTCCTCCAATCATGTATTCAAGTGCGTTCCTCATATTTTCGATCATGTTGTTGAATATCATGTCAGAGATCGAAGGCAACATGAGCGTTATAATGATGAGTACCGTTATACCGATCACGATCTTGAGCTGGTGTCCGATAACGAACATATTAAGCTGCGGAGCAACCTTTGCAAGTATCGCAAGAACGGTATTTACGATGAGTATCGCCGCAAATTCGGGAAGGACTATCCTGAAGGCGATAATGAAATAATCCGTAATGTATTTCAGGTAGATCCTGAACATCTCACTGTCGGCTTTGATCCCGCCTATCGGAAGAACGGTGAAGGAGTCCAGCACGGCCTTAAGAATGAAAAGATGCATGTTTGTGGCGATAAGCGTGAGCACGACACCGTAGTTTAATATGGTGCTGCTTATGGTAACGCTTATCTTGCTGGTGGGATCCAGCTCCTGGATGTTTGAAAGTCCGACTTCCATGTCAATGAGCTGTCCTGAAAGACCCAGGATATAGTAAGCAAGATTGGCAAAAAGTCCGAGAATAAGTCCCGTGATGACTTCCTTTGTCACAAGCACAGCATATCCTATAACACCTCCGTAACTTAAGGGCTCATAGGGAAGTGAGATGTAACATATAACGGCAACCGCCGTTGCAACCAGGGCTTTTCCTCTCGCAGGGACGCTCTGCAGGGAATAGACCGGCGCAACAAATATGAATGCCGAGATCCTTGCAAGTATGCAAAGAAGGAATTCAAGATTTTCAACGGTAAAGGATGCCATGGTCAGTAGAACGTCATCACAAGCTGTTCAATCACGAGCGTCCAGCCGTCAACAACTATAAACAAAAGTATCTTGAAGGGTGTCGAGATCGTTGTGGGCGGGAGCATCATCATACCCATTGACATAAGGGTAGACGATACGACCATGTCGATAACGATAAAAGGCAGATATATGATAAAGCCGATATAAAAGGCTATTCTGAGCTCACTGATTATGAACGCGGGGATAAGAACATATGTCGGAATATCGTCCAGGGACTCCACACTGGTTATCCCGGCCAGATTACAGAATAGGGACAGGTCAGCTTCATTTCTGATCTGCTTGAACATAAACTGTCTGAGTGGTTCCATCCCCTCGGTAAGAGCAACCTCATAGGTTATCTCGTTATTTTCCAGAGGCTTTATCGCTCTTTCGTTAACTTCGGCAAACACCGGTTCCATAATGAAGAACGTAAGAAACAGCGCCAGCCCAATGAGAACCTGATTGGGAGGCGTTGTCTGCATGCCTAAGGCAGCTCGTACAAAGTGCAGTACGATAAGGCACCTTAGGAAACTCGTTACCATTATGAGGATCGACGGAGCCAGGGAAATGACTGTCAGAATGATGAGAATGCGGAGTGTGGCAGAAAGGCCGTTTGCGGAATCATCATTGTTTCCCGAAGAAAGAGAAAGGTCTATGTCTCCGATGTTCCCTTCAAGCGAAAAACCTCTTCCGTTTGAAGTGTTTGTATCGGACGCATAGACTCTCACATTTTTTGAAACGCAAATAAAGATTAATGCAACAATTATTCCCGCCATTACAAAAAACATAAGCTTTTTGTAATTTGCTGCGAGCTTCGACATGTTGAATTAACCCTTATTAACCCTGTATTTTTTTACTACAAACCATCCGAAGAATCTTTTTCATTCTCCGGATCGGTCTTGAATTTCTTTTTTATTGAAGAAAACACATCCTGAAAGCTGGCCGTACCGGTATTTGAATTCGCCGAAGAAACTATCTCATCTTCGGAGAGTTCAGTGAGCAGATGTATGTCATCCTTGGTAATGCCAAGAAGGAAATACTTTGCTCCCACCCGGGCAATGGCAAGATACCTGTTCTGTGCTACGGAATATGTTTCCATGATCTCGATATTTCCGGCATTCTTTTGTTTAAGCGACTTGCTTGCGACAAACCTTGTCGTAAGATAGCATGCAACAAGAACAACCACAAATATGAGGATCACCCCGATGAGTTCCAAAAGGCTCTCACCGGAACTTTTGAGATATTTTTCCCCTGTGGCCGAAAAGATCGAATACATATTTAGCCTATTACTTTTCTGACTGCCTCAAGAACACGATCAGCCTGGAAAGGCTTAACGATGAAGTCTTTTGCGCCTGCCTGGATGGATTCGATAACCATTGCCTGCTGACCCATAGCGGAGCACATGATGATATTTGCGCTGCTGTCCTTTGCGCGAATAGCCTTGAGTGCACCGATGCCGTCCATCTCGGGCATGGTAATATCCATCATTACAAGATCCGGTTTTGTCTCTGAATACTTGTCGACTGCGATGGCACCGTTTTCAGCTTCGTCTGCGATCTCGTAACCGTTCTTTGTGAGAATGTCTTTGATCATCATTCTCATGAATGCTGCGTCGTCACAAATCAAAATACTCTTAGCCATATATAAGTCTCCTTGTAAAAGAAAGTGTATATGTATTTCGGTTGATTATAGCATAAATCACGATAAAATAACAATGGTATTCAGAATTATTTAATAAATCTTATAAACTTACTTAATCACGCTCGTAATCCTGACACCAAAGGATTCACCGATGACTACTACCTCACCTTTTGCAACGTATTTACCGTTAACCAGGACATCTATCGGCTCTCCCGCAAGACGGTTAAGCTCTACTACGGTACCGGGAGCAAAATCAAGTATCTCCTTGATGGATTTGCTGGTACGACCGAGCTCAACGGAAACTTCAAGCGGAACATCAAGCAGCAGGTCTATGTTCTCTGTCTGGAGAAGCGGTGACTGAACCTGCATGAAGGGCGAGAACTGTGCCGGATAAACGTTTGCTTCCGGAGTCTGTGCGTACATCTGAGGGTTCATCATCTGGGGATTCATCATTCCCATGCCCTGCATCATCTGAGGCATTCCGCCTGCCATGGCGGGATTTCCCATCTGTGACATATCCTGCTGAGGCTGAGCCTGTGCGGGCGCGGGTGCCGGTGAAGGTGCAGCTGCGGGTGCGGGTGCCGGTGAAGAAGCTGCTTTCGGCGGTTCCTCTCCTCCCGTGAACTTTCTGTAAAGGTCCTTGGCAAACTGAATGGGATAGAGCTGCATCAGGGTGGAGTCCACAAGGTCTCCGATCTTCATCTTGAAAGCTACCTGGCAGAACTCTCCTTTAAGGAAATCGGCGATGTCGCCGGCATCTTTGACCGTAGCGATATCGATGACATTTGCGGACGGAGGTGTTATGTCGACCTTTGTCTCGATCATGGATGAGATCGATGTGGATGCCGCACCCATCATCTGGTTCATTGCTTCGCTGATGGCGCTTAAGTGCATCTCTCCGAGAGGCTCATCGGTGATGGAACCGTCTCCTCCCATCATAAGGCTTGCGATTATCTTAACATCGGTTTCCTTGAGGATAAGGATGTTATTACCGTCAAGACCTTCTTTGTATAGTATCTGGATGAAGATACACGGCTTGTCATATGCCGAAACCAGCTGATCCCATGTAAGTATTCTTACTACAGGAGTAGAAATATCAACTTTCTGGTTTACAAGAGCCGCAAGGGTCGTTGCGGAACTGCCCATGGAAATGTTAGATATCTCTCCTATGGCATCCTTTTCATCCGCAGACAGATCTGTTGTCGGCGAGGATGCCGCTGACACGGTTTCTTCGGTATCGTCATCAGCCGAATTAAATAATGCGTTTATTTCTTCCTGCGATAATAAACCGTCCATGCTTACTCCTCTCTAATGATCTGTGATATCTTTATTGCGTAGGAATCCGATGATTCACCGGGCATTCCTTTGAATTTGTATATGTTTCCGACATATACGTCAAGCTCTTCGTTGACTTTTCTGTCCAGTTTGATGATGTCGCCTTTTGCCATGTTGATGTAGTCATTTACGGAGATAACGCTCTTTCCGAGTACGGTGCGGATCGGTATCTTCGCTCTCGCGATGGCTGCTTCGATGACTTCGCGGTAAGAACTGTCGTCCTTTTCCTGCATCGTTGAATACCAGTATTTGGTATTCAGTTTGTCGATGACCGGTTCAAGAACCGCATAGGGAATGCAGACGTTCATCATTCCCTCGACAACACCTATCCTGATGCTCATGGTGACAAGAGCCACCATTTCGTTGGGTGAGATGAACTGAGCGAACTGGGAGTTCGTCTCGATCCTTGTGAATCTGGGTTCAAGCTCAACTACGTTGCTCCAGGGCTCTGCCAGCTGGTTTGTTATCATGATGAACACGCGGTCGAGTATGGTCTGCTCAATGTCGGTGAAGTTTCTCGTCTTATCCAGCGGCATTCCGCTTCCGCCCAGCATTCGGTCAATTATCGCAAATCCGATGTTGTCGGAAAGCTCGATGATGATGTTTCCTTCAAGGGGCGAAAGATCGACGATACCGAGGAGGACCGGGTTTGAAAGCGCATTGGTAAACTCGGAATAAATGATGGCCTCGGAGTTTACGACTTCGATCTGGGTGTTTACACGAAGATAAGCCGGGAAATGCGTGGAAAGCAAACGTCCCACATGCTCGAAGATGATCTCGAGAGTACGCAAATGCTCCTTCGAAAACTTGGAAGGACGCGAGAAATCGTAGTTTTTGACAACGACTTCTTTCGTTTCCTTAAGGTCATCGGCATCAAGTTCACCTGTCGAAAAGGCTTTCAGCAGGTCATCTATTTCTTTTTGGGATAATACGTCTCCCATTTATACCCTCTTTAGCGTCATGATATATTGACCGCTTCGTTTAAAAACGAAGCATTATCCTATCGTTACGGAAAGGATCACTGAAATGATCGCATCAGCACTCTCAAAGTAGGTTCTGCAGTAGCTTAAGACCGCTGCATCGATGCTCTCTTTGTTCTCTATGATCTCATCTGCTGAGTACTGTGCGAGAACAGATTCGACATAATCGCGGAGCATGGGCTTCTGATTGTCAAGGTTAGCTGTTATTGTGGCATAATCGGAAGACTGATTGTTGAACACGATGGTGAACTTAACCTGAGCGTAATGTTGCTTTCCGTCAGCTCCTGCTTTTAAGAGGATCGTGATGTTGTCGCCGTCAGCCGTGATCGCAATAGCTTCTCTTGCGGAGAGCGGGATCTTCTGGTAATCCATCGCATCGGGATTTTCGAGCTCGAGATCGATCACCTGGCATATCCTTTTAACAAGCTCGTTGCTCTGCTTTGCGGCAGGCACGATGGAAAACAGCATGACCGCTGTAAGTATGATGTTTGCAATGACTGCAGCGAGTATTGCTATGGCAAGTATATTTTTTCTCATGTTTCCTCCAAAAGTTTAATTTCAGTCGGAATTTTTAAGATTGTAAAGCCTTATCTCAACACGCCTGTTCTTTGTTCTGCCTTCGTTGGTACTGTTGTCTGCGACAGGTTCGTGTTCTCCCCGTCCGGAAAAATAGATGTTGCTCCAGCCCATTCCCTTATCTTCGGCAAAATATGTCGCGACGCTTATGGCTCGGGCTGCGGAAAGGAGCTCGTTTGTGGCATATTTTGCGCCCGCTGTAGTGGGCACATTATCGGTATGACCTATAACTTCGATCTTATAGCCTCTGTATTGTTTTAAGATGTCTCCGAGCTTTGAGATGATGGAAACAGCGTCTTTTCTGATCTCCGCTTCTCCTGAATCGAAAAGCACGGCACCGTTTATCTCGATCTCCACAAATTCGTAGGTCTCGGCATCGATGACCACATCAACGTAATCTCCGAGATTGAATTTGTCGGTAAGTCCCACGACTTCTTCGTAGATAATGCCGGACTGTTCCTGATTCTCGGCGAGATCTCTCGCTGCAGCCGCCTCTGCGATCTGCTCGTCGGTCATTTTTTCAGAGGAAGCCTGATTTTCATTGTTGTTTCCGCCCTGACCGTTTTGCTCGCTCTCACCGTTATGAGTGCTCTCGTTTTCGTCATGCTCGTGAAGGGTATCACCGTGGTCTCCCTGTGCACCGTTATCTGTCTGATCAACATCGGTCACGGATTCACCGTCATCCGTCTTACCTGTGGTGTTATAATACTCATCAAGGTTTGATATCTGATGGGCGCCGCTGGAAATAAGTACACCGTCCTCAAAACTCGAACCGCCTCCGGTAAAGATGGAGAACGTATCGGCCAGGGATTTGATCATTGCTTCCGCCTTACTCTCATCAACGGATGACATTGAGAAAAGAAGCACGAAGAAACAGAGGAGCAGGTTCATGAGGTCCGAGAATGTTGCCATCCATGCGGGCGAACCTTTTGGCGGATCTTCCTGTTTTTTCTTTGCCAAATTTACTCACCGCCTCCCTCTTCACCGCCTTCACCGCCGATGGCGGCTCTGCGTTCGGGTGAAATGAAGCTCTTAAGTTTTTCTTCGATGATACGCGGGTTTTCACCTGCCTGTATGGAAAGAAGGCCTTCGACTACGATGGTCTTCGCCATTATCTCTTTTGCACTGTTTGATTTAAGTTTGTTGCCGGTAGGTGCGCAGATCCAGTTTGCAAGGAGTGAGCCGTAGAATGTGGTGATAAGGGCGATGGCCATGTTAGGACCTACGGCTGCGATATCGGAAAGGTTACCAAGCATGTTGATAAGACCGATAAGGGTACCGATCATGCCCCATGCGGGACCCATGCCTCCGAGGTTGTCCCAGAAACCGATGTTGCCTTTATGTCTGTCTTCAATGCACATGAGTTCGGTTTCAAGAATTGAACGAACGAATTCGGGGTCGGTACCGTCGACGATGAGAAGGATGCCCTTCTTCATGAAATCGTCTTCAATGGAGTTATTGGCTGCTTCTTCAAGTGCAAGAAGACCTTCCTTACGGGCAACGTTTGAAAGGTCGATGATCTGTTTGATTATCTCTTCTTCGCTGTAGTTGACAGGCTTCATTATGAGGGTAAAGGACTTAAGTCCGCCGACGAAGCTCTTAATGTCATCACACATTACAAGGCACGCCGCAAGGGCTCCTCCGAATGTGATCATTGCCGACGGTGCATCAAGGAATGAAAGCACGCTGGCAACACCTGCATCACCGAGTGATATGGATATGAAAATAAGTATGATCGCAAGGACCAGTCCTACGAGGGATGCTATATCCAAAACAGATTACCTATCCTTTCCGCAAAAATCATATAAAAAAGCATAAAATGCCAAATTTTTACCACTCTTGTTTATTATACAGAACTTGCAAAAAAACCACAAGATATTATACAAATATTTTTAAAAAAATACCATATATTGTAAACTCTTATTTCAGGAACTCCTGACCGAATATCTCTCTTTTGTATTCGATTATCTTCTTTTTTATCTCAAGAGGAGTCTCTTTTACAATGAAATGCTTGCCCGTAGTAAGCGTTATGGATGTATCCGGCACCTCTTCAAGCTGCTCAATAAGATCCGGATTTATCATGAACTTCTTGTCGTTTAAGCGGGTTACTTCGATCATGTTGTATACATTGCCGAAGGCATTGTACCCATCGGCAGCGCGTATTTAACGGTGCCGATGAAAGTTTGAAAGTTTATCTTTCAAACTTTGTCCTCCGTGCTTATCTCCTTTCTGTCTAAGATATGCAAAACTTGGGCGGGATCGTATAACCCGCCCAAATCTTTAGTTTATGTTATTATCTCTTAAGGTTTATAAGCTCTTCGAGAAGAGTATCGGATGTGGTGATTATCCTGGAGTTTGCCTGGAAACCGCGCTGTGTTGTGATCATGTTTGTGAACTCTGTCGAAAGGTCAACGTTTGACATTTCAAGAACGCCTGTTGAGAAGCTTCCGCCCGCTCCCGCGATGGACTTGCCGATGCCGTCGAAGGAACCGGAGTTCTGGGTTTCCGCAAAAAGGCTTCCGCCCACTTCTTCAAGACCTGCGGGGTTAGAGAATGTTGCAACCGCGATCTGTCCGAGGAGCTTCTGTGTACCGTTGTCATAAACACCGTAGATCATTCCGAGAGAGTCAACGGTGCAGCCCGTCATGTTACCAACCGCACGACCGGTACTAAGGCCGTCGATATCACCCTTTGTGTAGGAGATATTTGTTGTACCGCTGTTTGCGTACATTGTCATCTTTGAGAAATCAACATCGATGGGCTGTACAAAATTATCGGTAAGTGTGTTTCCTGTAGTTACATGGAAACCGACCGAATCATAATCGGCTGCCGCAAGCGCTGCCGCATCGGGAGCTGCAGCTGTATCAGCGGTAACAAACTGGAACTTACCTGTTGCTGCCGAGAAGCCGAGAAGCATTGTTGCGTTCTGGTTATTTGAGATCTCGCCTGTATCGGGATCAACATCATATGTTGTTCCCGGCTGTCCCCATCCGAAGTTGATGGTGGAAGCGATCTTCTCATATTTCTTTGTCGTTGTATTGAAAGTCGAAAGAATGGATTCTCCGTTGGAATCAAGAATATTGGTCACCTGGCAGTTATATATCTTGCTTGTGCTTCCGACTGTTGTATTGGGTGTGAGCTTAACGTTAACGGTATAGCTGTTACCGAGGGAATCGAAGAATGAAAATGCTGTGAGCTTACCGGTTGTTGAATCGAACGCGGTATCATTCTGGTCGATGTTTCCGGAGAATGTAACGGCCTTTGTTGCTTCAGGCTCGGAATAAAGGTTCTCTGCGCTCATGATGCGAAGAGGGCTAACCGCGTCGGCAACTGTTGCCTTCTCGTTATCGGGATCTACCTGCCATCCCATAACGCGGTAACCGTCGGCATTACATAATGTACCAAGGGAATCGATCTTGAAGGATCCTGCCTTTGTGAAGTAGTTGGAACCACCGTTGTTTACAACGAAGAAGCTGTCGCCCTCGATCATGATATCGAAGGGGTTATCGGTTCTCTGGGAACCGCCGGCAACTGAAATGTTTGTGGTGATGGAATTAACGGAAGAACCGAGACCTATCTGCATAGGGTTCTGTCCTGCTCTGCCCATGTCGGCATTGGGACCGGTGGCTGCAGATGTTGTCTGGTAAAGAATGTCCGAAAATGTAACTGCACTTGCTTTAAAGCCCACGGTGTTAACGTTAGCGATATTGTTACCGATAACGTCCATCCTTGTCTGGTGGACTTTGAGTCCGGAAACTCCGGAATACAATGATCTCATCATAGTGATTTGCCTCCTATGTGGTTTCCTCCCATCTGGCGGTCAGGGAGGATATCGCCCCCGTAGCAGGTCCGGCGATATGTTTATGATTACTGAATACTTTATCGGCATTTAAAGCTGCCGTCTTTAGTAAATTTTTGATTAAGCTATGACTGCTCCGTCAATATTTGAAAATACTTTGGAATCGTCTCCGGTAACGGCGGTAACAACCGTGTTGTTCTTGATGTTCACGATGAACGCTATGTCGTCGACCATGACGAGTGATTCGTTGATCCCCTTCTGTCCGGCCTGTTTCACGCCGTCGTTTAAGCGTTTCATCTGTTCGTCCGAAAGATCGATGTCCCTGTCAAACAGTCTCTCGCTGGCATGTTTTGAAAATTTAACCGTATTTACAGCTTCACGCTTTAAGGCGAGCATCTCTTCAAAGCTCGTGCCCGGAGCAACGGTCACATTGTTTCTTGACCTGTTGTTGTTAAGCAGCTCCTGCATCTGCTGTATGGATACGTTTTGGTTAAATCCTATGTTATTCATTCGGATCCTCCGTTATCCCTGAAATGTCGGTATCTTCCGTTTCCTCAGTTCCTTCTGTCTTAGGATGTGTGTTGTATGTATGGATCTTTACGGCATCGTATACGGTAGTGTAGTTCTTGTCGTCAAATACCACATCCACGTTATAAAGTCCTTTTTCAAGCTGATTTAAAAGCTCTGACTTTATGGTTACAGTATTACCCTGAAGATATGCATACTCGGAAGAAAGTACCGTATTACCGATCTTTAATGCAACATCATGAGCCTCAGCTATATCGGAACCGAGATCGACTTCAAATTTAAGATCCTCCGGATCTTCTCCGTTGAAATCAAACTCATATTCTTTTAAAACCCCCGGCTGATGCTGCTCGTAGAAGAAATCGCTGTCAACGATCTGATAAAGATCGGAAAGTGCATAAAGGCTTCCGTTTACGGAGAACCTTGTCTCTCCACCGGAAGTGTTCACAAAGTCCACCGTGCCGCTCTTGAAATATGTCTTTCCGTTTGCGTCCGTAGTCTTTACTGTGACCTGTTTTCCGATCATGGAGAACATCTGCGATGTCTCTGTCGTATCCGTAAGTGACTGCAATTCTTCAAGTGAACTGAATGTTGCCAGCTGTGAGATCCATTCGGTATTTGTGGAAGGTTCCAAAGGATCCTGGTTTTTCATCTCTGCCACAAGAAGCTGAAGGAATGCGTCTTTTCCGAGTTTGGAAGTGCCTTTCGTGCTCTCTTCGCTTGATGTGGTCTTGGTAGATGTATCGACCGTTTTTCCGTTGTTGACGTTTGCAACCAATAAATCCGAACTGCTCATGATCTCCTCGTTTCTAAGCACTGTAGCTTACCGTGCTCGTTCCGTTGTCTATGTAACTCTGCGATACAAGATCTATATCGTCGTCAAAGCTTATGCCTTCATCCTTTGAAGTGAAATGCTTCTTTCCCGATCCGTGACCTGATGCCTCTTCCTTTGCACCACCGTTATTTTCATCGAATCTGAAATCAGAAACCGCAACTTCGACATTTTCAACCTTAATGCCCTTCTCGTTAAGGGTTTCCTTGAACTGAATGAGATTTGCCTCAATCGCTTCCTTTGCGGCATGTGATTCCGTTGTGAACTTTGCGGTTACGACACCGTTGTTTTCCTGTACAGTGACTTTAACCTTACCGAGAGCTTCCGGTGTGAGCTGTATCTCAATGGACTTGCTCTCCTGACTTACAGCGACTTTTACTTTTTCAAGTATCTGTGCTGCGATCTCAGATATGTCGTAGACCTTCGTGGCACTTTCAACCGCATCTGTCTTAAATGCTTCGAAGGCTTGTCCCACGTTGTTTACAAATGCATCAAAGGATGAATCTTCTCTGCCCCTGTCTTTTGAGCGGTCGCTTCCGGAATCACTTGTCTTTGCTCCGGTGCCTGACTTTGACTCTTCTGTGTGTAAAACCTGATCGGCTGTCTTTATATCGGTCTCTTCCTCATTTCCGATATCAAATGCCTTTGTTTCGTCATTATCCTTTGTCTTTACAGTCTTTACGGCTATCTCGTTCCCATCCTGTGAAACGATCTGTTCTGCCGTGTAACCAGTTTTTGTTTCGATCATTTTGATGAGGTCTGATATCTTAGAATCTATCTCATCCGGGTCCTCTCCGTTAAATACGGCGGCTACAAGATCCTCCGTTGCTTTCTGGACCGAAGCCATAAGGCTGTCGAATTCTGAAAGTGCCTCATCATCCGTGAACAGTTTTGTCACATCGCCTTCAAGCTTTACGGAAGCAAATAATTCGGACATTCCTTCCGTACCCGTAAGATCTGAGAAGTCAAGACCAAGTTCCTTCATTGACCCGTCAAGCTGTTCGGGTGTGATG
>JAEEGL014174656.1_pt1 | contig 20316 bp, 17 predicted proteins | sample 9134231 | NCBI WGS metagenome assembly JAEEGL01 (sample SAMN16246548, study PRJNA631951) | gut metagenome | biome: gut microbiome; feature: rumen; material: fiber-attached | host: Bos | place: Iran: Karaj | collected 2018-10 | reverse complement strand
TAATTCAATATTATTATTGTTTTCTTTTTCATTTAAATTAATATTTGATACAATAAATTCATCTTCAGAATAAAATTGTGATTTTTCATTATCTAATAAATAAAAAGAAATATCACAGTCATCATTTAATTTAGAGTCAAAACAGTTTTTATAAGTAGTTAAATCTAATAATATTTCAGTCGAATTTTTGATTTCTGAAAAATCATTTGAATCTATTTTATAAATTATATATATTTTTTTATTTACTTATAAATTGAGAATTCGTTTCCATCTTTTTTTTAATATTTTTATTATAATTCTTCACTGTTTCAAGTTTATTTTTTTTCTCTAAATGTTATACAGATTATTTAAAGTGTTTAAATAATTTATTTTAATTTAATTTATATATTTTTTTAAAATGAATTTTGAGTTTAAAGGTTTTTATTATATTTTTTTTTAATTTATATGGGTTGTAATGTTTGCAATAATAAAAATGATTTGAATGTTGAACAATTAAATGAAAATAAATATAATAATAATGAAGATTATAATAATAGTTTTTTAAGTATTATTAATCCAAATAATAATAAAGAGAATAATAATGAAAATCAGATAATTAAAATTCCATCAAATATAAATAAAAAAGATAAAGAAAATATCATAGAAAAAACAAATTCTTTTAATTCAACAAATCATACTTTTAATCAGAAAATAAGTTTAGATAATTTAAGAATGTTAATGTTAAATGAAATAAATTTTTCTAGAACAAATCCAAAAAAAATAAGTGAAAAAATAGAAAAATATGAAAATAATATAGGAAAAAATTCAAAGAATGAATATTATATTAAAGTAGATAATTATAATAAAATAAAATTATTTAAAGGAATAGAAATAATAAATAATTGTAAAATATTTTTAAATAATTTAGAAGAACTTTTTCCTTATATATTAAAAAATGAATTAACATTTCCTTTTAATAATAATAATAATCTTAATTTAGAAGAAACAATAAGTGAATTTAATTTAACAAAAACTTTAACACAATTAAGTAAAGAATTAAAGTTAAAAAAAATAGAAATAATAAATTTTCATTATGATATAATGAATTCTAATATTGAATTATCTGTTTTATTACAAATTATTGATGATACTAATTCTCAATTTCAAAGAAGAAAAAATATTTTTTTAAAAGATGCTAAATATATTGGAATTAATGTTGGAAGAATTAATGAAAGTTTATTTTGTTATTTTCTTATTTTTGCTAAAGATTTATAACAATAATTTTTTTGTATATTTTTTTTATTTGAGTTTTATTTATAAATTCTTATATTAATGAAGATTTAAAATGATTATTAATTTTTTAAAATTTATATTTTAGTTTTTATTTATAAATTTTAAAAAGAATGTTTTTGAATTATTAAATAAAGTTAAATCAAGATAATTTTATTTAATAAATTATTAAGCTATTTAAAATTCTTATTTATATTATTTATTTAGGAATAACTTATACTTTATTATTGCAAAAGTTCAAAAAACAAATGTTTTTTTTTTTAAAAATATGATTTTTTATATAAATAAAATATTTCTTTATCATTTCATTATTTTTTAATTTACTTCGTTATTATTATTCAATTTTAATTACTATTATTATTAATAATATTATTATTATTAACATTAATAGTATTGTTCTGTTTTTTTCTAGTATTTTTATTTCATTCTTTATATTCTGAGATTTTTCATTGTTTTTCTTCGATTTATTTTAATTTATTAGTTTTAGGAAAATTTATTCAGTTTAAACACTTTCTTTATTTTCTTTTAATATTAATTTTCATTCTATTTTTTTTTCCAAATATATTTGATTTAAATCATTTTTAATTAGATTTTCAAAATTAGTTTTCTTTTTCTTTTTCCATTATTATTTATTTTTTTGTTTTTGACTTTTTTTAAATTGTCCTAATTTTTTTTATTAAATTAAATAAATATTTTTTATATTTTCTTTCATTTTTTGATTAATAATTTTCATTTCTTTAATTGATGATATTCATTAAATTAAACATAAATATTTTTGTTCACTCTTATCGAAAAAAAATTGAAAAACACATCTAAGATAATTTTAAATATAAAACCTTTTAAAAAAGGAAGAGAAAAAGGAAAAAAAAAAGAAAAAATGAAAAATATCTTAAAAAAAAAAAATTTCTAAAATGTAAAAAAATAAATAAATGAAAGTAAAAAAAAGTAAAGAAAAGAACAAATAAAACATAATATAAAAATATCAAAATAATAAAAAACTAAATTAGTATAAATAAAGAAAAAAAAAAGTAAAAAATTGTAAAAATTTTAAGAAAAAATAAATTTCTTCATTAATTTTTATTTATAACATAAAATGAAAAAGACGAATTTTGCTGATCGAGAAGCATTAACATTAAAAGAAAGTAAAGAATCACATTTAAGTGAATCAAAGACAAATTTTAATTATATAAATTTTTGGAGTTATATTAATGAAGAATTTTTTAAAGAAATAACTGATAAAAGTTTTTATCAAACTGAAGAATTAATTTATAAACTTTCAAATAATGGTAAGAAAAATTTTTTTATTTCTTTTTTTTTTTTTTTTAGATTTTAATCAAAAATGTAAAAAAAATAATCATATTCAAAAAGATAAAGAAGATGATTTTTTTATTCCTTTTAAAATTTTTTCTCAAAGTATTTTTTTAAAATTTTATATATTAATAAATAAGACAATAATCTTTATAGTTTTATTTCGAAGAATTTCAAATTTATTTCTTTAAAAGAGAAAATTTCAAATAAGAATTTCAAAAATATAAATGAAGAAATAAATTATTTAGAAGATTTAAATAGAGAATTTGAAACATATAATAAATCAAATTTGAATGAAATAAAAGAAAAATATGAAAAAGAAATAAGAAAAAATAAAAAACCAGAAAAACAAAAAATAGAAGAAATAGAATTAAAATTACAAACTTTAAGTAAACAAATATATAATCTTCAAATGAAACAAATATCAGAAAGTATAATAAGAATTCAAAAAGAAAAAAAAAATAATAATTATATTATTTCTTTTGATCCAAGTGAAATTTTTAATAAAGTAAAAATTAATGGAAATGAATATTTAGAATTAATGTCTTTTAGAGATAATTCAATTTGTGGAAATGTACTTGAAGCTTTTATTTTAAATAATAATATTTCAAATTCTAAAATAATTTATAATAGAAATATAGATAAACATAAAGAAAATATACAAAAAGAAAAAATGACTATAGGAAATTTTGTTTTACCAACATATAATTTTTGTCATCAATGTAAATTAAAAAAATTAAATGAATGTTTAATTAAATGTCAAATGTGTAACAATAATATTATTATTGAAAATAAACCAAAACCAAAAGTCAATATTTTTTTAGTAAATAATTGTTTTATTATTCAAAAAGAAAAAATTTACTTATTATTTAATTATGATGGAAATATAAAAGAATTAATCGATAATTACTTTTCTTATGAAAAGAAAAACACTTATTTTTGTAACAGATATTATTGTGAAAATTGTTTAAAACAAAATTATGAAATTAATTTAGATGAAAATGAAAAAAAAAAATTTATTTGTCCTTTTTGTATTAATCATTGCTCTTGTTCAAGATGTTTAAGAAAAGAAGAATTAATGAAATTAATTGCTTATTATTTAACTTTAGGAGGAAAAATTGATAATTTATATAATTATTTAAAAGGGAAAAATTCTATTTTTGAAAAATTAAAAGATGATATTTTATTAAGTAAATTTATTTGCTTTAATTTATCTAATTCTGAAAAAGAAGAAATTATTCTAAATAAAAAAATAAAAGTAGAAGATTTAATTCAATTTAGAAATAAATTTGAAATTCAACAACAAAATTTTGCTTATTTTTTTGAAAAAATAAGGAAACAAAGACAATTTAATTTAGTTGATATGGAATTAATCAATTTAAAATTAAATGAAAATGATTTTGTTAATAAAAAAAGAAAATTTAATTTAATTGATGATAATGATAATGAAACTAAATCTTCTTCTAATGAAAATAATAATCAAAGTAAAAAAAGGAAAAATAATAATATAAAAAAGAAACTTTCTTTATAAGTTATAATATGCACTTTTATATATTTTAACTAAATTTAAATATTTTAAATTTATTATTATAATTCTAAAATATAATTAAAAAATTCTTTTCAAATTTTTTCAAACCGAAATAAAAAAATAAAAAATATATAATAAAAAAAAAATGAAAAAGAAAAATCCAAAAGATTCTAAATCTAAAAAGCAAGCAAAAGCACAAAATACATTTGTGCCTCAATCACAAATGAAAAATATTCATAATCAAAACTTAATAGAATGTCCTATAGAAAAATTAAATGAAAATACAAAATATATTCCATTTGCAGAGCCATTTGAAATTCCAAAAGAATTTGAAAATAAAACAGAAGAAGAATGGAATAATGAATTATTAAGTGAAGAATTATATGAAGATCCAGATCAAATTGAATTAGAAAATAATTTACCTTTAACTTTTTTAAAAATGAGTAAAAATGATATTCAGTGGTTACGTCCTAATGATTATATTATTAATTATAATATTGACAAAGAAATTAAAAAATTATATCCTAAGAAAAAATATTATTCTATGAGAGAAAATATCAAAGAAGTTTATTATGAAAGTTTACAAAAAGAAAATGAAGAAGAAGAAGAAGAAGAAGAACAAGAAAATTTAAATGATATAATGAATGATGATTCAAATATATTAAAAAAGACAATTTATAAGGATTTTTATAAATATTTAGAGAATGAAAATATTATAACAGTGATTAAATTTACAGAAAGAGATGAAAGTGAAGAAGAATATAAAAAAAGAGTTGAAGATACAATTGAAAGAGAAAAAGAAGAATTGAATAAATTTAAAAATCAAAAAGGAAAAGTAAATCCTAAAGGTCCTAAGCCAGTTATGCCAATTGTTCATAAACCAGAAGATTTTGAAAAAGGGAAAATTTTAGATAAAAGTCCAAGTAACATTGATGTCAAATATTTAATTGATAAATATAAGAAAGAACCTAAAATTTCAAATGAAAAAATTTTACTTGATTCTTTTTTAAGTTGGGTAAGTTCAATATATCAATTTATTTTAGATTTAGAAATTGAAGATTGTTTTGAACAAAAAAATATTTTTTCTAATATTTATCCTCAAAAAAATGGAGTTCCAATTTATAATAAAAATGGACATTATGTTGTTAAATTATATTTTATGGGAAAACCAAGAAGAATTGATATTGATGATAGAATTCCTTGTGATAAAAATGGAGAATTTATTTTTCCTAGATGTGAAAGTTTAAATGAAATTTGGCCTGCTATTTTTACTAAAGCTCTTTTAAAATTAAATGTTTATAAAGTTAAACATCCTTTTTATAGTAAATTTGAAGAAAATGTTGATACTAGCTATATTTATGCTTTAACTGGTTATCACAGTGAAATTATTGAAAATGTTGATAACGAAGAAAAAATTGAAAATATTTTAAGTAATAATATTAATGATGATAATTATATTAATAAAAAAAAATATTTACTATGTTTAAATTATATTAAACCTGAAATTGATAATGATGAAGATGATGTTTATTATGAAGATTTAATTGAACAATTCAATAAAGAAAAAGAAGACGAAAAAACAAGAGAATTAAATGAAAAAATTCAAAAACAAATTGAACAACAAAAATTAAGAAAAATGGAAGAAAATAAGAAAAAGCAATTAAAGAAAAGAAATACTATACAAAAACAAGATTTAGTATATAAGCAATTATCTTCAATAACAGATTCTTATTGGAAATTAGATGAAAAGAGAAAAAATAAAAAAACAAGAACAAGTTTAATATTAAGAAATCCATTTGTTTTAGATGTTAAATTAAATGTTATATCTAATTATGCTTATTCAGTTAGTGATTTTTTTTCTAATGGAAGATTTAATATGAATAGATTAAAAGTTTTAGATTTTACAGATTTAAAACAAACTCTTAAAGAAAATACTGTTGTTTTTAAACAATTATCTGCTGAAGAAAAAAAAGAATATATTAAACAAAGAAAAGAATTAAAAGCTAAACAATTATCTATTAGAAACAAGAGAATTGAAGAATTAAAAAATGAAGGAAGAAATTTTTTAATTATTAAAATAAAAAATAATTCAATTGGACAATATAAATTAAATTCAATATTAGCATATTCAGAAGAAGAAATATTCATGGCTAAAAAATGTATATTAAATAATTGGAAATATCCACCTCCAAATTTTTTTGATTCTGCCTTTAAAAAATACGATGAAATTATAGAGAAAGAAAATACAAAAAATGAGGGAGCAAAAAAGAAAATAACAGGATTAGATTGGACAAGAAATAATTATCTTCAATTAATAGGGAATGATATAAATATATATGAAGGAACAGAAGAAAATCCAATTAAAGATCCAATAGTAAAAACTTCAGGAGGAAATTGGATGAGTCTTTCAGATTTTAAAAGTTTATTTAATACTTTTTTAATTTTACATAATCCTAAAGTTTTATTTGTTGGAGGTAATGTTTCTGTTGATGATACTTGGTACTATTTTAAAGTAGATATTTATGAACCCATTGAAGATTTTTATGTTTTAAAATTAAATTCAAGTAATATCGAAAATAAAGATAAATATTATTCTTCTTTTTTAATTTTTGAACCTAATTCTGATAAAACTTTACCTAGTAAAGATAAAATTTATTCTTATATTATTTTCGATATTGTTGATAATGAAAAAAATGTTATTGAAAAAGATATTACTTTAAATAAATTTTATTCTACTTATAATATTGAAAATTTAAATGGAAAAAAAGATTATTATATCATTTTCAAAGGAGGAATTTATCAATTTGGTTTTTATTTACAATTATTCTCTGAAGGTCATTCTATTGAAAATATGACTTATTCAAATTATTTAAAAGATAATTTTAATTATGAAATATCTTCTTTTAAAATTGAACTTCCTAATATTGAAAATAATACTTATTATTTAATTTGTAGAATTCATATTCATCCTAATTTAAATGAAGATGGAACATTAGTTAATGAAAACAATGGTCCTTTGAAAATTTTATTTAATGTTAAATATGCTTTGAAATATATTAAATCTTATATTCAAATTTTCATATGTAAAGAAAAAGATTATAATTTCAATAGAGAAGTTTTTATTAATGAAGAAATTGATTTAGAAGAAGGAGAATATTTTGCTGTTTTTTCCTTTGATAAATGCTATTATACTTTAAAAGAAGATGAAATTGAAATTGATGTTATTTATTCTAATATAAATTATAAAGTTGAATTAATTGAAAATATTGATTATTGCCAAATTAATGATAAGTATATTCCTAATAGACATAATATTATTTTTAGAGAAATGATTTATTCAAGTGATATTGTTTATACTTCTCTATATATTACTTTAGAAGATCCAAATGCTCCGTTGAATAATAATAATACTCAAAATCAAGAAATACCTCAAACTTTACCAACAGAAAACAACGAGAAAAAAGAAGAGAAAAAAGAAAAAGAAGAAGAGAAAAAAGAAGAGAAAAAAGAAGAGAAAAAAGAAGATAAAAAGGAAGAGAAAAAGGAAGAGAAAAAAGAAGAAAAAAAGGAAGAGAAAAAAGAAGAAGAAAAAGAGATAGAAAAGCCATTAACAGATAAAATAAAATTAATATTCGAATTATATCAACTAATAGATATAAATGAAGAATCAGGTAAATTAATAGAAGGGAAATTTTCATATGGTCTTCGTGGAATTCTATTAAAAAAATATGAGACATTCAATACATTAATAATTCCTCACATAACATTTACAGGAGGTTTATTAACACCAGAGAAAGGAGCAAAAGGTAAAAAAAACGAAAATGAAGCTCCTCAAGCTCAAATATATCCTTATTTATTAATATGTTACATTGATGAATCATTTGATATAAAAAATTCAATAGCAAAAAATGAATTAAAATGGAATATTTATATTTTTTGTTCTGATTCTATTTGTTTTTGTAAAGATACAACAAAAGAAGAACATGAAAAGGAATTAAAGGAAAATTGGGAAGTGAATGAACCTGGAAGAGCTTCAAAGGCCAAAAATTCAAGGAAGAGATTTTTATTGGAAGAAGAAAGGAAAAATGGAGGTGAAATTTCTGAGGAAGATAAAAAATTTTTAAGTACTCAAAGAGTTAGGAAAATTAATACTGATAATGATGGTGGTGATAATAATGGAAATGAAAAAGGAGATAAAGGAAAAAAAAATGTTAAACCTCAAATTAAGAAAAGTACCGTTAAAGATCCTAATAATAAAGAAGATAATGTTAAAAGAGAAAGTTTAAAAAAAAATAAATTATTACCTTTACCTAATCAACATTGTTCTGATTATATTAAAAATTATTTAGAATATTCTTATATGAATAGAACTATTCAAATAAATAATATTGATGATCAATTTCAAAGTAAGAATTAAATTTATTTAATTTTTTTTTAGAAATAATAAACACTGATGAAGTTCAAAATGAAAAAAATCAAAAAATAAATGAAACATTAGAAGATTTTAATAAAACAAAAACAGAAATGAGTCAAACATTTTATAAAAACACAGAAGCAAAAGAAGAAATGTTAAATACATTTTATAGAACAGATATGGGATTTCGAAGTAAAGAAAGAGAAAGATTTAAAGATTTAATTTCTAATAGAAATAATTTAAAAGAACAATTTCAAAGTAAAATAACAGCTGAAAATAATGTTAAAGATATATTGAAAAATCATATTAATAATAATTATGATATTAATTTTATTGTTTCTACTTATAATGATTCTTGTAATGCTTTAGGAAAAGATAATGAATTATGTGTTCAATTATATGATTTAATTTGTAATAAGAAAGAAGAAGAAATTAAAAATGGATTAAAGAAATTTACTCCTAAAGATAAAAATAATATTATAAAAATTATCGAAGATATTGAAACTAATCAATGGAATATTGATCCTGAAGTTGTTAATAAATTAAGAGAGTTAATTAAGTAATATTTAGAAAATAAAAAGATATTTAAATTTTTTTTATTTTATTGATTAATTTTTTTTTGTTATAAATTTATTTTTTTTTCATGGTTTTTAATTTTTAATATTTATTAAATAAATAATACTTTTAATTTGAAGTTAATTTAAAATAATAATTTCCTTTCCTCTCAATATATAAATAAACGAAAAAATTTTAAATTAAATATAATTTATGAGTTCTAATCCATCAAAAAAATATTTTTTAAGAAAAAAAAGAGAAAGTAGAACAGAAGATTTTAAAATATTATATAATTTAACATTTTCAAATAGAATATCTTCATTTAAAAGAAATAAAATAAATTCAAGAAAAGATTTCAAAGAAGATGAAAACAAAAAAATATCAAGTGAAAAAAGTCAAAACACAAATTTTGAGAAAAAATCAATTTCTAATTCAAATAAAACGAATTATTCAATTAATAATAATGATAATTCAGAATATAATTTTTCAGAGCGGGAAGAAGAAAAAATATATTTTAAAGTGAAAATTCCTTTATTTAAAGAATTTATAAATGAAAAAAATGAAATAATTAAATTTAAATGTTATCCTGATTATCATTTTAATTGTGAAAAAATTTCTGAGAAAATTCGAAAAAATATTTACTGTGATTTTGATAATGATGAAGAAAGTGATAATGGTCAAATCAAACATGAAAAAAAAAAAGTAATGAATTTCTTAAAAGACACTTTTGAACTCATTCAGAACAGTGAAAATTATTTACAACAAAATTTGACTAGAAAAATGGTTTTTGGGAAAATGTAATTTTCTAAGTTTCTTTAGGTAAATTTATTTTATTTTCTTTTTAGTTTAATTATTATGTAATTTAAATTAGGTAATTTTTATATTAAGTTTAGAGATTTTTTTTATTTGTTTTTTTATTTTCATTCTTTCCAGAAACATATTTTAGAAATTTTTAAAATTTTTTAAATATTAATTATAATAAAATAATTAATTAATAAAATGAATTAATAGTATTTCATAAATATTTTATAATATTAATATAAATAATAAAAAAAAGGTAATTAAAATCCAAAAAAAAATTCCTTTTAAAATTTAATATAAAAAATAAAAATTTATTACTTTTTTTTTTTTCCTTTTTTTTTTCCTTTTTTTCCTTTTTTTTCTTTTAGCTCTGCAAAATATTGATTAACTCTATTATTAAAATCATCTTCCATTCTTTTAACATTTTCATTGAAATTATTTAAATAAAGCATTTCAATATCTTCTCTTTCTTTTTTTCTAGTTTCTTCCAAAGTTTTTCTGGCTTCAATAATAATTTGAGTATCAATATTATCTTGATAATTACTAGTCATTCTTTTTCTTTCTTTCCATTCATCAGTTCTCATTTTAACATAAGCTTCATTATTATTTTTTAAATGTTCTTTAATAGTACCAATTTGTTCAATTGATAATCCAACACTTTCATATTTACTTTCATCATCTGCTCTTTTTTCATTTGGTCTGTCTTTAAAATCTTTATTTTGAAAAAATTCTAAATTTATTATTGTTTTGTTTGTTCTCAAACAATCAATTATTTTATTTCCTACTTCAGCATTTAATCTATTATTAGCTAAATTTAATGATATTAACATTGTATTTGATTTTAAACCTTGTAATAAATCTTCTATTCCTTTAGTATCTAATTCTTTATCATTACCTTCAATTTTTGTTAAATTATTATTTTCTAAATCTAAATATCTTAAAGTATTATTAACTTTCAATGCTTCACCAAATGCACTTCCTGTTTTTGGTCCTAAGAAATTTCCTTCTAATTCTAATCTTCTTAATTTTTTATTTTTTTTTATCATTCCTGCTATTCTTATTCCTTCAATATCATGTAAATTTTTTCTACTTAAACTTAATGTTAATAAAGATGTATTTTTTTCTAATATTGTCATTAATAAATTAAAGTCCCATCCATCTTCCATATTATAATTTGGAAATGCTAATTCATATGCTGATGTATTTCTTAATATTGTAGAAAAAATTTCATTTAAATTTCCTTCTCCTTCTTTTATTGATCTTTCAAATTCTTCAAAAGTTGATTGTTCTCTTTCTGCTTCTTGTTTTTTTCTAAGACGTTCTGCTTCTTCTCTTGCTAATTTTGCATTTTTCTTATTTGCCATTTCTTCCATCTTTCTCTTCTTCTTTTCTGCTTCATCTTTCTTTTTCTTCTCTTCTTCTTGTTCTTTTCTTAATTTGTCATTCACTCTTGCATTGTCTGGACGAATCAAACCATAGTATTTATCTTTCATTAATTCTTCACGTGTTAATTCTATGTCTTCTTCTTCTGCCATTTTTTTTTATTATATCTTTTGGGAGTTATATATATTTAAATTGTTTGTTTTGGATTTTTTTTTATTTTTTTAATTTTTTTATTTTTTTTTTATTTTTTTCAATTCATATGAGGAACAATGAGTTTAAGAAAAAACTTTTTAATGTATTTTTTTATTTTTTTTATACAATTTTTTTCCCCGTTTTAGATTTTTAATGGAGTTAAATTTTATAAGGATGAAGATGAAAGTGTTAATAAAAATTTTGGGTTAAGTAGCTATAGAAAATTGAAAAGAAATAAAAATTTAGATTTTTTAAAGCCTATTGGTAAATACATAATATAATATTATATTATTAGATTTAGATTTTAATAAATCAAAAGATTTTAATTTTAATAATGATAATAATAATAATAGATATTCTTCATTGGATTTTTCAATAACTGAAAGAAGTAAATATAAAAGAAATAATAGTAAAACATTATTGTCAAATTTAACAATTGAAAATAATGATAAATTAAAATTAAAATTACAAAAAAAAATAGATTATTTAAAATCAAATTATTTTTCAAATAATAAATTTATATATTTAAATACTCCAATAATAAAGCCAAAAATAACAAGTTCTTTTATAAATTCATCTCAATTTAAAAAAGGAATTTTTTCTCCTAATACAAATAATTATAATATTAATAATTTATCTTTAAATTCATCAACAATAAAAAATCAAATTCCAATTAGAAAAAATATAAATTTAAAACAAAGAAATAAAATAATAAAAATAAAAGAAGAAGAAGATTTATATAAATTTTCAATATTTAAATTTAAATAATAATTTGAATTAATTTTATTTAATACAAAATCTAATCAAAAATAGAAAAAGTTTTTAATTTAATTTGATTATCTTGAAGTAAAATTTTAGCTCTTCTATAAGATAATTCACTTAAAGGTTCCATTTTAATTTTTTTAAAAGTTTTAACAGATTTTTTACCAAAATTATCCAAAATTGAAGAACCAAAAGTACTATTTTCTCCTAAAGAATTATTAGAAAGACAAAAATTATTTGTTGTTTTACTATTATTATTTCCTAAATAATATTTAGTTTTTATTTTTGGTATTTTTTCATTTAATAATTCACTTTCTATTGTATTTTTATTTACTATTGGAAAAATATTATTTATCATTTGAACTAAAACAGCATATTTTTGTTCTGGATTCATTTTCTCAAAATCACATTCTGAAAAATCTTCTAAATTTAAATATATATTTTCACTGTTCTTATTTATATAATTATTGTATATTTTTTCAAGAGCTGAATCATATAATTTTAATATATTTGTATATTTTTTATTTATGTAATCTAATTTTGATTGTGCTGTCTCATATTTTAATCTATAATTTTCTTTTATTTTTTCTTTATTTAATAATTCCTTTGTTATTAAATATTTATTTGATGGATTATTACTTGAATTATTTTTTTTATGATAATTTCTAATATCAATAATTGGACTTGGTTTAAATTTAATTATATTATTTAAATTAATTGAACTATTTTTAGGAAATAAATGAGTTGAACTTGAATGAATATGATTATGACTAATATTCACATTATTATTATTTGGAGAATGAGTTTTATTATATTTAATTGGTTTACTTATTTCATGTAATTTATCTTGAAATTCTTTGTTTTTTTGTCCTAAACAATTATTAACATTAATATAAATTTTAACATCATTTGTTAAATCTGCAACTTTTCTTTTTAATATTTCTCTCTCTTTTAATAAATCTTCTATTATTCTTGATTGATATTCTAATTCATTTTTTAATTCTTGAACATGAAGAATATTTAATTTATTATTTAATTCATTTTGTTTGTTTGAATTTGCTCCAAAATTTGCATGCTCATCTTTTAAATAATCTAACATTTTCTTCTTAAATTTTGCCATTTTTTTTTTGATGATTTAATTCCATATTATCTAATTTTTTTTTTTCTTCATCAGAAAATTTTTTTATTATATCTTCTAATTCCAAAATCTTATAATAAAATATATTATTTAAATTTTCGATTTTACTTATATTTTCCATTTTATATTTTAAATTTTCTTGCTGTAAATTAACTTGATTAACTTCTTTTTCAAAATTTGCTTCTTGTAAAGTTTTATAACTATTAAAAGTTTTTTGTTGATTAATTATATCATTTGATAATTTTTCTATAAATTCATCTTTTTCTTTCATTGCTTTTTCTGAAACTGTGATTGAAGCATTTTCAGCTCTTAAAGTATATATATTTGATCTTAATGTTTTATTATCTGTTCTTAAATTTAAATTTTCTTCTTTTAAATGAGCTATTTCTTCATGTAAAAATTTTAATTCTTCTCCTTGTTCTATTAATTTTTGAAATGTTTGTTTTTCTAAGATTGATTCCACCATTTTTTATATTTTTTATCAATTATATTTAAACAATATTAATTTAAATGTTTACATATAAAAAAAATATTATTTAAAGGATTTAAAAGATAGAATTAAATATATAAAAAAATGATGGAAATTGAAACAAATAATAATATTCATGTTGAAAAATTTTTGGAAAGAAAAGAAAAAAACAATGAAAAAATAATGTTTATAAAATCAATATATTTTATTGCTTCTCAATGTGAATTTGCAAGACTCATAAATTTACTTTATCACACTATTCCAAATGTAAAATATACGTTTTTTAACTATTTTTTAGTTATTTATTGTATATCCAAAAACTCTTTTTTATATATATAAATGTTGGTTTTTTGCTTTGAAGAAAATTCACAAAATAAATGAAGCTAATTGTATTTTCGAACAATTTATCTTTCCTATTTGTAAAAAATATGAATTTTTATTCCAGAAAAATTTTAGAATGAAAGAAGAAGAAAAAGCTGATTTAATTTTAGAAAACAATTTAACTTATAATTTTGAGAAAATTTTAAATAACATTTCAAACTTAATTGATGAACCTTTATCTTTAAATTCAAGAAAAATAAATGAAAAAGATGATTATGAAATGGAAAGAATTAATGATGAATTATTAAATAATATTTCATTCAATGAAAGTGAAAATGATTTATATGATTTAGAAGAATATTTTTTCGAATATATAAAAGAGAAAAACCAAATATTTCATATTGAAAAAAATTTTAAAATAAAAGATAATTCAATAAATAATATATTTGAAGAAGAACAAAAAAATGAAATTTATAATCCTTTTCAAATGGAAATGGATATAGAAAATGATTTAAAAAAGAATAGTATAGATCACAAAAATTCTGAAGAAAATAATTCAAATTCATATTTAATGACTACAGATTTAAGTACTTCAGATTTTTATCATAACATTAATAATAATATGAATAAAATAAAAAATAATAATTTTAATGATAATTTTATAAATGATTCTTATTCTAATTTTAATAAATATTCAAGAGATTATTTTCCTAAAATGACTTTTAAAAATGAAAGATTTAAAAATTCAGACCCTTTTTTGAAAAATTTTAATCCTAAGTTTTTAAAGAAAGAAAATATTGATAAGAAAATATTTAGAAAATTTAGAAATTTTGTTAAAGAAAAATTCCAGAAAGAACCTAATAATATTATTTTTTCGTTTGAAAGTGAATTTTGGAAAAATTTTTGTTTTACTAATTTACTCCCTCCAATGAAATATAAAGATTATGAATTTAAATCTTTTAATACAAAATATTTTCTTTGGTTATTTAGTCGATTTGGTTCTGTTAATTTATTTAAACAATTTATAGAAGAAAAAGGAAATTTAGTGATTGAAAATTTTATAAATGAATATAATTTAGAAAATTCAACTGAAATTAATATTATTGAAAAATTAAAAGAATATTTAAATAGAATTCCAATAATTTATTCTAGGAATAAAAACAGTAATGATCATTATGTCAATTTAATGGAAAAAAAATATTCTTTTGATTTCAATAATCTTGAAGATACTTATTTAGGAATTAAAGATTTTAATGATGATCCTACGATGAATGTTTTTAATACTAATTTTAATATTGATTTAAGAAATGAGAAAAGTAACTTTAATTTAGATGATGAAAAAGAAGAAGAATATATTCAAAGATTAAATTCTCCTGCTTTAAATTTAGGTTTTGATTTTTAAAAATAGTTCTTTGTCTTATTATAATATAGAATATAAATTTATATATTTTATTGGTTTTAAAATAAGTAAAATTATAAAGAATTAATTTTGGAATATTATTTATTATATATATTAATGATAAAAAATTTTAAAAAATATTTTTTAAAATTTGTTTAACATAAACAAATAAATAAAATAATAAATATAACATCAAAAAAGAGATAAAAATTAATACCATAAACAAAGGAAAGAATCAGAACTTCCAGAAGCTACTCTTCCATCTTCCAATTCAATAACAGCATTAGCACTTTTATGTCCAGTTAAAGTATTTAAACATTTAAAACTAATATGATTAAAAACTTTAATAGTATCATCAAAAGCACAACTAATAATTCTCCCATCATTTAACTGATATAAATAATTAATATATAAGTAATGATCATTAATAGTATATAAGCAACAACATTTATTAGTTTTATAATCTGAAATATCCCAAATTTTTATTACATTATCATTAGAACCAGAAACCAATCTTCCATCATTTAATTGTAATAAAGTTCTTACTGAACCTTTATGTCCTTTTAAACTGATTTTCTCAAAAGAATCATAATATTTATTATTTATATAACATAACCATATTACACAATCTCCTAATCCTACTGCAATTCTTTTTCTCTCTATGAAACTTTTTATTTCTATTAAACTAAATACTCCATTTCCAAAATTATGACTTCCTAATATATCATATGTATTCTTTTTCCATATTATTATTCTTTCATCATCACTTCCACTTATTAATCTACCATCATTTAATTCTATTAAACCGAAAATAAAACTTCTATGAGCATTTAATTTACTTATTATTTGATATGTATTTAAATCCCAAATAAATATCATTGAATCAGAAGAAGCAGAACATAGATTTTTATTTTTTAATTCAACTAAACAATTAATTGCTCTATCATGTCCTTCTAAAGTAGCAATGCAATTATAATTTGATTTAATTTCCCAAATTTTTATTGTTTTATCTAAAGAACCAGAAATAATGTAATGTTTTGGATTTACTTTTAATTGAATTAAAGCTGAAATTCCACTTCGATGTCCTTTATAATTATATATATTGTTTTGGAATATATGATAAGGATGAATTATATAATTTGTATCAAAATATGACATTAAGGAGTATGATAATGCTTCAATTGATGATATTGATGATGATAAATCATCTGTTGAAAATGTGGATGTATTAAATTGACATAATTTGGAAAAATTATTTAATATTACTACATTTTTTCTGCTGTTTAAATAATTGTTATATAATAGTTTTACTAAGTTTATTAAATTTTTGTTTATTTTTATATTTGTTTCTAATGCTTCTTCTACTTTTACTTTTATTTGATTTAATTCTAATATTTTTCTACTTATTTTACTTGTTATTTCATTTCTATATTTTGATTGACGACCTAAATATTCTAAAGAATATTTTTCAAATTTTTCCATTGAATGAAAAGGTAGATTTAAATTAATTGAATTATAATATTCACTGTGAGTTTGAATTTTATGATGATTATGATATTCTCCATAACATTTATCACAAATTAAACTATTACATCTTATACAATAATAAGATAAAGGTTTTGAATCATGAATATGACAAAAATTAACAAAGTTAATTTTATTAATATCTAAATTAGAATTAAATGAATTTAAAAGATAATTATTAGTATTTGAATTTCCTTTATTACATTTATCACATAAAAATGAAAGTCCAATTTCAGTTTTTGAGTCAAAATCAATATAATATTTTTCCATATAAGGAATTGAAGTATTACATTTTGGACAAACTAAATAAAATAATTGTTTATTTGGTTCTTTTGATAAATTTGAGTTACTATTTGTTCTATTGTTATTTGTAGATTTTAATTTATTTGAATCTAAGGCATCTATAAATAATTTTGTGGCTACTCCTGAATATGTTTTTGTTGTTCTTCTTTGGACTTTTGACATTATATAAAAATAAATATGTTTAAACTTTATATAATATTTTTATTTTTGTTTATATTTATTTTATGTTTATAATAATAAAAATATTAAAATGATTTTATTGAAGAAGAAGTAAAAATCAATAAAAATGATATTAATTCTTATCCAATAAATGTTCTTTAAAATAAAGATATTTCAATAAAAAATAATTTATTTTAAAATCAAATGAAGTTAAATAAATTTAAAAATATTATTAAATGTTTAATATGCCTTTTAACTTTTATAAAATTAATTAATGAATTTATTGATCCGTTGATTGTTGATGAATTATGGTTTTATAATTCATTGGAATAATTATAGTTATTATAATAATAAATATTTGTTGTGGAAAAATTAATTAATGTAAATACTCATATAATTATATTATATTATTTTACATATATGGATTCTTTCTTTTGTGAGTTTTTGAACCCTCAAATTGTTATTTTAACAGTTTGTTAAACTATTATTGAAATTTAACTTTTATATTTTATGTTTTGGACAAAAAAATAAATTTTCCATTTTAATTTACGATTTTATTCTTTTTTTATTTGTAGTTTCTTCACAAATTTAATTTTTTTTTATTCTTTTAAATTAATAAATTTTTTAATATATTTTTTATTTAAATTTAAATTAAATGAATTTTAGTGATTGTATTAAAGTGTGTGGATACGGGAAATTTTCTTATGACAATAATTATTTAGCTTTACAGTGTTATAAATCTATTATTTTATATGAGAAGAAACAATTAAAAAAAATAGAAGAAATAATATTTGATAATGAAATTTCATTTTTTGAATGGTCATATGATTCATCTCTTCTTTTAATAAAAGAAAAAAATTCTTCAATTATTCAAATAAGAAATTTAGATAATAATAATTGGGAAGGAAAAATTATTGATGAATTATATGGAATAAAATATGCAACTTGGTTTATTAATAGTCAATATTTAATTACTATAAGTGATAATTTAATTAAAATGAATTTTTATTCAATTTCTTCAAAATTGATTTTAAGTGTCAAAGATATTTTATTTAATGATGAAAGAAATATTTGTTATTCTTCTTCCAAAAATTTTTTTGCTATTCCTATTTATTTATATAAAAAAGGAGATTTTTTACAAATTTATAAAAGTGATAATTTTAATATGGAAATTATTTTTCCTTTAAATACTTTTAAAATTAAAAAGGTTATGTTTATTAATCATGATTTAAATATATTAGTTTTTGATAGAGGATTTATAGAAAATATAATATTTATTTATAATTTAAGTGGAAGTTTATGTACAAAAATTAAGCCTTGTGATTTTAGTTTAGAAATTTTAAATATTAAAAAAGCTTTTAACGAAGAATTTTTAGCAATTGGAACCAAAGAAGAATCAATTAAAATATTTAATATGAAAAATCTAAAATTAATGGAAATTAATTTTGAAAATTATAAAGGAAAGGCAAAATATATATATAAAGAAAAAGAAGAAGAAAATTTAAATAGTAAAAGGAAAAAATCAAGAATAATTAATGTAAATAATTGTGATATAAATTCTTATAAAATAAATAATACAGGAGTTAAAAAAATAGAATGGAATTATAATTCAAAATATATTGCATTTAATGAATTATCATATCCTAAAATATTATTTATTTGGAAAATAGCAAATGAAATTTATTTAGATTCAATTTTAATATTTTTAAATAGTATAAAAGATTTTAAATGGTCTCCTTCAAATAATCAATTAATAATATTAACTGAAAATCCTTTAATTTATATTTTTTCAACAATTAAGGGTTTAAATGTGGGAAATTATTCTTTAGATTTTATTCCTTATTTCATTAAATGGGATTTTGAAGGATATGAATTTATTATTATAGATAAAAATAGAAATAATTTAATTGTGTGTTTTCCAGATGAAAATTAAAAAATTTAAAATTAAATATAAATAAATTAAATATATTAAATGAAAATGAAGAAAATAAAATATAATTTGAGAAAAATTATAATAAAAAATAAAAAAAAACAGAATGAAGAAAAAAAATAAGAAAAATAAAGGAAGAAATCTAGGGAAAAATGGAGAGCAATATTTAGAGCAATTGGGAGTACTTTTTTTAAAAAAATTAGATTTTTTTATTAATAATATTATTATTCATTTAATCAATTTATCTTCTTTTTGTGTATGATTGTTTTATTGTGGATATGTGTTTTTATGATACCTTAAAGGGCGCTAATGCTTGGCATCAATGCAGGTTTAAGGGATGATGTGTTTTTGAAGGGAATGTTTGTGGGCAATTTTTGTCTAAGTATATATGTTATATTGTCAATTTAAGCTTTGTTGTTTTGTTTATATGTTTTTGTTCATTTTATCTTATTTTAGCCTATGACTCTTTTCTCATTCATTCCTCTCCTGTTCTCATTCTTTTCATATTTGGAGGGCATTCTAATGATCTTATGATTTAGGAGGGCGTTAATAATATTTTCTTTTTATATTTTCATGTATTTTTGATTGTAATACTCTTTTTAATGTTGGATTTTTTTTTTCTTTATTTTATTCTTTTTATGAGTTTATTTTCAAAGTAAAATTTTTTTTCAAGATAATGGAATTCTCTTCATTTAAATTTTTATTTTTTTTTCTTTAATTTAACATTTAGTTTTTTTAAATATTTTCCTCAATCATAAATTAATTTCCTTAATTATATTATTTATCATCCCTAAATCCCAAAATATTAAGTTAAAATAAATAAACAATTTTTAAAATTAATGAATTTGTAAATTAAAAATT
>JAEEGL011783984.1_pt1 | contig 20316 bp, 10 predicted proteins | sample 9134231 | NCBI WGS metagenome assembly JAEEGL01 (sample SAMN16246548, study PRJNA631951) | gut metagenome | biome: gut microbiome; feature: rumen; material: fiber-attached | host: Bos | place: Iran: Karaj | collected 2018-10 | reverse complement strand
TTTTTATCATCTTTATTTTGTTTTAAATGTTTTAAAGCATCATCTTTATTTTTATCATCTTTTTTATTTAAAGTATCTTGCAATTTTTTCAATCCTTCTTCCTTCTTTTTATTATTTTCAATATTTGTATTTCCAGCACCTGGAATAATTCCAGTTATACTTTCAGGTGATTCATTTTGTATTTCAATATTTAATTTTTGAATACTCATATTTTTATTATTATCTAAATTCTGATTTTGATTTTTAATTTTATTTAAAGCATCTATTTCATCATCTTTATTCTTTTTATTAATAAAATCTTCTAATTTATTTAAAGCTTTTTCTTTATTTTCATTATCAGGTTTTTTTACTCCTTCAATAATACCACTCATATTTTCATTATTATCATTATTTCCATCAATATTTTCTTTTTCTTCTTCTTCATCACCATCATCTTCTATTTCTTCACCTTCATCAATTTCAACTTCTTCAACAATATTAATATTTTTATCTACAATTTTTTGTTTTTTACCTTTTTTATTTTTTTTTATTTTTGTAGTTGTAGTTACAGTTTTATCAGTTTTAATTACATTTAATTTTTTATTATCATCATCATCTTTCATTTCCTCTACTTCAACTTTAACATTACTTGTTATATTATCTTTATTTTGATTTTTTTTCTTTTCCATTAATTCATCTAATTTATTTAATCCTTCTTTTGTTCTTGAAATATCTTTATTTTTATTTAAAGCTTCAATAGCTTCTTTTTTATTTTTTTGTTCTAAAAGTTCATTTAATTTATTTAAAGTATTTTGATTTTTAGTTAAATCATTATAATTTTTTAAACCCTCCATTCCATTTTCTTTTTCTTTTTTTTCTAATAAATATACAAATTTTTTTAATTTATCTTTAGCTTCATTTGTTAAATTTTTTCTAGTTAAATCATTATTATTCTCATTATTAACAATATCTAATAATTGATTTTGACCTATTTGTTCTTTTGGAATATATAATTTTGAATAATTTCCATTTGAATTTTTATAAATATTAGTTTGAGAATATTTCCAATCATCTTTTTTAACACCACTAAGATTAATTTTTTCATTTTGAAATGATTTTGATTTGGATTTAGGATAAGGTTCATATTGATTATAAGTTGTTTCTTTTTTTTTTTTTAGTGGTATTGTAAATTTATTTACAGAATATGTTTGTGTTTGAGAACCATCTTTTTTATTTTTTAATCCGTAATTTGCAATTTTCTGTGTTACTAAATCCTTTTCTGCATTACTATCATCTTCTCCTGAATCTGAAAAATCTAAAACAGATATCTTTTTATTATTTAGACTTATTTCTTTTGTTGCATGATATGGAGATCTAGTACGTTCTTTTTTTGGTTGTTTTGACATATTGTTTTAATGCTTTAATATAGGTTTAAAACAATTTAATTTAAATTAAAGAATATGAGTTATAAAAAATTTTAATTTTATTCTGAATATATATTTTATTTTGTTTTTGAGGAAGTCATTAAAAATTATTATAAATTTATTAATTTGTTATATATATTATTTAAAATATTTTATAATTATAATTAAATAATTCTTTACTTAAAAATTACACTTGATGATTGAAATTAAAAATAAATTTTAAAAAGATATTCAATAATAAAAATCCTTAGTAAATCAAAACATATAAAAATTAATCAATATATTAGAATAAAAAAATATAATTTTCAATATAATATAATTAATTAAATCTCTTTATAATGTACAATATTTAACAATAAATGGTATTTAATAGTCAATTTTAATTTTAACCCAAAACTCAGAGATTTTAATTTTTCTAGATTGGAAATTTTAAATTTTTCATTTTAGGAAAATTATTATTTAAATTGGAATTATTTTGATGCTATTGTAACATTTCAATCTTTAAATTAGGTAAACTTAAGTTATTACTTTTTGAATATAAAGTATTCGAAGACATTTAATAATTTAATAATAATCATATTTTTTTGTTTCTTCATTTATTGCTTATAAATTTTTTGGTTTTATATTTTTATTTTCAATGGGCAATAATTTAATATATTTAATATAATGTTTTTATTTATATATTGAAAAATTATTAAATTAACCATTTTTCTTTAAATTTCTTTTATATGATTTTAATAAATACTTTTTAACAATATCAATTCCTTCAATTTGGCTTGTTAAATTATCTATATATTTTCTATTTTCAACAGAAGGTATAATATCTTTTTTAGGTGGACTCATTAAATGAGTAATTTTTGAAGGTAATCTAAACATATTCACATCTTGTCTTTCATAACTTGGACTTTTATTATTGTCTTCTTTTTTAATGTTTTTTTCTAAAGCAAGTTTCATTTCATTTTCCAAATTCTTTTTAAAAAACTCTTCACAATCTCCTTTTGTTTTTCTTTCATCAAAATCAAAACTGTTATAATAACCAATTCCTCCTCCTTTACATTTCAATAAATTTTTTTGAAATTTTAATTCTCTATTAAATTGTTCCTCTAAATATCTTTTTTTATTTTTCAGATTTTTATTAAATATTTTATTATCAATTATAATTTTTTCTATCTCATTTTCTTTTTTTTCTTTGGAAAAAGTTTTATTTTTTTTGGTACAATTAATTGAAGTTTTAATAATTTGATATCTTTTATAATTATTAAAAGTTGAATGAAATACATTATTTCCATTTTTATTATCATTTGAAAGTGAATTAAAGTTTTGAGATGTGATAATATAGTGTGGTGAATTATCTAAATTTAATCTTATTTTATTGACAGAATTTATTTTTATATTTTTTTTTAATTTAAATTTATTATTGTTTTTATTTTCAATAATATTTTTTTGTTCCTTTTCTTTTGCAATATTTTCCTTTTCTTCCCTTAATGTTTTATCATTTTTTATATCTTCTTCTTTTTTTATTTTTGTCTCTTCTTCTTTTTTAATTTTTTTCTCTTCTTCTATGTTTATTTTTTTTTCTTCTTTTTTTTTAATCTTTGTCTCTTCTTCTGTTTTTATTTTTTTCTCTTTTTCTATTTTTATTTTTTTTTCTTCATCTTCTTTTTTCTTTTTTTCTTCTTCATTTTTGATTCTTTCTTCATTTTTAATATTTAAAATTTTTTTTTGTATAATATCTTTAGTTTTTTTACTTAAATAATTAATATCTAATTTTTTCATTTTTTCAATAACATCAGTAAATTTTTCATCCATTAAATAATTAAGTACATGAATAGTTTTAGTTGGTATTCCTACATTTTTACTAAAAGGTTTTCCATTAACATTATTAAGTAAATCTGGATCATCATCATCAACTTCTCTTAAATTCATTTTTGAAAGATAATTTTCTAATCTTTCATATTTTTTAATATTAATTGCTTCATTAAACAAAATTTTTGATTTAATTTTTTTTTTTTTTTTCACTTCTTTAACACATTTTTCTTCATTTCTAAAAAATTGAATTAACCTTAATCTTAAAAATTCTCTTTTTTCCATATTATACATTGCAATAACAAAATTAACTAATTCATGATTTGGAATTGCATGACCAAACCATTTTGCTTGTTTATATGATTGATATGCTGATTCAAAATCATATTCATGTTCATTACAAACTCCTAAATGATAAAAACAAATTGCTATATTAAAAAATATTTTATTAATTTTTTTTTGTTCATTTTCTTTATATTCATTTAATTCAATTAATGAAAAAGGTTGATTAATATCTAATCTTAATTCTAATTCCTTATATGATAATTTTAAACATATTATAATATATCTTTTTGCAGTTCCATAATTATCAGAAATTATAAATAAAGAACTTAAAAATAATAAAATTGAAGCTGAATAAAAGTGTGAATCTGGTGATTTAAAAAAATGAGATGTATTTTTTATTAATCTTTCACCTAAAGATAAAAATGCTATACAATCATATAATAATTGTTGATGAATACAAAATTGTGCATAATTATAACATTGCCTTAAAATTAAAGTTAATATACATTCACATTTACTTAAATATTCTTCATTTTCAGGTTCTTTTCTTAATTCAATAAAAAATTTTGCTGCTTCTTTATTAAATAATTTAAAATATTTTATTATTGATGTTATATTTGTTTTATTATAATATTTTTTCATTTTTAATTCTATTATTATTTGATAACATGATAATTTTAAAATTAAAGCTCTCCAATAATAAAAATTATCAAATTCAACTTCAATTGTATCTAAATATATTAAAGTTTTTTTATATTGTTTTTTTTGAAATTTATCTAAAGCATTTTCATATAATAATTTTGATACATTTCCAATATCTTCTTCTTCTTCGCTTTTAGATTGTGAAGATGAAGATTTATTATGTAAAGAACTTTCTTTTTCTTCTAAATTTTGCATTAAACACTTATTTAAATTATTAAAAAAAAAATTATTTATTTTTGTAAAATTATAAATATTTTAAATAAATGAAAAATAAAAAAGAAAAAAATAACAATGAACAAACAGAAGAAAAATTAAGTTATGTTTTCACAGCAGAAAAAGCAGGAATGGAGGGATTAGATAAAGAAAAAATAGCAGAAATAATATATGAAACAACAAAAGATTCTCGTATATTTAAAAAAAATGAAGAAGAATTAAAAATACTAAAAGAAGAAATGGACAAAATAAACAAAGATTTACTTTCTTTTCACAAACAGGAAATATTATATGACCAAGTGAAAAAAAAAGCAGATTCAAGATTACAATTTTTAAAAAACCAAATTCGCTTTGATAAGATTTGGTTACATTTAGATATGGATATGTTTTATGCGGCAGTAGAAATAAGAGACAATCCATCATTAGCAAATATTCCAATGTGTGTAGGAAATAAATCAATGATATCAACATCAAATTATATAGCAAGAAAATATGGTGTGAGAAGTGCAATGCCTGGATTTATTGCTGAAAAATTATGTCCTAATTTAAAATTTGTACCTGGAAATTATGAAAAATATAAAATTGAAAGTGATAAAATTATGAATGTTATTATTGAATATGATGATAATTATGAATCAATGGGACTTGATGAAGTTTATGCTGATTTGAGTAAATATTGTTTTGAAAATAATATTGTTTGTGAAGATGATATTATTAAATTAGGAAAGGAAATTAAAAAAAAAATTTATGATGTTACTAAATTAACTTGTTCTATTGGTATTGCTCCTAATAAAACTTTGGCTAAAATTTGTAGTGATTATAATAAACCAGATGGACTTTATTATTTGAAATTTAATCAAGATTCTATTATTGAATTTATGAAACCTATGAATATTAGAAAAATTCCTTTTATTGGAAATAAAACTGAAAAAAGATTAAATTCTTTAAATATTTTTACATGTGAAGATTTAATTAATAGATATGTTGATTTGTTTTATTTAGATGAAGAATCTTTTGATTTTTATATGAAAAATTGTTATGGTATTGGCTCTTATGAACATAGAGAAATTCAAGATGAAAAATCAATATCAAGAAGTTTTAGTTTTAAAATGAATGGAGATATAAATTATTTAAGAGGTATTTTAGATAATTTAACAAGGAGAGTTTTGAAAAATATGGAAAGAAATAAAGTTAATTGTAAAACTGTTACTGTTGAAGTTACAAATTTAACTGAAAAAAAAACTTCTAAAGGTAAAACTATTAATAAAGGATTTCAAAGTGGAACTTTAATTTTTGAAACTGCATTTGATTTATTAAGAGATCTTTTAGAAAAAGGAGTAAAAATTAGAATGTTAAGAGTTAAAGTTTCTGGATTAATTAAATATGAAGATGAAGATGAAAAAGGAAAAAGAATTACAAGTTATTTTGATAATTTAAGAGAAGCTTATAAAAAACAACAAGAAGAAAAAAATGTTTTAACGGAAATTAAAGAAGAAAAGAGATTAAATCAAATTAATATAAAACAATCTCCAAATAAAAATAATTGTAAAACTAATTTTAAAAAAGATATAAAGGAAAAAAGTAAAAGTAAAGTAAAAAAAAAATTAAGTGTTCCTTGTGCTGATATAATAAAATTATTACAAAATATGAAATCTTCAATTAATAAAAACAATTAATTTATTTATATATTTTATATAATATTAATTATTCTATTAATATATTTTTTTATAATTTATATAATATTATTACCCAATTTATATTTCATTAAAAAAAGATTTTTGAAAGATTTTATATTTCATTTCATTATCATCAAAAATTTTATTTCCTTCTACAGATTGTATATTAAGAATTGATGCTCTTTCAAGCATTTGATCCAATTCATATATATCAAATATTTCATTTCTAAAATTATAAAAATATTGAACGTTATTTTCATTTAAACATAACATTTCTAATATTTTTAATTCTTTTATTGTTTGATAAAAATATGAATAATCAATATATTTTGTCATTTGGTAATATTCATTTTCATAAATTTTCCTTGAGTTTACAATAGAAGAGTTGATTTCTTTAAGATAGTTATTCTTTTTTGGCATTTTAATATTAATATTTGTGAAAATAGATTTATTTTTTTTAGACAAAGGTGGAATTTCACTATTTTTAAGAGAAAAAGAATTTACTCCAGCATTTAATTTTTTAGTAGTTTCATTAAGTTCTTTTTTTGCATCATCAAGATTTTTTGTTGTAAAGATAACAGTTTTACTTCTTAATTCTACTTTATCTTCTGTTCTTAATTTTCCTAATGTTTGTCTTATTTCATGATTTTTTTCTATTTGATTTATTATTCCTCTTTTTACTTTTCCTTGAGCGAAAATATCTACTAAATTTTGAAAAATAGAATAAAATAAAAAAGAAAAACCACCTAATTCACCAAATAAATGTTCAAATCTAAAATAAATAAAAGTTTCTGTATAATAAATTCCTGAATATTGCATTTTTATTAAACTATTCATTTCATATGCATTCCTTGATTGTTTTTGAATATCAACTTGAACAATTTTTGTAAAATTTTTTTCTAATTTATTAAATTCAAAACCAAAAAAAATATTTTTTTCTTTAACTCTATATGAATCAAAAAGAATACTCATTTCAAAATTATTTGAATTTACATTTTGAATATCATATATAGAAGTTTTAGAAGATAATTTTCTATTTTGAAAATTAGCGTTATCTGGAAATAATTCAGAAATAATAATAAAAAGATTTAAATCATTTGGTTCTTCTTCTTCACCTATAAAACTTTCAGCAATATTCATTTTTGCAATAGTTCTATTAAATGGGTTGTCAGTTGTATAAAATTCTGAATTGTTTAAATAATATCTATAACAAGTATAATTATTTATTAATGAACTTCCTTCTTGATAATAATTCACTTCATCTTGATAATAAGGAAAATAATTTTTATAAATTTGAAAATAACCAAAATAATAAAAGTCCATTGTTAATCCTCTTTTTGATGGACAAATTGAAATATTAAATGAAGGTAAAATATAGTTTTTTTCATTTAAATATTCTGATGTTATATTATATCTATAATTTTTACCTGATAAATCAATTATTTTTAAAATTAGTTCCCATATAACTAAAATAATAAAGCTGATTGATAAAAATAAACCTAATAAAGTTTTATATTTTTTATGATAAAAGAAATTTGGTTTTATATTAATTCCAAAAAAATCTAAATCCATAATAGTATAATTTGTAATATCGTATTTAAAAAGATTATCAAAAGCAGTTTCTTTCATTTAATAGAAATTAATATATATATTTATAAATAATTATAATATTTTTTTTAATGATAAAAGAAATTTCGTCAGAATTTTCTTTAAAATTACACTCTTATATAACTCGTATGGACACATTTGGAATAGTATATTCTCCTAGATTTTTTGGTAAACCAACAATAAAAAGTATTTATGGTGCATTATTAACAATTATTCTAATGATACTAGGAATTATTAAAATATTTCAATTAATTGATAGAGTAATATCAAAATCAGATTTTAGTGTAATAATGGAAAAAAAAGTTAATTCTGATCAAGATATTTCATTAAGAAATATGACAATATCTTTTTGTATTGAAAGTATCTATGATGACTTTTTTAATTATTTAACTTTTGAACCTTTTACTGATTCTTTATTAGGTGAATCATCTGATGTAGAAACAATAAAAATAAAATTAGGAGGAGTTTTATCTTATACTTGCAATAAATATAATTTATCTAAAATGATGCTTGAAGATAGTCAAAATATTTTTTTATTAAGAACTCTTGATACTTATATTATTGCAAGACAATATTATTATGGATTAAGGTTAACTGTTATTTTTGATGAAATATATATTGATGATACAAATTATTTTGAACCAATTTCATATAAAAAACATATGATGGAAACTCAACAAGTTAATTTATATAACTATGATTTAGATTGTAATGTTGATGAAATAAGCGTTCAATATAATAATAAATTTAATTTTTTATTTTTTAATAATAAATTTTATGAAGAAAAAAGTTATTCAACTATATCTGAATGTAAATTAAGTCCTAATTCTGCACCTTATCAAGGAAGTTTACATATTAAACTCAAACTTTCTGGATGGAAATATAAATATAATTTTATAGGATATGATATTGGGAGATTAATTTCAGAATTTGGAGGATATTTTCAAAGTTTATATTTATTATTTGGATTATTAGCTCATTTTATTAATAAATTAGTTATGAAAAAAAAGATATTTTCAAAATTTAAAAAGAGATTTACTTTTTATAGAAATATTGAAAACGATGAGAATTTAGATAATAATGAAGAATTTAAATTGTCAACTTTAAAAAATTTATATAATCCTAATGAGGAAAATAAAGTTTTAAAAAATCTTGAATTAAATAAAAATATAAATCTTCTTTTTGACAATCAAACTTTTAATTTAACAAAAAAAAGAATGGAAAATAAAAATAAAAATAAAATGAATGCCATTGACCATTCTAATGTTCTATTGAATATTGAAAAAATGAAACAAAATGAAATAAATGGTAGTAATTATATGAAATTAAAAAAAGATAATCATGAAGAGGTAAAACAATTTTTACGTATTTTTGATTGCTATTCTATTTATCAACTTTATAGAGATGTTAAAATATTAGAATTACTTTGTTTAAATAGTAAAAATGCAGAAATATATTATAAATTTAGAAAAGTTCCATTAAATTTTTATAAACTGGAAAAATTTATTAATAGAATAATATTAGAAGATGAAGAAAATCATTATTTTGATGATCAATCAAAAAAAATAAAAATCCTTTTTAAATCTATAATAAAATATTAATAAATAATATATTATTTTATAAGTAAATAAATTATACTAATTCTATATAAAAAAATTGTAATTAATAATTAGATTTACTCATAATAGCCCTATTAACAAGAATTTCAATAAAAATTTTAATTTGAACTAAATTTCTTTCAATATAACATTTATTTTCTTCAAAAGCATATTGAATATTAGTTAAATTATAATCTAAACTTATCTGAGTAGCATCTTTTAAATTTTTTTCTAATGTAATTAAATCACTTTTATTCTTTTTTTGTAAATAAATACTCCTACCTAAAAAAGAAATAGTACAAATTGCAGCCCCTGCAACAACTCCAATTGGTCCTACTAAAGTACCTGCAATAATTTCAGAACCAATTAAATTTGCTGCTGAATTTAAACCAAAAACAAAACCAGTTGTTGCTAATCCTAAAGTTGAAGAAATTCCAATTGATATTCCTAATTCTTTAAATTCTTCTATTTTTTTTGAAAATAAATTTTTTACACTATTTTTTAAATCTAAATCTATTTTTAAATCTGATATTATTTGATCATAATTTTTGGAAGATATACCATTTTCTTTTATTATACTGTTTAATTTTGTAAAAAGATTCATATTTAAGTTATCTAATTCTTTTATTATGCTATTTGTTTTTTCCTTTAAATTTATTAATATTGTTTCATAAGATGTTAATAAATATTTAAAATCTTTTTCAGTTGTAATTATTATTGAATTTATTTTTGATGATATTGATTTTTCTTCATTTATTACATAATCTTTTATTGATGTTGTAAAATTATCCATTAATTGATATATTTTGTCTTCATATAAATCTATTTCACTTTTTACTAAATTATTAAAAGTATTTCTATAATATTCTATTTTTATTGGCTCATTTATTATAAAGTATGATGCTGTTGATAAAGATATATTATCATTTATTAATGAATTATAATGTATTAATGATGAATTGAAAAACTTTGTTTCTGATTTTATATGTTTAGTTATTCTTTTATAAATTATTTCGATAAAATTTTTATTTGATGGAATTACATTATATAAATCACTTATTTCTTCAGGATATATTTTTTCAGCTATAATATAATTTTTTAAAATAATATCTTTATATTGTTCATTATTTTTTTCTGGAATAAAAGATGCTATAATATTTTTTGTTTTTTCTGTATTTGATTTTGCAAAAATTATATTTATTGTTCTTTGAATAATAGATTTTCTTTGTTCTATATAATGAGTGAAATATGAATCTAAATATACATTTTTTTTTTTGAAATATTTATTTTTTATCTCCTCAACTAAATTTAATAATTCTTTATTATCTAATTCATATTTTGAATCTATATAATTCTCAATTTTTTTATAATCATCTTGTTTGAAACAATAACATGGATGAATAATAAAATGATATATAATAGTGTTTTTATAATTTCCTTTATTTGTTTCTGTACCATCTTTATTCTTATATGGTGAAATTATAAAGCTATTTTTTTTATTTTCAATACTTACATATTTTTCTATTTCTTTTCTTGTGGCTTTTTCCAAAATTTGTTTTCCTTTTTGTGATATAATATTCCAATCAACAGAATAAAGATTAAATTTTAAATCACTTGTATCTATAAATAAAATATCAGAAGTAATTTCATATATTATTGTTCCATTATAAGTTCCAAAAAAGAAATCTGAACCTATAATTTTTTCTGAGAGTCTACTTAAATAATTCCTTTCTGTCAATATAATATTTATACTATAATATGAAGGTGAAAATAAGAGTGATTGATAATAATTATAAATATATAAATAATTAAACAGAGAATTATTATCAACTAAATGATATGTTTGAAAAAATAAAAGTTCTGTTATTAAATTTGCATTTTTAAATTTTATATCAAATTCATGTCTTAGTATATCTAAGTATGTTTCAATATCTTGAACATATATTGATGATTCTAATTCACTATATGTGTCCATTTATTTGAAAAAATATATAAATTTAATTTAAACTATTAATAATCATTTTTATTTTAAAATAATAATATATTAAAAATATCTTAACATATAAAAAATAATTTTATATATTTTTTCTTGAATTGTATTATTTCTTGTTTTAATTCAAATATATTTCAAATATTACTTTAAAAATAATAACTAGTTATTTTAAATATTTCTTTTTTTTCTTTTTATTTTTTCAAATTAAAATTAAGAATTAATTCAATTCCATAAAAAATGATTTTAATAATATAAATAAATAAAAAAGAAAAAAAATTTTATTCAAAAAATATTAACAAAATTTTAACCAAAAAAATTGATTACAATAAATATTTTATAATTATTTTAATAAAAAAATGTTAATATTTTTAAATAATATTAATTAATGATAGAAGAGCTGATTAATTTCTATAAGGATACTCCTATAAAAAATACTATATCAATAGAAGAAAAGAAAAAATTAGAAGATTTATCAATAAAGGAAAATGAAAAAATGTCTCTTGCAGAAAAAATAAGACAACAAAGAATATTAGAAGAAAAACAAAAACAAAAAGAAAAATATATAAAAGAACTTCATAAATCAAAAAAAGTTGATTTAGAAAAATTTTTAACAAGAAATAAAATAAGGGAGGAAAGAAGATTATATAATATAGAAAAAGAAAGAAATGAATTAAAACAAAAAGAAAGAAGTTTATTACAAGAAAAACCAACAATATCAAAAAACTCATTAATAATATCTTTAACAGATAGAAAAATACCATTATATTTAAGAACTCAATATATAATAAAAGCAAAAGAAAAAAAATTAAATGATTTAAGAAATAGTTACAAATCAAATTTATCGACCTCACCAAAAAAAGAAACTATTGATGAAAGAAGATTAAAAACTCATTCATATTCTGTAGAAAGATTTTATGAGAAACAAATTAAATGGACAAAAAGAATAAAAAAAGAAAATATTTTCAGAAGAGATTTATTAGAATTAAATAATAATGAATTAAAAGAGTGTAGATTTCATCCAGAATTATCAGAAGGTTCACTTGAAATAATAGAAACAATTAATTATAATAATAATATGAACGGAAAAACAAAAAATGAGTCAATATATGAGAAATTATATAATGAAAAAGATAAAAAGAAAAAAAAAGTAGATTTATTAATAAAACAAAATATACCAAGTTTTAAACCTTATATAAATAAAAATCCAAAGTATAAAAAAATTGCATCAAAATTTATAAATAAAGGAACATATTCATATAATGTAAAAATGCAAGAAAATAAAGAAAATATAATGAAAAAAAAATTAGAAGACGAAAAAAAAAAGAAAAAAAAGAAACAATCAAAATCAGTTGATAGAAGAGCAAAAAATAATACAATTGATATAATGCAGATAGGAAAAATAAAAACAAGTGAAAGTGTTGATCATTGGTCTACTTCATTAATGAAAATGAAACCTAGAAAAGATAAAAATTTAACTGATAATTTATATCATTTAAATATTATGCCATCTGCAGCTTGGAATGAAAATGGAGTTAATCCAGTACCTTTAAAAGGTGAATCAAAAAATATTATTAAGGCATTTCTATAATAATATTTTTTTTTATATTTTTTATAAAGAATATTTTAATGAAATAATTTATTAATTATTATATTATTAAATTATTATTATAATATTTAGTCTTACTATTTTAGAAAAATGAAATTATCAATTCGTAAATCATATGAAATAATACAAAAAAAATGTTTGAAATCACTTATTTATAAATATATAAAAGAATAAAAATTCCTTTTAAAATCTTCAATTTCCTTTTTTTTAATAATATAAATTTATTTATTTTTTTATTTTATTTTTTTTTTATTTTTGCTATATTATTTTTATTATATTGGGTTTTTACTTTATGTTCAATTTTTTTAAGTTTGTCTATTACTTATTGAGATGAAAATGGTTTCTTTTTACTATTTAGTTATTAAATTTTTTGATATTTCATTTTTTTATTTCAAAATTATTAAATACTTAAAATATTGTTTCAAGTAAAAGAAATTTATAAAAAATAATAAAGGCAAATAAAAAACCTTAATCAATATTAATTTACTTAGATAAAGTTAAATAATAAAAAAAATTAATTCAATGCTTTGAAAAAACGATACAAGAAACAATGTAAAAATAAAATATAAATAATTCTTTAATATAATCAATATAAAATATACCAATTGATGGACTCAAATAGACAAAAAAAACAAAGAATTTCAAATTATCTTCTTAAGAAAAGAAAAAGAACAATAAAATCAATGCAATCATCTTCATTAACAATTCCTTCAAAAAATTCAGAAGAAATTAACCAAAATTATTCAGAGGTGTCATGGAATTTTAAACAATTTCTAGGATTTAATTGGAAAGATCATTCTTTTTCAAAAGATATAAAACATTTAAGTAAATATTAAATATTTAATTATTTATAGATGAAACTTTTAAATCAAGTGTCTATTGGTTTTTAATTAACTCAATTTATTTTCCAAAATATTCAACCACCATTTTACAAAAAAATGCAGATAATATTAAGAATATATTTAAAAATACATTTTATAGTTATGCACAAGATGATTTTTTAAAATTGTTAAATAATAATAAGTCAAAATCAAATTTACTCAATGAATATATTAATTTAAATACAATTAAAGAAGAAAAAATTGGTTTTTATGATAAAAACTCAAATAATAATATTAATTTTAATTCCTCTTGTCCACAAGAAACATGTGAATCATGTTCTTCATCAATAAATAATACTCCAATATATTTATCTGATTTAGAAAAATCAATAAATGAATCAATATCTCAAATTGAAGAAATAAATTCAAAAAAAATAAAAAATATATTAGAAAAAATAAAAAAATTCAGTGACCCAAATAATAATTCCAAATATGAAAATATAAAATATCCTCTTTTACAAGACACAATTTCTTACAAAGAAGAAATAGATAAATATTTAGAATATGAATTAAAAAAAGAAAAAGAGGAAAATGAAAAAGAAGAAGAAAATATAAAAAAAAATCAAATATTACTTCAAAATTCATCAAATAATTATTCTCAGCAAATATGTTCAATATGTAATAATGGTGATATAGATCACAATCAATTAATGTTTGAATGTGAATCATGTGGATTAACAGTTCATCAAAATTGTTATGGAATTAAATCACAAACTTTAACAAATTGGATTTGTGATCCTTGTAAAGAAATGTCAAAAGATGAAGTTTTAAACTTAGAATGTGTCTTATGTCCTGTTAAAGGAGGTGCCATGAAAAAAATTGATTTACCCTTTGATTCTCATTTTTATAAAGAAATTATTGAATATAGAAGAAGTAATGGGAAAAAAATATCTTTGTATAATTCTCATATTATTATACCTTTTGATAAATATGATAATATTAAATGTGCTTGGGTACATTTATCTTGTGCTTTATGGAATCCTAATATTGAAATTGGGAATTATGATGAAAAAAAAGATATTAAAAATATTGATAGAATTGATTTTTGTAAATTTAATGAAAAATGTGATATTTGTAATTTGAAATTTTATGGTCCTGTTTTAAAGTGTAATTTTAATGATTGTAATTTTAAATTTCATCCTGAATGTGCTAGAATTAATCATTTTTGTATGGAAGTTGAAGCGATTGAACAAGATTTAAAATATAATATTTATTGTTTTCAACATTATCAAAATCAACTTGTTAAAACTATTGAGAAAAATAATGATAAAAGTAATAAAGAGATTTGTGATTTTAATAATGTTTTAAATAAAATTGTTTCAAATTATCAAAAAATATATCATAATAATATTTTGTCAAATAATTTAGTAAATTGTCAAAATTTAAATTGTAAAGGAGATTATTCTATTTTAAATGTTAATAAAAAGAAGTTTATCATAACTTTGAAAAAAGAAAATATATTTCAAGATTATATTAATAAACATTCTTTCAGAAATAAAAATAGAAATTATGAAAATGATTATTTAACAACAAAAAAAAATAATAATTCTAAAAAAAACAAAAATATTATTTCTGTTATTATACCTGGAAAAAAAAGAAACAAAACAGCCCAACCAAAATTAATTAAACTTAAAAAAAATAGTGAATTATCTTATATATCAAGATTAAGAAAGGTTTGTTTAGAATATTCAAAATTTAATAGTTTAGTTGTAGATAAAAATATTATTAATAGTAATACTTCAACAGGTAAAAAAAAAAAGAAAAAGAATAATTCTAAAAAAAATATTATTGAATCATATTCATTAAATAAATGTTATGATTTATTTAATCTTTTAAAATATGAAGATTTATTATCTATTAATTTCCCTTGGGAAAAAGTAAATTTTAAAAATTTTTCAAAAGAAAAATGTAAGCAATATTTTATTCAATTAATTCCAAATGAAAAAATATTTAATGAAAGAATTAAGAATTATTGTGAAGAAAATAACCAAAATATCAATATTCTTTTTGATAATAATAATGATAATAATATTAGTAATAATAATGAAAATAATAATGATAATGGTAATAATAATAGTAATAATAATGAAAATAACATTAATTTTAATACTAACGGTAATATTATTGGGATTTCATTAAACGATGATATGTTAGAAATAAATTCTGATAGCTTAAATATCCAAAATGCAGTAGAAATTAAAATTGAAAATGATTCCAAAGAAAATATATAGGTTTAACTAAATTATTGAGAAGTATTTTGAAATTCCTTTTTTTCACTTATTAAGCTAGGCTTAATATAATAATATAGAGAAATATTATATATTTTCTTATTATATTTTTAATTTGGAAATATCTTTTATTATATTTATATTTTTCTTTAGTTTTTAGCAAAATTGTTATTATAAATTTTAAATAAGTTCAAAATAATATTAAACAAATATTTTATTGACTTTTATTTTTTTTATTTATTTTTAATATTTTTTAATAATTCAGTCAAATTAAAAATGAGTAATGGAAATGATGATATTAATTTTAAAGGAGTAACTTTTTTTAAATCAAAAAAATATTTTAATATATTTCATTCAATATTTTATGATATAAAAAATACAAAGAAAATATTTAAACTTTTTGAATGTACAAATAGTAAAAGAACAATAAATTATTTTCCATTAAGAGATAAAAATATTAAAGGTTATTGGTTAAATATTTTCAAATCTTTTGACACTCCAATATATCTTGATTTTTCATACAAAAAAGTTGATTCTTTTAAAAATGCAGAATACATTACAAATGCTTTATTATATAAATATATTCAACATTTTTGTTATGTAAATATAAATAGATTAAAAATAATTGCAATTAAAGAAAGAAAAAGTTTAACAACTATTAAATCAATTTATATAAATATTTGCGCAAGATTATCAAATAATGCCGATTTAATTCCTAAAAATATAATTAAAAATGGTAAAATTGATTATATATCTTTATCCAAAGCAAAAAATAAAATTGATAGAGCTTCATTATATATAACTGAGAAATTTACATCTATAATTTGTGAAAAAGATAAATTAGAAAAAAATAAAACTCGAGCAAGTATATTAGAAAAATATAATGCTTTAAAAAATTTAACAAATGAATTAAATGATGTTTTAAAAATTCAAGAAGAAAAAGATAATAAACTTGAATTAAAATATTTTTTAAAAACAGGAAGACCAATTGGTTATATTACTGATAAATTTATTGGGCCAACTGATGAAAAAAGTTTAATTATGAAACAAAGAAAAATTTTTATCCATCATAAATTAAGAGAAAATGCAATTAATCATGTTGAAGAAAAAAAAACTTCTACTATTAATTCTCAAAATAATTTTGTTGTTAATGATATTAAAAAAAGTAATTTTAATGCTTTTACAAATTTTAATAAAGGAAAAAAAATAAAAATTAGAAATCATTATAATCTTCCTTCTTTAAATACTTATTATTCTAGTGGTTCTTTTTTAGTTGGGTTGAATAAAAAACAAAATTTATCTAAAAATATGTCTACTAAAAATATTAAAAATAGTCATATGAGTTTTATGGATATTCAAAAAAAAAATTAAGATTAAAAACATCTAAAAGTTCATCAAAAATTAATAAAATGTATTATATTTCAAAAAGAGATTTATTTTATTAAAAAATTTTTGTTTGTATGTATTTTTTAAAATAAATCTCAAATCATTATAATTTAACAGTTATATTATTAAATATATTTATTATTAATTGTTTATTTTATATTTTTTCAATTGTTTAATATATTACTTATTTTTATTTTTAAGTAAAAAAATTTTAAATTATCTAATTAATCCAAAATTTTATATTATTGTTTTGAAGCAAATATAAGAATATAAAAAATATTTTAAAGGTAGTTTAGATAAAAAAAATCTAAATTTTAGAATAATATTTATTAAAAGAATTTAAACGATTATTGAAAAAAAATTCATTAAACATAATTCAAGTGATGTATTCATAATATTAATATATTTTTGAATTATAATTCCCATAATAAAACTAATATTAAAAATATAAATTTGAAATAATTTTCTTTAATTCACAATAATTTTTATAATTCAAAATTTAATAAAAATTTAATTTATCTAAATAAAATCTAATTTATTTTTTTAAATAACTAAAATAAAGAATAATTTTTTATTTTTTTTTCCAATAAATTATTAATATAAAATTAAATTCTATTAACATAATCCATTTACCAACCATCTTCTTCCTCTTCATCATCAGAATCAGAATCATCATACTCATGTAAATTAGCTCTTCTCATTTTAATAGCATCAACAAGTACATTTTGTAAATAATTCCTTTCATTCCCAGTAATAAGTTTATTTCCTTGATTAGTAGATTGTTTATCAACTTTTTTCAACTGAACATTTTTAATTTGTTCATGCATACTTAATTCTTTCTTTCCAGTATTATTATTATTACTAACAGGAACAACAGGAACTTTAGGAACAGTATTATTATTAATAGTAATAGGAGGTGGAATAGGAATTTTACTTCCACTAGTATTAGTTAAAGGAGGTGGAATTGGAATATTACTTCCACTAGTATTAGTTAAAGGAGGTGGTATAGGAATATTACTTCCACTTGTATTATTAGTTAAAGGAGGTGGTATAGGAATATTACTTCCACTTGTATTATTTGTTAAAGGAGGTGGTATAGGAATATTACCAGTACCTCCATTTGGGTTAATTTGAGTTGTTGGAATTTGATTTTGAATAATTGGAGCATTTGGTATATTTGATATTGGATTCATTTGAGGATTTGGATTCTGAGATGTTGGTGGGATTGTTTGATTTAATTGAGGATTTAATGATTGAGGTATTATTGGTGGTTGTGGTATTGTTGTAGGTTGTTGGATTGTTTGTGGATTTATTTGATTTACTATTTGATTTTCTGGATTTTGGTTTGGATGAGGATTTAAATATGTATTTTGCTTTTGAGGTACATTTGATTGTTTATTTTTTTTTTTTAATCTATCTTTATTCATTTTTTTTTCTAATTCTTCTTCTTCTTTACGTATACGTTCACGTTCTTCAGGAGCTGGGAATTTATGTTGAATATTTCCAACTATGGAATTATTTATTTTATTATTGTGACTCATTCCTAATATAATTTGTTTTATTATTGTAAATGCATAATTTGTATCTTGAAAATCTTTTTTTCTAATTCCAATATCAATAAATAAATCCTTTAATTCTTCTTTAATTTCTCCAATTTCAAATTGTTTTTTATCTGAATTATAAGAAACTGGTTTTAATAATTCAAAATTTCTAGGTTTATTAATTTGAATATTACTTTCTATATATTCTTCAGTATAGTTTTTTCCAACTTGGAATTTTTTTTTTAAAATACCATAATAACCTTCATCTTCAGGGTTATTTGGATCTCCTTTTATTTCTTTTATTCTTTCTTTACTGCTTTCATTTTTTATTATTGGGTTTGAATTAAATAAATTATCAGTTAATGAGTCTTTAAATTTTGATATTATTAAATTTGCTTTTTCAGCTTCGGTTTTTTTATCAAATTGTAATCCAATAAAACCACTATCAACTTCAAAACAACGAAATTCAGGAGCAAGTGATTTAAAATAATTTTGGAAATCTTTATATAATTCATATTGGAATATTTTTTCAAATGAAAATGAATTGTATAAAACTAAATATTTTGTTTTTACATTATAATCAAGTATAAAACATAATAATCCTTCTAAGTCACTATATAACCAATTTTTTCCTTCTTGATTTGATGTGTATAGTTTTACGTTACTTGAAATTAAAGTTAAGTCTAGACCTGGTTCTAAAGTTGCTAAGATTTTTTTTTGAGTTACTGAGTTTTGATATGTGTTTTCTTCACTCATTATTTTTAATATATAATAAAAAAATTTAATTTTTGATATTTTTATTTTTTATTCATTATTTGATTTATTTAATATTTTTTAGGTATTTTTATTTTATTTTTTAAATATTATATAAAAAATAAATAATAATGTGATGAAACTAAAAATAAATAAAAAAACAAAAAAATTACAAATCAATAATAATTTAAGATGATGTTTAATAATCATTATTTGAAATATTTTAATTTTAATAAATAAATTACATATAACTTTATTATTAAATAATAATATATTTATTCCAAAATTTAGAACTTTTCATTTTAATAAGCAGAGAAAAATAATAATAATAATACTATTTAATAACTAATTAAATAAATCAAATAAAATAAATAAGAAAACAAATTAAAAATAAAATGTTAGCTAATTCATTAGCGTTAATAGCAGGACAATCAAAAATCCATTTTTCTCCAAAAGAACAAGAACTTTACGATTTATTTTTAGAAGAATATAACGACATATTTCCAAATATATTAAACATGTCAGAAAAAGCAATAATAGACACAATATTATTAAATGTATCAACATTAATAGGAGAAAAAAATTTAAATTCCTATTCAAAATTAACAATAGCAAAAATTCAATCAATATTAAAATC
>JAEEGL014355507.1_pt1 | contig 20317 bp, 18 predicted proteins | sample 9134231 | NCBI WGS metagenome assembly JAEEGL01 (sample SAMN16246548, study PRJNA631951) | gut metagenome | biome: gut microbiome; feature: rumen; material: fiber-attached | host: Bos | place: Iran: Karaj | collected 2018-10 | reverse complement strand
GTAGCGCTTTATGATGGAATACCCCATGCGGACCGTTGAAATGACGGGCTTTCCGCTGGCCATATATTCAAAAAGCTTGTTGGAGCTGTTGCCTCGCGTCCAGTTGTATTGGTTCTGGGCGTAGTTCAATACGTTCACCGAGGACTTCGACAGTATGTAAGGCACGTACTGACGGTTCACGAAACCTTTTATTTTTACGCTGTCAAGCCCCTCGGCCGCAACCCGTTCCCGCAGCGCCGGCAACTGGCTCCCGTCACCGTAAATCAGGAAACGGACGTCGCCGTAGCCGCCTTCGGCCTTTATGAGCTTCGCCGCGTCAAGAAGATTCCCCACGTTGTTCACGGGGCGGATGGTCCCCACGTATGTGACGTTGAAGCCGCCGCCGAGGTCCGGGTCGTCAAGCCGCATGGTCCTGATGCGTTCTTCGCAGGCCGCGATATCTACTCCGTTGTTTATGTAATGGCATTTCTCAAGAGCGATATCTCCGCCCTGGGCCGTGGTCCACCGTCTCTCCTTCAGATAATCCGTATCGCCCTCTTTGGTAAAGATAAGGGCGTCTGCGTTTTTGTAGATCCAATGCTCGCCGCGGATCAGCAGACGGCCGAAAAGACTCTTCTCGGAGCTTTTGCCGAAGCTGAAGATGGCTTCCGGCCACAGGTCCCGTATCTCGCAGATACACGGGATCTTCATTTTGCGCGCGATCTTTATGCCGGCGGCCATAGTGAGGGGGTGCACGGAAGACGCGACTATCACGTCGGGCTTTCCGTGTTCTTCGGCATAGGCCTTTGCCGCCGGAAAAAGATTTTTGTAAAACAGGAGCATGTTCAAAACGCGCCGGACGCCGTTGCCCAGGGCGGGAACCGTTTTGACGAATACGAAGGGGATCCCGTCGGTTTCTTTTATTGCCGATATTTCTTTTCCGGTGTCGATATAGCCTTCTCCGCTGACAAGGGCGGTGGAACAGAAGACGGCGGCGTCATGGCCCCGCTCCCGGAGCTGCTTTGCAAACCAGTAATGGCGCCCCGCTTTGTCGCGGAACATGTTTGACGCATAATGGTTCATGAGCCAGACGGTCTTCTTGCCCATATTCAGCGTTCCTTCAACCGTTTTGCCGGTACGCCGACGTATGTGCCCGGAGTGTCTATATCTCTGACCACCACCGCTCCGGCGCCGATGGTGCAGCCGCCGCATATGTTTGTATTGTTGACCACGATGGCTCCGGCGCCTATCCAGGTGTCGTCTCCCACATAAACCGTACCGCCCAAATGGGCTCCCACTGCAACGTGGACGTAATCCCCGACCCGGCAGTCATGATCTGCGGAAGAACAGGTGTTTATGATGCAGCCTTTTCCGATGCGGGCATAAGGCTCCACCACGCTGCCGGCCATAACTACCGTTCCCGGCCCAAGGCCGGCGTCTTTGGAAACAAAAGCGGCGGGGTGGACCAGCGTGACGAGACGCTCTTCGGGGATAGTTTGTATGAGCCGTTTTCTGATGTCGTTATATCCGATAGCCACAAAAAGGCCGCTGTCTGTTTCCGCAGCCAGGCTGCACTTCCCCACTACGGGCCAGTGTCCGCAACAGGTCAGGGCCTCGTTGTCATCCAGAAACTCGATTTGGTCATAGCCGCAAAGCGCCGCGATCTCCGCCACCACTTTTCCGTGGCCCGAGGCTCCCAATATCGTCAGTTTCATTCATCACTCCCCATAAACTCTGTCATAGTTTCTTCTCCGTCGGCAGATATGCCCTCCCGCTTTATCACCGTTTTTAAGGTGGTCAGTATTATTTTCCAGTCGCCCGAAAAGGTTATCTTATCTACGTATTTTACGTCCCAGTCGAATCTTTCTTCCCAGCCGATGGCGTTCCTCCCGTTTATCTGGGCCAGGCCGGTAAACCCGGGACGCACTTCGTGGCGCCGCGCCTGATGTTCGTTGTACCGGTCAAGGTATTTCACGAGAAGTGGGCGGGGCCCGACTATGCTCATATCGCCCCTGAGCACGTTTATAAGCTCCGGCAGCTCGTCAAGGGACGTTGTCCGGAGTTTTTTTCCGAAGGGGGTCAGCCTGTCGGCGTCCGACTCCGAACCGGCCGCGCCGGGACCGGGCGGCAGCATGGTCCTGAATTTGTACATCCTGAATACTTTGCCGTCTCTGCCGGGCCTGTCCTGGGTGAAAAGCACAGGAGATCCCAGCTTTATTTTTACGAGAACGGCGACGGCAAGGATAACGGGCGAAAGAACCAGACCGGCAGCAAGCGCGCACAGAATGTCCTGGGGCCGCTTTACGTATTTTTCGTAAATACCGTAAGGTACGTGCTTTTTTGTCATGGTTTTGATTCTTTCTCCCGGCGGCATCAAACGCTTCCGCCGGACCGGACCTCTGTCACTTTGTCGCGGCAAATTCTTTCGGATACCTTGGTTTGTGATTTGAAACGCCGGCGCAGTATATCGATCGTTACGTTTTGCTGTTCCGGCATCATTTCGGACAATATTCATAAATATTATAACATATTCGGCTGTTGACTGACAACGTTCCGCTTCGGCCGGGGACCGTTCAAAACAGCAGCGTTCCGCGCTGTCCCGCAGACTTCGCTATGCGGCCGGCAAAAAGCGCCGGGAGCCCCTGCTGCAAGAGATCTTCAAAGGGGAGTGAAGAACGCCGCAAACCCGAAAAATGCCGTTTAAGGGGGGCAAAATCGCAAAAACAGCAAAAATACCCCCCTTAACCGGCAAAAACACCCTTTACGTTGCCCGTCTTACTGACGCTATTCAAGGGACTCTTTCTGCCCCATACCTTTGATGATTGCCAAAAAAGCTTAAAAAATTAGTGACTATAATCGGCATTTTGCCGATTTGTTCCGGGCAAAGCATTCGGATGCTTGTCCGGCACGCGGCGGATGGCACGTAAAACGGTCATAATATCAGTTGTACAAAGCCACGGTGTGACTATCGGCTTCCGCTGATGGGATCATGCAGGCAGCAAAAAGCGCTTTTCTGCACCTTGCAGAAAAGCGCTGTATTTGATCGGAAGATCAGTTATACCTTACGTCGTACCTGAGCCCTCTTTCTTCACAAAAGCGGCGTATGCGGTCGGTATATTCTGCCGGCACCCGGTCAAAGCAGGGTTTGCCGGAGCGGTGCCTGAGACGCTCGGCAAAAAAGGCCATGCCTGCGAGTTCAAGAGGCTCTGCCGGCCGGAGACCGTGCTCCATAAGAGTGACGGGGTGGAGCAGATATCTGCCCAGGAGCGATACCCCTTTGCCCAAATATCTTTTGTCCCGGCGGTCTATGCAAAAGACTATGGTCCCGCCCTTTTTTACCAGGCTGTAATAACGCTCCATCACCAGTATGTCGGTATATATGTTCCGGTCCGACTCTCTCATATCCAGCGCGTCTTTTCTGCCATCCGTCTTGTCATTGCCCAGGAGCAGCGCGGGAAAGTTTCTCTCCGGCTTGCGGATGGGGTTGAACCGTTTGGCCGATTTGTAGCGGAACCAGACAACGGCGCAGGCTTCGGGGAGCCACAGCAAAGCGAGTATGGCCAGGCAGCAAAGCCCCGCGGCCATATGTCCTCCGATGCACAGGAGAGCCGCCGCAACCGTCAGGACCGTGTCGGTCAGAAAATATATGATGATGTTTTTTTTCATACTAATACCCCGGACACCCCAGAGATTCGGGGAATATCTTGTAGTCTCTTTCCAGTCCCGTAATGGCGGCCATATCCCCGGGCTCAAGGGAAAAGCCGCGGATATCCGCATTGCTTTTTACCCTGTCGGCCTTTGAGGAGGTAAAAACGGGTATCAAGCCTCTGTCCAGATGCCATCTCAGTATTATCTGAGCCACGGACCTGCCGTATTTGGCTGCCAGCTCCAGGAGAAGCGGATCTTCCCTGATATCCTTGATCATACGGCACAGGGGGGAATAGGACTCCACCATGACGCTGTCCTGCCGGAACAGGGCCACGTCCTCCGCCGCCTGCCTGAAGGGAGATATCTCTATCTGGATAAAGTCGGGCTTTTGGTGCTTGTTGGCTGCGCAAAACTCCCCATAGGTCCTGGCGTCCAGATTGCAGATGCCTATATAGCGGACCTTGCCCTTGTTCCTCATGCGGCAAAGGCAGCTCCAGGTGCTGTGGAGATACTTTTTGAAAGGCCAGTGTATCAGCGCCAGGTCCAGGTAGTCCGTTTTCAGCCGTTTCAGCCCGGCGTCCAGATAGGCTTCTACGTCTCCGTCGGATCTGTACATCTGCATGGGATCTATCTTGTCGGCGATGAACACGCTGCTTCTGTCTATGCCGGCGAGAGAGGCTCCCAGCAGGCTCTCGCTGCCGTAGGAGGGGGCGGTGTCAAAACCCGTGACGTTGGCGTCAAGGGCCGCCGCCACCATGGCGCGCATAGTGTCCGCCGAGGCGATGTTGAAGGTCCCCAGCATCATGTCGGGAATAACGCGGTTCATCTTTTCAGCAGGCTCCTCATCATCCGTTTTGCCCGGACCAGCAGGTTTTTGCCCTCCGGCCTGTGGGCGTTCATCTCGTAAAAGGACCTGAGCAGAGCGCCGTCCTGCCGGGGGTCGGTGAACACCTCCAGCAGCACCGGCTTTTGGCTGTCGCCGAAAAAGGCTTCCAGAGCCTTGTCCAGCTCCGCCCGGTCCCTTGCGGACAGATATTCAAAGCGGCCGTCTGCCAGGGCGGAGCGTATATCCGTCCGGTGGCCGGCGGCAATATAGTCCCCCACCGTGTCGGGCCATCTGGCTCCGAAATGATAATAAAATTCGCTGCCCGCGTGGTTGTTGACCACCAGTATCCGCACGTTACTGCCTATATTTTCCCGGGACATATTAAGATCGTACAAAAAGCTCAGGTCTCCGCTTATCAAAAAGGACATCCCCTCCGACTGGCCCAGCAGGGAGGAAAAGCAGCCGTCGATGCCGTACGCCCCGAAGTTGCAGTAGGTCCTGATATTCGGAGACTTGTATTCGCAAAAGTCATTGAGGCGGGCGCCGTTCAAAATACTTGTGTGAACAATCGAACCTGCGGGTATGCGTTCCGTCACCTGTTTGATCACGGCAAAGTTGGAAAAGCCCAAGTCGGGATATCTGATCCGGTTTGCTTTTGCCTGCCACAGGGGCAGGTAGCCGCCTGCAGCATCCGGCATGCCTTCGCACACAGCCCGGAAAAAGACGGCGGGAGGCATGAAGAGCTGGGTGGTCAGGCGCTTGAAGCCGTCCTGCAGTATATATCTCTCTCCCAGGTGCCAGTGCTCGTATTCAAAGGCCGCGTTGCGGAGCTTGGTGGTGATGGTGGGCCAAAAGTGGCCGCCCAAAGTGATCACGATCCCGGGAGCGGACTGAGAGAGCTCCTCCGGAGTTATGGTGTCCGCAACGGGCGAAGACTGCAGGAAGGGGCCTGAAAGATTCGAAAAATGATTTGCCAGCACCGCTGCGTCGAATTTGGTCTGAAATCCGGCCAGCTGCCGGGACAGTTCTTCGTTGCTGCCGTAAAGCTCGCCTGCCAGGACCAGGATCCTTTTGCCTGCCAGCTTTTCCCTGAGGGCGGGGACTGCCGCCGCGAGCCCCGCTTCGCCGATCCGGTCGATACGGCGGGCTGCAGCCCCCTCGCCGGGCCCGTATTGGTCGGTGCGGTGTATCTGGATATTGATCTGCACCGGGCCGGGCGCGCCGGAGGTAAGTGCCAGCAGGGTCTCGTTGACCTTGCGTTCGCACAGCCATTTGTCATAGGGATTTCTGATGACGGGCAGATCGGCGTACGCCTTGGTATAGGGCGCGTACATATTTGTCTGATCGATCTTCTGGTCTTCGAACTGATACAGAAAATAGTTTTCCCTGTCTGCGGTCAGGGCAATGAGGGGGATATGCCTTTCGGCGGCCTCTTTGATCGCCGGCAGGAAGTTGCAGCTGGCTGTGGAGGAGGTGCAGGCAAAGGCCGCGGGCTCTCCCGTGGCTTCCGCCAGGCCCAGGGCAAAAAAGGCGGCGCTCCGCTCATCCACTATGGAAAAACAGCGGAAATCACTGTCGTCTTCCACCGTATGCACCAGCGGCACGTCTCTGTTGCCGGGGCAAAGGACCAGGTTTTTGATCCCCCGCTGCTTCAGGAGGGATACTACTATCTGAACGTGTTGCAGTTTGCTATGCATGCTGTTCCTCCCCGGCTATGAATAATACGGAGGGCTTGTCCTCTTCCATAAATTCCTTCGCCAACCCGTCTGTCAGGGCGGCCGCATGCCGGACTTTTATATCATTGCTTTCCAGCCAGCCGTCGTATTCCCGGGTGTCGCCGCAGAAGACCGCTTTGAAGCGGGGACTCAAATACCGGTTGTTGAAGATATTCAGCTCAAGGGCTATGGAATCCGCTGTGGTCACCAGCGCCGACCTGACTTCCGCTGCGGCGCAAAAGCCGGCGTATTTGGACAGTATGCCGTATCTGTGGGCGCGGCTGATGACCGACGCGTTTTCGCATCCGGGGCCGCAGAGAGGCTCATATACGAACAGCCTGCCCTCCGGAGCCAAAGCCCGGGCAAGAGGGGCCGGGTCCGGCGCCGGCTGCCCGGCCGGCGGAAGCGTCTGTTCCAGCAGTATGACCCCCGGCGCTCTCAGTCCTTCTGTATCAATGAGGTGCAGCTGCTCCGGTTTTTGCAGCTTGATACGAAAGCCGGAGCACCGCTTCAGATACTCTGTGTCCACGTTCAGAACGTCGTTATACACCGCGCATACCAATAGCGGGCTCTGCTGGAACCATGCCTCGGTAAGGGCGGTGTAGGCGCTGGGCAGGCTGTCGCCGCAAAGGGCGAGCAGCACGGGCCTTTTTTCCTTTTGGACCAGTCCTCCGGCGAAAAAGGCGGCGCTGCGGGCGTCCTCGATATCTGTTGTTTCCAGGGAACATCCGGACAGCGCAGGCAGCAGCGCTCTCTCGCACACTACTCGCTGCACGCCTTTTTTTGCCAGGCAGTCTATAAGATCGTCAAGCAGCATTTCTTTTTCTCCTTGCCATAGCGGACAGCCTGGTAACGCAGGCCTTCATGCTGTGTCTGTCTATGAGGGCGTTGAACAAAACCACCAGGGCGGTACAGGCAGCGATTACCTCCAGAGCGTAGATGCACCAGGAGCCGTAGCCGGTCACCTGCTCCGAGGGGATATACCGGCACACAAAGACGCAGAGAGCAGACAGCAGTATGCTGCGCAGCCACATGACCACCGTGCCCTTGATGCTGAACTCTATAAGGTATTTGGGGGCAAAGGACAGGAACTCCAGATCTCTGTATATATTTGAGAGCAGCGCTCCGACGACGATGCCGTTGAGGCCCCATTTGATGCCCAGCAATACTCCGCCAACCACCTCGATGGCTGCCTGGATGGAAATGGGCTTGGCAGACTCGTCATATTTCCCGGCGGCGATGGTCAGCATGCCGAAGGGGGTCTTCAGGCTGTAAAAATAGCCGTTTACTGTGAGTAGCAGGGCCAGCATGGGAAAGTCGTAGCTGATATCCGCGTTGCGGGTATATATGTGTATAAAAGGCATATAGGTGGCCAGCATAGCGGAATAGGCTATGGTCACCAGCATATAAAACATATACTCAAACTGGCGGAAGGCCCTTTCGAAGTTTTCCTTTTCGTTCTTGGCCAGCACGTTGCCGAAGCCGGCGGATATGCCCGTGGTGAATATGGTCAGCACCGAGTTGATGCCCTGGACCACTATGCGGTAGATAGTGTATATGCTGACTTCGTTCAGGCTCCTGACTACCGTGGCTATTATCACCGGGGCTCCGGTATGTATGACGCCGATCACCTGGAAATACAGGGCTCCCCAGCGCTTGTCCATAGCGGAGTTGTCCGGCTCCACGGAAAAGTCCATGTAGGGATAGTTTTTCCTGCAATACAGCCACAGGATAAGGGCCCTGAGCAAAATGGCGCTGATGGCTATGAAACGCACCATAACTATGGACATGCCGCCGTAGGACAGGACGGCGATGAGCACGCAGTTCACAACGACCTGCAAGGTGGTTGCCAGGCTGATGACGTAGGTTTTCTGGTCTGCTGTCAGGAGCGACCTGTATTTGGCCAGGGTAAAGAAGTCCAGGATGCCGTTGGCGCCCATGATGACAAACAGCGCCGCTATCTCGATTTTGGACAGGAGGGCGCTTTTGACAAACAGCGGATAACACAGAGCGCCTACCGTGACCAAAGCCAGGAACAGATAGCCCGTCTTGAAATAAAAGTTTTTGGCGGCGGTGATGACCCTGTTTACCGAATGGATATCATTTTCCGCCAGAGGCTTGTAGAGCGAATATACCGTGGCTCCGCTGAGGCCCGCCTCTACCAGCGAAATGTAAAGGATGAACTGATGGATAGAAGAAACAAGGCCGTTGATCTCGGAGCCGAAGACGTTCAGCATCACCTTGGGCAGCACAAAGCCGGTGCCCATGGTGACTATATGCAGCAGCGCCGTCGATACGGTGTTGTAAAAGAATAGGGTGGTTCTGCTTCTCTTCATTTGACTGCCAGGGACTCCGCCAACAGATCGATGGATTTGGCTCTTTCTTCTGCCAGACGGCTGTTGATCCGGTCCCAGTCGTATGAGCGTTCTTCCGGCATAGGGCCGGTGATCTCATAGCCTTTGAGATCGAAGGTTGCGGCCATTTCCTCCAGTCTGGAATTTGCGTTGGAGGTCTTTTTGCTCAGTTCATACAAAAACGGTACGTTGAAATTCATTGCAAAGATCAGCCCGTGAAAAGAGGTGGAGATCACTGCAGCAGCGTTCCTGACGAGATACAAAAACTCGCCCGGGCCTACCGCCATAGTATTCATAAACAACACAGACAGTCCCTTTTCCTTTGCAAGATTGTTGGCATACTCAATAGCGTTGGTCTGACGCGCTACCGTATATACCAGTATATATCCGGTTTTTTGATCGCAGGTTTCGGCGTAACGCAACCATTCCTCTTTTGTCAAAAGCAGTGACGGATCCAGGGCTTTTTTGCCGTTGAGCCCCATTTGTTTCAGCAACTCCATACCTGTCGTTTCTCTGACGATGATACTGTCAAAGTCCTTCAAATATGCGCCCATCTCATCGACGGTGTCTTTATCAAAGGCGCTTTTGCCGAAGCTGGCTGCGTAACTGAGCTTGCGGGCTCCCTTTTGGAAAGGAAGAAAATACGTGTAGTCTCCCTGTGTCAACACCGGATTCCACACCTGGTCGCTGCCCGATACGATGGCGTCATAGGCGCTGCCGAAGGCTGCCGCGTCCGGGAAGGACCGGGACGTCTTCAGATATTTACCCTTGAACTCCATGAATCTTTTGTCTTTCTCGGCAGATTCCATTTTGATGGAGCGAAATCTCAAATAACCATAAATGCTTTTCAGCCGGCTTGTGAGGGAGCGTTGCTTGCGTTTGCTCTTATCAAATATGCGGCAACGATAATCTACTATCTCGCACTCGTACCCCAGTTTCTCTATAGTTTTCTGCAGCGCCAGCGCCTGGAGTACGGCGCCAAAATTATCTGATTGATGAAAGGTGATAATACCGGTTTTTCCCATTTAGTCTTCCCAAAATGCAGAATAGTTATCCATGAATTCCCTGAAGGAGGGCAGCTGCTTGTCCTTGTCCGCCAGGATGACCCGGTCCTTGCCTCCGATGAGGTCAAAGGGCCACTCTATGCCCATATCGGGATCGTCGTATTTGATGCCGCCGTCATATTCGCCGTAGAACTTTTCGGCGCACTTGTAGGATACGATGGATTCCTCCAGCACCAGATAGCCGTGGCCGAAGCCGGCAGGGATCAGGAGCTCCTTCATATTGTCGCCGGAGAGGAAAAAGCCCTGCCACTTTTTGAAGGTGGGCGAGTCCTTGCGGAGGTCTATGATCACGTCGTACACCTTGCCGTGGACGCAGCGCACCAGTTTTGGCTGCTGCATGACCCGCTGAAAATGCATGGCCCGGACCACGCCCTTGTGGGAGATGGTGTAAAAGACCTCCGCCAGCTCATAGTCTATGCCGTTTTTGGCAAATTCTTCCCGGGAATAGTCCTTCAGAAAACCGCCGCGCACGTCGTCGGCAAAGAACGGGGTCACCAGATAAGCCCCTTTCATCTCCAGTTCTTCAAAATTCCATCTTATCATGCTTGTACCTTTTTATTAAAACTTTTTCCCAGTATGAATATGATCAGGCTGAGTATGATCGCGCCGGCAGCGACAAGGACCGGCTTTGCAAATGCGGCTGCGTCGCTGTTGCTCAGGCCAAGAATGCCGAAAGCAACTGTCACCACGGTTATGAATACCGGATGCCACAGATACACGTTCAGGCAGTGATATTTGCCCAGCAATACCAGGCTGTTGTCCCTTGTTACAGTATCTGCAGGCAGGGCAAAGACCAACAGATCGGCAGCCAAAGTGAACAGCGAGTAGCTGAGATATATGCCCGGAGCCTTGTCCACTATATAGGCCAGGGCAAAGTTGAGCAGCATCAACAAGGCTATTGCCCACAGCATTGGAACAGCTTTGCCGGCAAAACTGTCTTTGTGTTCCTCTATATATCTTGCGGCGCCGGTCCCGATCACTACGGAGGGCAGGCCTATGGCCAGCCAGTTGCCGTACAGCCAGGAGGACGACAGGTCCAGGCCGCACACGCTGTGAGGATAAACGCTGAAGAATATCTTCAGTCCGTTCAAAAGAAGCATGAACAGAAACGCTGTCAGGGCAGACCGGTACAGGCTGTCCTTTGAGGGCTCCGGCAGCAGATATTTCAGGCAATATACGTATAGGAGCGCCATCATGAACCAGAGCACGCCTCCGGACGAGGGAGGCATAACACCCAGCAAAACAAACTTGGCAATATTCAGCGGCTGTACCAGTCCTGCCAAAAAAGCGGCGTTGGAATCGTGGGTGATGACATTCTTCAAAAGATCCAACACGAAATATATCACCAGCGCCGTTACGGTGATCCTGAATATACGGCCTATACGCTTCCGCAGCTTTTGCTTGTAGCCGGGAGTGCCCAGATAGTAATAGAGCGAATAGCCCGATACCATGAAGAACAGCGGTACCGCTATCCGGCCCAGGGATTCAAAGAATACTCCCCATACTCCCGGGAACCTGCAATGGATAAATACCACCAGGATGCAGGACAATCCCTGAAACGCGTAGAGAGTCTTGTTTTCTTTCATTGTTTTTGGGCTTCCAGGCAGCGTCTGATGCCCGTCTCAAAGTCCGTGACGGCGTATTCGCCTATGGCCCCGACGGTGGCGGATACGTCAAACATATCGTAGGTATATTTTATCCCGTCGTCGGGGCGGACGCCGGTCCTGATCAGGTCTTCCTTTCCGGCCAATCTGCCGGCTGCCGTCAGATAGTCCTTCAGTATGCGGGGCTTGCCGGAGCCCAGATAATAGAACCCCGGAGCCGCTTCCCGGGCGCCAAGCCTGTAAACGGCTTCGATCAGGTCGTCCACGTATATGAAGTCATAGGGCTGCAGGGCGGGGCCGAAGGTGGCCTCGGCGTTCTGCGCCAGTTGTCCCAGAGTGTAGCTGATCAGGTTGCCGGTAGCGTTGCCCGGGCCGTATATGTTGGAAAACTGCATCCACACAAAGCCGAGACCGATGTTTTTGGCGTAGGTCTCTCCCATTACCCGCGCGGCGTTTTTTGCCGCGCCGTAGAGCATGCCCCTGCCGGCCCGGTCCAGGCGGGGCAGGCTTTCACAGGCCCGCTCGGCAATGGTGCCTGCGCACAAAAAGCTCTTGCAGCCGCACTTTTGGGCGTAGTCTATGCACTTCAGCGCCAGGGACACGTTGGTCAGCTGGACGTAGGGGTTGCCCTTGTCCGGCCCGTTGACTCCTCCCCAGGCCAGGTGATAAAAGGCGTCGCACTCTATGGGCTGCATGTCGGCTATTGTATTCAGGTCGGCCTTGATTTTGGTCAAGCCCGGCCCCTCGGGAAAGCTATCCGGAAAGGCTATGTCCAGAGCGACTGTCTCCACTCCGCCGGAGAGCAGCTTTTTGACGAGCGACGAGCCGATGAAGCCCCCGGCTCCGGTAACTATTGCTTTTTTCATCTGGTCCCTCTCAAAAATTCGTCGATCTGCATATCCATACACTGGCGGTAGCTCTGCCCTTTTTGGGGGCACTTGCACCACTCCACGGTTTTTTCTATGGCCTTATCCAGGTCCCATACAGGCTGCCAGCCAAAGGTCTTTTTCAGCCTGGAGCAGTCCAGCTTCAGGAAATTGGCTTCGTGAGGGCCGCCGTCGCTGCGGTCGATCCACCTGAGGCCGCCGCCCCAGTATTTCACAAAGGTATCCACCAGCGCTCCCGTCTCGTAGCAATCCGTGTCGTCGGGGCCCACGTTGTACCAGCCGGAAAAAGCCCGGTCTTCATACTGCCGGGCCGCTATCATCAGATAGGCGAAAACAGGCTCCAGCACGTGCTGATAGGGCCTGGTGGAATAGGGGTTGCGGACTATGATGTCTTCACCCTTTTCCGCGGCGCGGACGCAGTCCGGTATGATCCTGTCCCGGGCAAAATCTCCGCCGCCTATCACGTTGCCGGCCCTGGCCGTGGATATGGCGCAGCGGCCGTCTTCAAAAAAGGAGCGCTTGTAGCTGTGGGTCACCAGCTCCGAGCAGGATTTGCTGTTGGAATAGGGATCGTAGCCGTCCAGAGGCTCGTCTTCCCTGTAGCCCCACTCCCACTCGTTGTTTTGATATACCTTGTCGGTGGTCACGTTGAGAAAGCTTTTTACGCAGTCATGCCGACGGACGCATTCCAGGATATTCACGGTGCCCATGACGTTGGTATCATAGGTATATACCGGGTCCTCATAGCTTTCGCGCACGATGGGCTGAGCAGCCAGATGGAGGACTATTTCGGGGCGGAAATCCGCAAACGCTTTGTCCATGGCTGCAAGGTCGCGCACGTCGCCTTTCAAGTGGGTGATCTCTTTTTCCGCGCCGCAGAGCTCAAAGAGGCTCCGCTCTTTTTGGCTGCAGCGGGAGTAGCCCGCGACGATCGCGCCGGCGTTTGCCAGCATCACGGTCATCCAGCTGCCCTTGAAACCGGTGTGGCCGGTGACCAGGACTCTTCTGCCCCTGTAAAAGGATATGTCAAACATGCTTCAGTCTCCGTATTTCCAGGGGGCCGAGCCGTCTGCCCACAGCTTTTCCAGCTTTTCCTTGTCCCGCAGGGTGTCCATGCACTGCCAGAAGCCGGTGTGCCTGTAGCACACCATCTGTCCGTCGGCGGCTATCTTTTCCATGGGCTCCCGTTCAAACATCACGTTGCCCTCTATGTAGTCCAGTACTTTGGGTTCCAGCACCATGAAGCCGGCGTTGATCCAGCCTGTGTCGCGCTCGCTCTTTTCCCTGAAGGAGTTGACCCTGTCTCCCGACAGGTCTATATATCCGAATCTGCCCTCGGGCTGTATGGCGGTGATAGTGGCCAGCTTGCCCCGCTCCCTGTGAAACTCCAGAGTCCTGCGGATATCCACGTCGGACACGCCGTCGCCGTAGGTCATGAAAAAGGTCTCGTCTCCTAAATAACTCCCGATTTTTTTCAGCCTGCCCCCGGTAAGGGTCTCCAGGCCCGTGTCCACCACGGTCACCTTCCAGGGCTCCGAGTGCTGCTTGTGCACAATGATGCGGTTAGTCTCGGTAAAGTCAAAGGTGATGTCTGATGTGTGTATGAAGTAGTTGGCAAACCATTCCTTGATCACCGCCTGCTTGTAGCCGGCGCAGATGACAAACTCATTAAAGCCGTAGTGGGAATACTGCTTCATGATGTGCCACAGGATAGGCATGCCGCCTATTTCTATCATGGGCTTTGGCCTCAGGTGGGACTCTTCGGATATGCGGGTGCCGAAGCCTCCTGCCAGTAATACTACTTTCATTTTTGCTGATCCTCTATTTGGCTGTATATATCAAACAGCGGTTTGGGAATACCGATAAAATAATCCAGGTTTTTCAGATAATAATAACTCTTGGTAAAGGCTTTCAGAATAACGAACTTCCAAAGCGGCTTCCCTTCGTCTAAGGTACTCCTGATTTTTTTGAAACAAGGGTGATCCGTGTAAAACTCTTCGTCATATATCATCTGGCGGGCTTTTTTGAATGCTTCTTTGGTATCTGCATTGTTGGACATACCCGAAAATACCCGGTAAACGCCTGTATATTTGTGCAGCCGGTAAATGATATACCGGGCGTTGAACATCCGGAAGTTGTAGGTGTCCCAGGCGGCGCCTCTCTCGTCCCTGAAGCCGCCATATTCTTCTACGGCCTTCTTCAGAAACACTGTTCCACATGTAGGAGGGCCGTAAATATTATGGATACTTTTGTAAAAGTATTCCGGCTTCAGCTTCTGAAGCTCTCGTCTGTAAATGAATCTGGGCCAGTAAAAGACTGACAAAAACCGGTGGGGCAAGTCAGGGTTATATATTTCTCCCAGTTTGTAAAATGACGGCATCAGGCAGGGATAGTCCTTGTCCTTGTCCATGATATATTTGGCTATAGACGAAAAATAGTTCGGGAGCAACAGGTCGTCATCATGCAGGTAAGCTACGTATTTCCCCCGGGCTCTTTCCATACCCTTATTGATATTGCCGACCTGTCCCAGATTGACGCTGTTTTTATAAAAACATACAGGCGCGCCGGCATACTTGTCTGCCTGCGTCCGGTAATCCGCTTCGGTATAATTGCTGGTGACGATGATCTCATAGTCAAAGGGTTTTTCGCTTTGACCTATAATGCTGTCTATTGCGCCGTCCAGATAGCGCATGTTTTTATAGGTAGGTATGACTATGGAGAGCAAAGGCGTTTCCGGAACTGCTCCCTTGAAAATCAGCTCTTTTTCCATCACTAATGCTTTTTGTTGAAACTCCGTTTTTCGATGCCGAATTTCATAAACGAAGACAAATAATAGAATGCAGCGTTTGACTTGCACAGTCTGTTCGACAGCGAATCGGTATTAAACGGCAGCTGCAGCAATTCGGGAGTTGTCAGCCTGATGAGCTCTTTCTGTATCTGACCGGTTTTTCTGAGCCCCCTGTCAACGGCGGTCCAGCTGTACAGGATGCTCCGCGAATTGAATATATTGAGTGTGATCTGACCAATGGCATTATAAATCAAATTTGTCTGCCCGGCCCATCTGGCCAGCCTGCTCTCTATGGAAAACAGATCGAATACGTTGATCTTTTCCCCGGAATCCTTTATATCTGCCAACCATTGCGCTAACAATTCCGGCGCGTATTTGCTGTAGTTATGCAGCTTGCAGCAAAAATATCTCGGAGAAGCAAGGCTTTCCGGGATATCCCGGTGCAGCGAGCATTTGCCTACCTGTCCGATAATGTCACCGCCGATAACGCAGCCGTCTCCGAAGCCGGTATAAACTGTGTTTGCCAGATTGAGGTTTTTCAGTGATACGGCATTTTTGCCCAGCAAAGATTCTGTATAGCGCTGCAGGTCTTCGTCTGCGTCCGAGATGCCGACAGTCTTATACGAAAAACCGATAAGCCCGGCTAATTCTTTTGGTATGACGAGATCCTGTTCAAGGCCGGTATGGTTTTTGCTTCTGATAGTGTAGCATTCTATAGTGTTGTCTATGTCGTAATATACGCCCAGGACGACCCGGCTGTCATAGCCTCCGGTAATAGGGACATACACCTTGTATTTGCCGTGATAATATTCTGCGATGCTCCTGATAAACCCCAAAGTTTCTTCCGCGCTTTGACGCGGGGAAATGGCGGGCTGTTTTTCCGGGGCGTTGACGAATCTGCGGGCTTTCGGTTCTCCAACTTTCAGGTAATGGTTCGGCAGGAGCCTCTTTATCTCACTGTATTCGGTTATATCATAAGGCAATGCCTGGGAAACATCGCCGCTGCTGCATATGGCGGCCAGCGTTTCGTCGGGCAGAAAGCCGCATTTTTCGCTTATCGCTTTTTTGCTGTTGGAGCAGGAGGCGCTTTCTGTTGAAAAAAACACGGGGATAGAGCCCGTGGCGTCGCCCAGTACGTAACAGCCGTTGCCGTCGTAATACAATACTATGTACTTCCCGCCTAACTCTTTTTCTCTTTGGCAAACGTCTCCGATCCCACCGGGACCCTTCAGAAGATAGTCCGCAACATTGCTGCTGTCGCCTGTGACAACGTTCACACAGTCGCCGAAAACAAGAACGCCTTTGCCGCCGTTTTCTATGGTCTGTATGGCGGTTCTGCTGTCGCAGGAAAAATACAAATCTCCGAACTTGACGGTTTTTTCGTATCCGCTGTGCGCATCGCCGGCGAGATAAAAAGAATAAACAGGCTTGTATTCCGGTTCCATTTGCTATAACTCCGCTGTCAATAGTGCGCTTATTCCGGAAGCGTTTCGCTTTCGGTTTTTTGGATCATATATTGCTTATAGCCCAAGAGGGCCAATCCTATAAAAAAGATGTTTAAACTGTATTCTTCAGAACTGATGATAATAAACAACATGAGTATCGTCAGCAATCTGCTTAAAAGTGATTTGTTTTTTCCGGAGCCCAGCAATATATAACCTATGGCCATTATCACCCCGTAAAAGATGCCGTACTTGGCAAACCAGTTGATCGGGGTGCAGGTAGCGATCGGCTGGGAGTAAAAGTCGGTCATTAATACTCTTAGCCTTTGACCTCCGACTCCGAATACCGGGTGTTCCAGGAAAGCTTCCGCCGGTTTGGTTACCGAAAGGATCCGAATGTTTTTACTTTGAAACGGATTGTCAGCCTCAAAAATGGTTTCCAGTTTTCCGAAGGTCGAAGTCCTGCCTTCGAAAAGAAGGCTGTAGCTCATTGTAAGGAAAACCATGCTGCTTGCAATCACCAATGCTGTCAGGATGATTTTTTCTGCCTTCCCGGTTTTTGCCGACAGCAAGTAGTTCAAAATCAGAACAGCCAAAGCAAAGTACCCTGTTGTAGAGAAAGTCAACACTATTCCGACTATAAATATAATGATCTGAAACAAACGCTTTGACGAACGATTTTCCCTGAAGAATGCCAGATAAAGAGCCAGTATCATAAAGGACTGGGCAACTCCGGGTTCCCAGAACATGGCGCAGAAACGTGACGCGCTTACGTTGACGATCTTGACGTAAAGAAACAGATTGAGATAATCGCGCCAGTTGGTTGAATGAACCACAAAACGCCTGAAGGCTCCGGGGTATAGATTAGTAATTAAATGGATAGCCAGATCAATGGCTATCAATGCTGTCATCACACTTATAAAATAATCTTTTGCTTTTTCGGTGTGGTACCTGTTTATAAACAGGAAAGCAGTTGATAATCTCAAAACGCTGGTCAGGAAAACGTTGAATTCAGATTCGTTCAGGGCGTTTGAAGCAAGGACGCTTGCTATTAAGGGGATAAATATCAACAGCAACGGCTTGTCGATGTGTCGTGTGCTTATTAACAGATAAAACATGACCGCGCCAAGCAAACCGTATTCTATGCTGCGCGGCATGCCGGTGAATAATCCGCTGCAGATAAAACTGCAGGATACCAACATTATGAGAAACAGACTGATTTTGCCAAAAAGGTCAGTCTTGTTTACCGTCAGATCGTGAGAATTCATATTTGTTTTACTATTTCGCTATATATCGCGCTGTACCTTTGTGTTAAAGAGCGCCAGTCATATTTTTTAGCTGCCGACGGGGCGTTTCCGGACAGCATAGGGTATTGCTCAATGATTTTCTTGATAACGTTTGCTATAGATTTCGGACTGCGCGAATCTACGTGATAACCCACGTAGCCCTCGTCAAACTGTTTGTCGAAGCCCTGCCCTTCGGAATAGATGACGGGCAGTCCGCAGCTCAGGGCCTCGGCATATACCAGGCCAAAGCTTTCCGCAAAAGAAGGCATCACAAAAATATCATGCTGCCTGTAAAGGTCTGCCAGTTTTTCCTTCCGGACAGGCTCATGATAGGTGGTATACCCGTCTTTGATTATCTGATCATAGACGTCTTTTTCCACTATCTTGCCTACCGCGGTAAGGGTGGTCTTTATGCCTTCTTCGCGAAGGATCTCCATAGCCTGCTGAGTAGCGCCGATGTTTTTGTTTCTGTCTATTCCTCCGGCATATATAAGCCTGACCGGATCGCCTAAACTTTGTTTTTTGGCAGCGCCGGACAGCCAGAAAGGATCTATGCCATTAGGTATAATATCTGTTTTCCTGTCTAAAGAGCTGTGATACTTCTCCGGCACAAAGCGCGTGAACACGGTATTCTTATAGGCTTCCGACAAATAGAATACCCTCTTTGCGTCCAGCATGGTTTTTACGCCTCTGCTTCTCAAAAAGGGGAGCTTGGCAAAAAAATCATTTACGTCGGTATTGCGAATAGCTGCGACATACGGTACTCCGTATTTTTTGCTTAACACTCTGGCTGCATTGCCGTCTGTAAAGAGCGTATAGGCGTGGATCAAATCAAATGACGCTATATCATACTGTCTTTCACAGGCTTTGATGATCTTGCTCTGCTTGTAGTCAAAAAAGATCCTGTCCCAGTATTTAAAACATTCGCTCACAACCGCATAGTCTGCGGGCTCTATTATTTGCTCAGAACCGTGATAAATAGGGACGAATACCTGATTGTCGTATCCCAGACCGTTCAGATATTCGATCATTGTCTGATGCAGCGTCGATCTTAAATAATTGCAGTTTATATGCAGAATGCGCATATGTTGTCCTACAGCCTCCACCACAGGAGTCCGGACTTTTCGAGGTCTTTGACTTCATAGAGTCCCTTCACGTCTATGAGCACCTTGCCCGAGGCCTTTTTGTTGTACATGGCCTTTATGTCGTCCAGGGACAGGGCCCTGAATTCGTTGTGGGCCACAGCGGCTATGATGCAGTCGGCGCCCTTTGCGTCGCCGAGAGCTGTCAGCCTGACGCCGTATTCATGCTCTGCGTCTCTTTCGCTGGCCCAGGGATCCACCACCACAGGCTTTATGCCGTATTCCCGCAGGCGCACTATGATATCGTTCACCTTGCTGTTGCGGGTATCGGGGCAGTTCTCCTTGAAGGTGAGGCCCAGGATCACCACCTTGCTTTTGGCCGGGGCCTGCCCCGCCTCGATCATCTTTTTGACGGCGGCGTCCGCCACGTATTTGCCCATGTTGTCGTTGACTATGCGGCCGTTGAGGATGATCTGGCTGTGATAGCCCAGCTTCTCCGCCTGATAGGTGAAATAGTAGGGGTCCACGCCTATGCAGTGGCCGCCCACCAGGCCGGGGCGGAACCCGAGAGCGTTCCACTTGGTGTTCATGCCGTCCACCACCTCGTTGGTGTCTATGCCCATGCGGTCAAAGACCATGGCCAGCTCGTTCATAAAGGCTATGTTGATGTCCCGCTGGCTGTTTTCCACCACCTTTATGGCTTCGGCAGTCTTGATGGAACTGACGGGGTAGGTGCCCACCTCTATCACCAGGTCGTACACCTTTTTGATCTCCCTGAGGGAGGAGGCGTCCATGCCGGAGACTATCTTGCGTATGTTTTCCAGCCGGTGCACCTTGTCGCCGGGGTTGATGCGCTCGGGGGAGTAGCCCACCTTGAAGTCTCTGCCGCACTTCAGACCGGACTCCTTTTCCAGTATGGGGATGCACACGTCCTCGGTGACTCCGGGATATACGGTGGATTCATATACCACTATGGAGCCCTTTGTGAGGTTGCGGCCCACTATCTCGCTGGCGCCTATGACCGGAGTGAGGTCGGGGGTGTGGTCGGTATTCACCGGAGTAGGCACAGCCACTATGATGAACTTTGCCTTTTGGAGATCCTTTTCGTCGGCGGTAAAATATACGGAGGTCTTTTTGATGCCCTCGTCTCCTACCTCGTTGGTGGGGTCCACGCCTGACTTGTAAAGGTCTATCTTGGCCTTGTTGAGGTCAAAGCCTATGACGTTCACCTTTTTGGCAAAGGCCACCGCTATGGGCATGCCCACGTAGCCCAGGCCCACCAGGGCCAGGCTCTCGGTCTTGTTTATCAAGTCTTTGTATATTGACATATCATTCACCCTCCCGGCGAACAAAGCTGAGATCGGGTATTCCGGATTCGGGTTTTCTGCAGGTATATCTTTTCATGAAGCCGTGAAACAGGTTGTTCACGGTGAACAGGGACGAGAGAACGGGACCGTAGCCCAGCACCTTTCTGAAAATAAGATAGTGCCTGCTGATCAGCTTCCATTTGCTCACGCCGGTTATGGAACCGTCGTGCTTGATGTAGTATGAAAAGGTCTCGGGCATCCTGTAACAGTCGCACTTCTTGCCGGCTTCGAACCACAGAGCGTAGTCGTTGCCTTTTTTCACGTCAGCCCCCTGC
>JAEEGL016528090.1_pt1 | contig 20318 bp, 17 predicted proteins | sample 9134231 | NCBI WGS metagenome assembly JAEEGL01 (sample SAMN16246548, study PRJNA631951) | gut metagenome | biome: gut microbiome; feature: rumen; material: fiber-attached | host: Bos | place: Iran: Karaj | collected 2018-10 | reverse complement strand
GCATTCTTTAAAAATTTAAAATTTTTTATATCTTTAAAATTATTTGGATTATTAAAATCTTGATAATAAAGAGTATTTTCAGGATAGAATTTTATAAATCCGGAATTCTCCAGTAACTGTGAATACTGTGAGTTTATCCTCACGGTAAAAAATATAAATAAAAATATAACAATAAAGGTAACACTCAAACTAATATAGGCAAAGCTATCTCCATTAGTTTGTTTATTAGCAAAATCGTATATCGCATTTTTTATATCATCATTTTTCACAAAGAATACTCCCGCATATATAATAGCATAAATTATCAGTTTAATAAATTCATGTACATATTTTTATTTTAGTTTTTATGGTAGAATAAAGAAAATAATGGAGTATATATGAAACTAGCGGTATTTGATTTCGATTCAACTTTAATGAAGGGTGAAACTCTTGAGTTTTTAGCACAAACTGATGAACTAAAACAAGAGATGAAAAAAGTTACCGATTTGGCAATGAACGGGAAACTTGATTTCTTTGAAAGTTTAACAAACAGAGTTGCTAAACTGCAAGGTATGGATGTTAATAAAGTAAATGAAATCTGTGCAAACCTTCCCTATAACAAAGGAGCCAAAGAACTTATTGCAAAGCTTAAACAAAACAATGTCAAAGTAGTATGCTTCAGCGGAGGTTTTGTAAATGCTCTTGTACCTGCAAAAATTCATCTGGGATTTGATGTATTCTTTTGCAATATTTTACATGAAAAAGATGGAATTTTAACCGGCAAAGTTGGCGGTGAAATGATGTTTAATAATTCAAAAGGTAATATGCTGGCAAAATTACAGCTCCTTCTTGATGTAAAAAAAGAAGATACAATGGTTGTAGGTGACGGAGCAAATGATTTATCCATGTTCAAATACGCAGAAAAAAGAGTTGCCTTTTGCGGAAAAGAAATACTCAGACAAAATGCAAATATAATTATAGATATTCCTGATTTGACAGAAATAGAAAAATATATTTAATTTATTCTTTTTCCTTCAAAGATACTACAAATTTTGACTTATAATTTTTATACTTATTTATGTATTCTTCATCTTCGTCTTTATTTCTGTGATTATACTGATGTTTTGAAATAGTTGTATCCTTCAACTGAATTATAGAAATTGCAATATTGCCGCAGTGTGCTGCAATTCTTCTAAAATCCGCCAAAAGTTCTGAGAAGAGGAAGCTGGTTTCCGTTGCACATTCTCCGTCTTTTAACCTTTGGATATGTGAATTTTTAACTTTTCTGATTAATTTTTTAATAACCACTTCAAGCGGCTCCACTTCCCTTGAAAGTTTTGTGCTGTCTGTTCTGTAAGCCTCAAAAGTTAAATTTAATATTTCATAGGTTGCATTAATTATAACAGACAATTCATCCATGCCTGCCTGAGAAATTTTCTTTTCTTGTTCGTTTAATTTCCTTGCTATTTTTAAAATATGCGAAGTATGGTCGCCAATTCTCTCATAATCACCAATAACCAGCAATAATTGAGAAATTTTATTGTTATCCTCCTCTGTTAACTGTTTCCCCGAAATTTTCAACAAAAAAGAATTTAATTTATCCTCATAAGTATCGATTTCTGTCTCATTATCCTTTATCTGTTGAGCTTTTTTCTGGTGATAACTTTTCAACATTTTAGTAGCATTAATATAATTAAATTGTACCTTTTCAGCCATTCTTATAGTGTGTTTATAACATTCCGATATGGCAAAAGACGGCACCAACAAAAGTCTTTCATCAAGGAACACTTTCGCAGTATTATCATCATTTTTACCTGGTATAGCCCAAATTGCAGCTTTTTCAAGTGCCTTAAAGAACGGAAAAGCTAAGAGGGCAGTTAAAACATTGTAACCTGTGTGAACCAGAGCAACACCAAAAGGATTAATATCAAGTGCAAGTATTGGTAATTTAAAAAGGTAATTTATTATTAAATATATAGGAAAGAAAATAGCAACACTTAAAATATTATAAATAATATGCACAGCAGCAACTCTTCTGGCATTTGTATTAACTCCTATGGCTGATAAAAACGCAGATATGCAAGTTCCTAAATTTTGTCCCAATATAATAGGTATGGCTATACCATAAGACACACCACCAACCATGGTTAAAGCTTGCAAAATGCCGATAGAGGCAGAGGAGCTTTGAATAATCATGGTTACAAGAAAACCGACTATTAAACCTAAAAACGGATTTGTAAACGCTATAAGTATATTTCTGAATTCAGGCATGTCCGCTAACGGAGCCATCGCATCCGCCATAACTATCATGCCGAACATTAATATAGCAAAACCAATGAAAACAGTTCCGATATTTTTTCTTCTGTTATTTTTTGATGCCATGATAAGCCATACACCAATTAACGCAAGCAACGGTGAGAATGTCTCCGGCTTAAGTAGCTTCAAAATCAAAACAGTATTACCTTGTATACCTGTAAGACTTAATATCCATGCCGTTATCGTTGTTCCTAAATTAGCTCCAATTATAACACTGACAGTTTGAGACAAATCCATTATTCCGGAATTTACCAATCCGACAAGCATGACTGTCACTGCTGATGACGACTGAATAAGAGCAGTTACACCTGCACCTAAAGCAAAACTTTTAAAAGGATTAGATGTCATTTTCTTTAAAATTTGCTCAAGTTTTCCGCCAGCTATTTTTTCCAAACCGTCAGACATTGTAGAAATACCGTATAGAAAAAATGCTAAACCTCCACACAGTGTAAATATTGAAAATATATCCATAAAATTCCTTCCAACCTTAAATTTCAGAGTATAAGAATAATCACTTATACACGCAGAGTATAGCATGAGCGAAAAATTTTGTACATAACAAAGATAAATACAAAAGAAGAAACAAAAAAATCAAAAAATTAAAAAATTTTCCGCATTCTCAAAATATTTAACAATCTTTAATATAAAAATTTACGATTTTCCTATAAAAATATCAGTAAAATAATCATAATACAAAAGGTTATAATATTGCGATTTCTAAAGCTATTACTATATATGGATAATTCAATATACAAACTTCCATACAAAAGCTGTTAAATAATTTAACAATTTTATATGAATTTTTTGAAATAATATTGCTTATTTCTGACTTTTAAAGTATAATTTACCCGTAATTCTTTTATTATGATTAATTAGTTAGCTGAAAAGAAAGGGGTTAATTATGAACAAAGAAGAGTTAGTAGCAGAAATTGCAAAATCTGCAAAAGTTTCAAAAAAAGATGCTGCAGCAGTTTTAACAGCAACAATTGAAACTATCGAAAAAACAGTTAAAAAAGGTAACAAAGTTACTTTAGTTGGTTTTGGTACTTTTGAACGCAGACAAAGAGCTGCTAGAACTGGAAGAAACCCACAAACAGGTAAAGCTATTAAAATAGCTGCTAAGAAAGTTCCTGCTTTTTCTGCCGGTAAAAAATTCAAAGATATCGTAAAATAGTTTTTTTGAATATTTTGAAAGAGGCTGCCTAATAGGTGGTCTCTTTTTTGTTTTATTAACTCAATTTACGCCAAGAAGGCATGTAAATCATATTACAATTCAATACCATATTTTTGTGCATACTCTTTCAATATCTTTTTACAATCCTCATTTACACTGTTATAAACATCTTTTGTTAGAATTTTTTCTAATAATTGTTTATCGTCTATTTTTTCAAATATTGTTCTTAAAGTTTTTAATATTTCATGAGTTCTTATATATGCCCCAAATATATCTTTCTCGTTTAAACTAAGACTTATATTTTGTAAAAGAGTCCGTCCGTTGATATCTTTTTCCAAAAATATTTTTTTCAATAACTCTTTATTATTTTTTATTTTATCTAATATTACTCCAACCTTCTGAGAGGTTGCCTTATAAAAAACTGTATGTTTGAAATCACATTTATCAAAAAGCAATTTTTCTTGCAAATTTTTATCATCCGCAACCTTGTCCAATATAATTTCAGTTATTTCCGAATTTTTTGCAAAGTGTAATATAGTTCTACCGAATAAATCTCTAGACAAGAGTGCTTCTCTCAATAATTCTTTATCATCACTTATATTTTCTAAAATTAATCTTATTTTATTGCTGTCAAAAGTGTGTAACGGAGTAAATCCAATATTTGTCTCAGATAGAATACATTTTTTCAATAACTCTTTTTTATTTTTTATTTTATCCAGAATTACTTTTGTTACTTCGCTATTAGTGTAATGTAAAGGAGTCCTGCCAAACAAATCTTTTTCTAAAAGTAGTTTTTCAGTTAAAATTTCGTTGTTTTCTACCGCATCCAGTATTTCTTTTGTTTTTTGAGGATTAGTACAAGCATGATGCAAAGGCATTTTACCTTCAGGGTCTTTTATAAGATATTCTAAAAAAGGAATTTCATCATTATCCAAAAAACGGTTTTGATTTATATCAACACACTCTAATTGCCTGTAAATCTCATTTGTTGGGCAATGGTTCAACCTGACCGATTTAAGATAAGCTTTAAAAATATTCAATTCCTTTTCAGAATACTGTTTTTTATTTGCATAAAACGGTTTTGGTTCTTCTATATTATTTTTTGTTTCTAAATAATCAACGTTAATAATTAATTCCTTCCTTTTATACACCCTGAAAAATACTCTTTATACATTAATAAAGGAAATTTATTTAAAAAAATTGTCTTTAACTATTTCAGATAATCTATCTCTGGAGCATGCTATCTATAAGTATCTTCCAATTTTTCGACAAATTTATTTGTCTAAAATATAGGTGAGATAAGATTTTATATAATAAAAAAATCTGTAACCTCACCTCAACCTTCTCCTAAAAATTACATTACTATCCAAGTAAAATTTTTACATAATTTATATTATCGGAACCTGATTAAATTGTTTTAATTTGTTTATTAAGTCGTTCGGGTACTTTTCTTCTTGCGAAAAAAGAAAAGTACCCAGAAAAGAAAAGCCGCCGTCAGATATAAATTAGGAGAAGGTATTCAGCAAATACGTCGAGTTTTTGCCCCAATAATCCAACAAAACAAACATTTCTGTCTTTGCGAGGGTACTTGACATTTGTACCCGCAGCAAGCCTTTATATTCTTACATATTTTTTATTTCTTCAAAACCTCTATTAATGAAATCCTCGTCTTCGGCTTCAAAATAAATTCTTAACAAAGGTTCTGTACCGGCAAACCTTATTAAAATCCATGCCTCATCAAAATAAAATTTTATACCATCCTTTTTGGATGTTTTAACAATTTTTTTCCCGTATATTATATTACCTGAAAAATTTAACAATTTAGCTTTTGCATCGTTTATAGTTTTTTCATCCAATTTTAAATCAAATCTTTTATTTATAAAATTCTTATCACAAAATGAATGCAGCTCTTTTCTCAATTCAACCAAAGTTTTATTTGAATAAGCAATTGTTTCCAAAATCAATAAATTGGCAAGAATACCGTCTTTTTCAGGAATATGTCCTTTAATACTTAATCCTCCGGATTCTTCACCGCCTAAAATAACTTCATTTTCTCTCATAGCTTGTCCGACATGCTTAAAACCAACAGCAGTTTCAATAACATCAATATTTAAATTTTCAGCAATTTTATCTAATAGCATACTGCCTGCGACCGTCTTAACAAGACATCCTGTCATCTTTTTATTTTTTATAAGGTGAATTAATAATATTGCCATAACTTCATTCGGAGTAACAAATTCTCCGTTTTCATCAATAACGGCATATCTGTCCGCATCTCCGTCATTAGAAAAACCAACACTGTTAATATTATTTTTTACCAAGTCCTTTAGCTCAGATAAATATTTTTCTTTTGGTTCCGGCATATTACCGCCAAACAATGTATCTCTGAAACAATGAATTTTTTCATATTTTATCGAATGCTTGTCCAATATATAATCAAAATAACCTTGTGCAGTGCCATAAAGGGCATCAAAACATATATTTTTATTTAATTTCTTTATTTTTTCAAAATCAATAATTTTTTCTATATGCTTAAAATATATATTTTTTGGACAAAATAACTCAACTTTTCCCCTCACTGTATAGGTGACTGTTTTATCGAGATTTTGCAAAATTTTATCAGTAATATCTGATGTTGCAGGTCCCGCATATTCAGGAATAAATTTCATTCCCAAATATTCAGGAGGGTTATGACTTGCCGTAAACATTATTGCGCCTATAGTATTTAATTCTTTTGCCGCAAATGCCAAAACCGGTGTCGGCAAAAAAGCATCTGACAATAAAACATTCATTCCGAAATCAGCTAAAGTTTCAGCACAGAAAGCTGCAAATTTTTCAGCCATAAATCTTGTATCATACCCTATCAATATTGGTTTTTCAAAATCAGAATTTTTTCCTTTTAAATATAAAAATATAGCCTGTGCAATGCGTTTTACGTTTTCAAAAGTAAAATTTTCTCCAATAATTGCTCTAAAACCATCTGTACCAAAAGTTATAACATTATTCATATAAATTCCTTATTAAAAATTTTTCGGCGAAAGCTTTAAGTAAATTATACCGCAACTATCGCCGAAAATAAATTTTTTATTTTTTTACTGATAATTATTCTTCATCAGCTTCTGCTTTTCTTGGAGCAGGTTGAGTAACAGCACTTGAGCCTTCATCAATAAACTTCAAGAATTGATCTTTTAATGTTGCTTCTGCATCACCTTGGAACATTAAAGCATTAGAAACATGAGCTTTATCAACTGTTTTTGGGTTGATTAAATACAATGTAGGGAAACCTGTAACATTGTATTGTTGCATCAATTTTCTTGCTTCCGGATTTTCGCTGTTTACATAAGCAAATACATATTTCTTTTTCAACTCTTTGTCTTTAGACAAAGCAGCAAAGGTCGGTGTAAATCTTTTACAGAATCCGCACCAATCAGCATAGAATAAAACAGCAACCGGTTTACCTTTTGTAAGAGCTTTATCTAATGTCATTCCATTGTCATATTTCTTAGACAATTTTTCTGAATCATTGTTAGCAGCTCTTTTGGGAGCAGGTCTTTCCGCAGCAGCAACTCTTTCATTATCTCCTCCGGCTATTGCAGGACCTGCGGGAACAAATACTCTTGCAAACACTGCTATTGACATAAGCAATACAGCAACTGAAAGAATAGTATTTGCAAGTACCAAATTTCCCATAGTTTTTTCATTAAACATATAATTTCGCTCCTTTCGGGACTACAGTAACACCGCCCGGTGATACATAAAATCCCCTTGATATATCCTCTTTCTTATCTACTCCAATTTTAGCATAATTCGGAATTTTGACAACTTTGTCAATTATTGCATTTGATATTTCAGCGTTTTCTCCTATTTCTACGTCCTCCATAATGATAGAATCAGTTATTCTGGAATATTTAGAAATCTTAACATTTGGAGAAAGAATACAACCTTCAACAGTTGCACCATGTATTTCGCAACCCTCAGATATTAAGGAATTCTTCGCTAAACCTACATTATCTTTATCAACAGAGGTAAACTTTGCCGGCGGGAAATTATAATTAAATGTCCTTATCGGCCATTCTGTATTATCTAAATTGAACTCAGGTTCATACTCCAATAAATCCATATTAGCCTGAAAATATGCATCGACATTCCCCACATCTCTCCAATATCCATGTTCCGTAGAAAGCATGCCCGGATGTGTATTTTGACTAAAATCATAAACATATATAGGAGTTTTTCCCAATAATTTAGGAATAATATCCTTGCCAAAATCATGCGAAGAGTTTTCATCCGCAGCATCTGCCCTCAAAATATCAACCAAAACTTCTTTATCAAAAATATAATTTCCCATTGAAGCTAACGCCCAATCGGAATTATTGGGCATAGTTGCAATTTTTTCTAACGGTTTTTCTTTAAATGAAATCAATTTTGACGTTTTGTCTATTTCCATAATTCCAAATTGATTAGCACTTTTAATCGGAACAGGAATAGCACTTATTGTTAAACCGGCTTGTTTTTCTTTGTGAAAATCCAACATCTGCGCAACATTCATTTTATAAACATGGTCTCCACCAAATACACAAACATATTTTGCATTTTCGTCTTCTATTGAATTAATATTTTGAAATATTGCATCGGCTGTACCTTTATACCAACCGCCTCCTGTTCTCATTTGCGCAGGCACCAAATCGATAAAATGATTAACAATAGGAGAAAGCGGCCATCCTCGTGTTATATGCTTATTTAATGAATCTGATTTATATTGAGTTAAAACTTTAATTTTGTAAAAACCCGAATTTATAAAATTATTAATAACAAAATCTATAATACGATACCTTCCACCAAAAGGTACTGCCGGCTTCGCTCTGTCCTTTGTCAAAGGATAAAGTCTTTTCCCCTCACCACCTGCTAATATCATAACCAATGTTTTATTCATTGCTAATCATCCTCAACACTAAGTACCGCCATAAATGCTTCTTGAGGAATTTCGACCTTTCCTACGGATTTCATTCTCTTCTTACCTGCCTTCTGTTTCTCTAATAACTTTTTCTTTCTTGTTATATCTCCGCCATAACATTTATCCAAAACGCTTTTTCTTAAAGCCTTTACGTTTGTTCTTGCAATGATTCTTCCTCCTATTGCAGCTTGAATAGCAACCTCAAACATTTGTCTGGGAATAATATCTTTTAATTTTGCAGTTAATTTTTGTCCCATATAATAAGCACTGTCCTGATGAACAATACAACTCAACGCATCAACTATTTCATTTGCCAAAAGTATATCAAGCTTTACAAGTTTAGATTCTCTGTAATCCAAGAGTTCATAATCCATACTTGCATACCCTTTTGAAGAAGATTTAAGCCTGTCATAAAAATCAGCAATGACTTCGGCTAAAGGCATTTCATATTCAAGATTAACCCTTGTTTTATCAAGATAATTCATGTTTTTAAATACACCACGTTTACTTTGGCATAACTCCATTAGTATACCGACATAATCGCTTGGAGTAATAACATTCATTCTTACATAAGGTTCTTCAATTTTCAGGCGATATTGTGCATCGGGCAAATCGGCAGGATTATCAATAAGCAGAACTTCACCGTTTGTCTTTGTAACTTTGTACTCAACACTTGGAGCAGTAATAACAAGAGAAAGTCCGTATTCTCTCTCTAACCTTTCTTGAGCTATTTCCATATGTAATAAGCCTAAAAATCCACACCTAAAACCGAAACCTAATGCATTTGAACTTTCCGGTTCAAAAGTTATACTGCTATCATTCAGTTTCAACCTTTCTAACGCTTCTTTTAAATTATGATAATCGTCATTATCAACGGGAAACATACCGGAAAACACCATAGGTACTGCTTTTTTATACCCCGGCAGCGGTTCATTCGCAGGGCTATCCGCCAAAGTAATCGTATCACCGACAAGCTGCGTAACTTCTTTTATTGAAGCTGCAATATATCCTACTTCTCCGGTTTTTACACAATCAGCCGGAACTCTGGTAGGTTTCATATACCCAAGTTCAACCGTATCAAAAACCTTATTAGATGACATAAATTTGATTTTGTCATTAGCTTTTACGCAGCCATCAATAACTTTAAAAAATGCTACAGTACCTAAATAAGGGTCATAAGCACTATCAAAAACCAGCGCCCTTAAAGGTTTGTTCGAGGTATCTTTTGGCGGCGGAACCTTTTCAACAATAGCCTCCAAAACATTCTCAATTCCGATACCTGCTTTAGCACTGACTAAAATAGCTTCGCTGGCATCTATACCGATTATTTCTTCAATTTCTTTTTTTACTCTTTCAGAATCAGCACTCGGTAAATCTATTTTGTTAATAACGGGAATAATCTCCAAATCTTGTTCAATAGCCATATAAACGTTGGCAAGAGTTTGTGCCTCAACACCTTGGGTAGCATCGACCACCAACAAAGCGCCCTCACAAGCAGCCAAACTTCTTGAAACTTCATAAGAAAAATCAACGTGTCCCGGTGTATCAATGAGATTAAGAATATAATCGTTGCCGTTTTTTGAATGATAATTCATCCTTGCTGCTTGCAATTTTATGGTTATGCCTCTTTCTCTTTCGATATCCATGTTATCTAAAAGCTGCTCTTTCATATCACGGGAAGCAACGGTATTTGTAACTTCAAGCAGCCTATCTGCCAAAGTTGATTTGCCATGGTCTATATGTGCTATTATACAAAAATTTCTTATGTTATCTATGTTGTTCATTAGTTTACCTTATGAACATATTTTATTATAAATCCTTTTATTTCGCAAAGAATATAAGATTTTTAACAAAAAATCGTATAAACGGATTACTAGGTTGAATTTAGAAATTTGAATACCTTCTCCCATTGGGAGAAGAAATCTTTTACAAAAATTTATTCCTCCTTTATGCATTTGTATCTTGCATAATTATAAAGGAACATTTTTTGCATAGTGCAATTTTTAGTGAGATTGCATGCTTTATCGTATTCTTGAACCGCTTTGCAATAATCCCCTGCTTGTTCATAAATTGAAGCCTTCATATCGGCAATTGCAGCTTTTTTAGCTTTACACTTTGTTTTACTTCCTGTTTTTTCTAAATCATTAATTGCTTCTTTTAAGCTATCTTCCGTATTTATTGCTTTATTCATTAATACTTTATTAAATATGAGTTTGTCTTTACTCCCTACTCTATGTGTTAAAGGTATTTTTTTATCAATAGCTGATATAACATTTTGAAGCTCTATATCCCCAAGCATTGCTGCATAAACTAACATATCAATTTTTTGAACGGACATTTTTTCATGTTTAATCAAATAAATACTCATTCCATCTTTAGATAACAGTTTCTTATATTCTTCTAAATTACCCAATGCTTCTTTTCTATTCACTAAATCTAAATTTGTATTTATAAGGTAATACAAAAAATTCGACTTATCTTCATCTTTTTTAGAATATTTATATCCGAGAGTAAAATCATTCTTTGCACCTTCTAAATCACCTAAAAAAGCTTTTGACCGTCCTCTTATTTCATAATTTTTTACGGACGTAGGGTTAAATTTTTGATAAATATTTGAAATCTTTATAGCAGTATGATAGGTAAAATTATTTCCAAATATTGCAGATAAAAATAAAATAAGAGTTATTGTTGCACATATACAATATATACTATGCAGGATAAGAAAAAACAATTTGTTTTTATAAAGTTTAATAAAAAATTTTATAAAATTTGCATTACAAATAAAAGGAAATTCAATAATTTTTGAAAAAAATGTATTTGCTAAAGTCTGTTTATTATTATAATCAATTTTATTTATTTTCTGATTGTCAATTGATGTTGTAAACTTTTCTAAATCAGTTAAAACAAGAATAGTAGTATAAAATAATACATACAATACTATAAAATTGGCAATATTCTCACTTGTAAAAAAAATTAATTGCGGGACAAGTACCAAATCTGCAAAGGATAAAAAAAGGACAAAGAAAACAACAAAAAATACTGTATATTTAGCAATTTTATTCTGCTTATATAATAAAATGCATACTTCCTCCAAATCTTTTGCTTTGTATTTACCTGTAGAAAGAGTAACAATATACCCGTCATCAACTTGTTGTATCAATTTTTTTTGATGTTCCAATTTTTTCCGTTGCCAATTTTCAAAAAACTTCATTTTATTTACCTATAAAAATCCAACATAAACAAAATTATAATAATTCTGTTTAAAAATGCAATTTTATAAAAATAAACCTAAACTTGTATTTTGTTTAAAAATTGGTATAATAAAAATATAGGGTGAAGTCATAATGAAATTCGACTTCAATATGACTTCTCTTAGTACCCTATGAGATTAGTTTTTTAAGAAAAGTTCTAATAGTTCCAATATTAGGACTTTTTCTTTATATCTCTTAATAAAGAAATCAAGAAATAAAAACAGAACTAATTTCATATTTTCACCTCCTTCCACCTATTTCTCAGCTAAATACGTGTATGGGAGAAGGTAAAAGGTACTTTACCCTTAAAGAAATCTTATTATAAATCCTTTTATTTCGCAAAGAATATATGATTTTTAACAAAAAAATCGTATAAACGGATTATGTTTAACTAGCTTTATTTCAAAAAGATTTAATGCAAAAAGTGACGAATACCTGTTGTTATCATTACAATACCGGATTTATCACACTCTTCAATAACATCTTTATCTTTTATACTTCCTCCGGGTTGAATAATACCTCTTATTCTTGATTGTGCAGCAGCCTGAATATTATCAATCGCAGGAAAAAATCCGTCGCTTGCCACAACAGCATCTTTTGCTTCATCACATGCCTGCTTCAAGGCAATTTCCATAGAAGCAATACGACTCGTTTGCCCAGCACCAATTCCGACAGTTCTTTTATCCTTCGCAACTACTATAGCATTTGATTTAACATGCTTTACTACTTTCCAAGCAAAAACCATATCCTCTATCATAGTTTCATCAGGTTTTTCTTTTGTTACAACTTTAAAAGAATCCTTATCAAGTTCTTTGTCCTCTTTTGTCTGAACCAAAGCACCAAATTTCGTATTTTTAATATCTAAAATCTTTTTATTTTTGAATTCCAAAATATTTGTCTTTACTTTTACCAATCTTAAATTCTTCTTTTGTGAAAGTATTTCAACAGCTTCCTTAGAAAAATCAGGTGCAATAATAACTTCCAAAAATATTTCTTTCATAATTTTAGCTACTGCTGTATTAACTTCATCATTAAAAGCAATAATTCCGCCAAATGCACTTATAGGATCACATTCAAGTGCTTTTTTAAAAGCATCTTCAACATCTGTTCCAAGTGCTACTCCGCAAGGGTTACTATGCTTAATAACTGCACAGGCATTAACTCCTATAAATTCACTAACTATATTATATGCAGAATGCATATCAGCTATATTATTAAAGGACAACTCTTTTCCGTTCAAAAGTTCAAATTCGCAATCACTGTCAAATTTGTATAATCCCGCAGTTTGATGAGGATTTTCACCATATCTGAGTTCTTGAATAAGTTCAAAATCCAAATTCATATTCTCAACTGATTTTTCTGCAAAAAAGTTTTTTATGGCATTATCATATTCAGAAGTTCTTTTAAAAGCTAAATATGCGAGTTCTTTTCGATACTCTATACTATTTTTATCGTAATCTTTGATAAATTCTTCATATTGATAAGGACTCGTAATAACATTAACAAATTCATAGTTTTTTGCCGCAGCTCTGATTAAGCTAACTCCGCCTATATCAATGTTTTCTATAGAATTTTCTTTTTCAAAAGGATAAAGATTACATACAACGAGTTCAATAGGATTAATATCGTTATCCCCTAAATCTTTTAAATCCTCTTTATTATTTGTTCTTGCTAGAATTCCGCCAAATATTTTTGGATGAAGAGTCTTTACTCTGCCCCCTAAAATTTCAGGAAAACCTGTAATATCTTTTACTTCTATTGCTTTAATATTATTATCTGAAAGATATTTATATGTTCCGCCACTGGCAATAATACTAAATCCTAATTTTGTTATATTTTTTGCAAATTCAATCAAACCTAACTTATCAAAAACAGAAATCAATGCATATTTTTTCTTCATAAAAACTCCTTTTTATTCAAAATTATAAATTTAGAATACCATAAAAAAAGGGTTGCAGAAAACATACCCCTTATTAAAAGATTACAAGACCACTAAGAAAGAATTACTTAGTTTTTTCACTATTTCCTTTTGGGTTTGAATTTACAATTTTTTCTGCAACAACAGTTGCCAAAACAGGAACTATATATCTGTATATTGTTCCGAAAAGTATTGCTGACTTCATAACTTTAATACCGTCTACCAACTTTTCCATGTTTTTTATATTCGGATTAGCCAGTGTGAAATTTTTAATCAGTTTATTAACAGGTTTATCCATAAGTCTGTCAACAAAAAGCCCACCGGCAGTAGCAACCGCACAAGATAAACCGGTATTTAACGCCAAAGGTTTTTTCCTTTTTTCTTCAATTTTATCCGAAGTTAAAGTTTTAAACATAACAAAAGATGATAATAAAATTCCTGAAGCTTTAAATATATAGTCTGCTATATTTGTATTATGAAATTTCTCAGAAAATTTGATAATAGGTTCAGAATTAAGAACTTTTCCCATACCTACCGCTAAAGTATCAGTCATAGCAGAATATGCTTTTGAAATCCTTGCATTACCAAAAGATTCTGATTTATTATATTTTCTTATCGGAGTACACTCCATTGTTGATATTCTGCTTATATTCATTTTTTATCTCCTAAGAAATCTTTAAAAATTTCATATGTTTTTTCTGAAGTTTTGTTATTATTCCCTTTAAATTGAACTATAGAATCAATAGTTTTTGCTTTTTCATTAACATTCTTCTTACCAAAAATTAATGCCATTATAGGAGGAATAAGCGCAACTGTAAGTATAGCTTTCGGTATAGCAAAAGCAAAATCAGAACCCATTGAAAATGTCTTTGTTGCTAACATATATTTTTTTGAAGAAGTCAAACTTTTGCCTGTATCGGTAAGCCTTCTCATAGTATTTTCAGTTAAATATTTTGCAGGTTCTTTACTTATCTTTTTCAATCCGCTAGATAAAGGCTTCGTTACAGCATATAAAATTCCGTAACCTAACAAAGAAGAAGCAATAGATTTTGTACAAGCATATTGTTTATTTTCTTTTTCAACATTAGGTAATGCAAGAATAGTAGCCGGTCTTAATATTACAGAAGTAAAAGCAGCAACTGCCGCACCTAAAACCGCACCATTATCTGAAGCATATTCTAATGTCTTATGCAAAACTTTAGAATTAAAAAATCCGCCAAAATTCAAACTGGCGGATTTATTCATTCTTTTTCTCAAACTCACACTGTCACACTCTGACACACAAAGACCCGGTTGCATTTTTATCCCATCAGACTCCGGCATCGAGCTTCGCTCATAACCCTTACCGAACTTATTTCGGCTTCGCCATCTTAGCGCCTCATTACTCCTTACGTCATCCTTTGACGTTATAACTGCCTTATCTATATTAGAATAAATTTTAAAATCAAGTGCTTTCATTTCTGTTCACTTTTTACTGATATGGCAAGTATAATAATATATCTGAAATTAAAAGTCAATACCCGAAAACTTTTAATTAAGAAATATTAAGGCAATCGGAATCTTTATAATAGGTGACAAAATATTTTACATTATTTATATAAAAATTTTTATTTATTCCTTACAAAGTTTTCAATCTTTGAAGCAATTCCTTCGCTGTCTAATCCGTAATGCTTAACCAGTAACCTCTGTTCACCGCTTTGACCGAAAACATCATTTATGCCTATCCGCAAAACTTTAGCAGGATAATTTTCACATAATGTTTCACAAACAGCACTGCCCAACGCATTTAGAACAGAATGATTTTCCACACTGGCAACCAAATTAGTTTTCTTTGCACTGTTCAAAAAAGTTTCTTTATCAAAAGGTTTTACAAACGGAGAATTTATAACTTCCGCATCAATTCCCTTTTCTTTAAGAATTTTTGCTGCATTAATACATTCAATAAGAGTTTCTCCATTTGTAACTATCGTAACATCTTTTCCTTCTTTTATGACTTTAGCTTTAGGGAAACAATTAATATATTTATCTTCATCATCTAAATTAGCAAGACTGGTCCTTGATAATCTTATATAAAAAGGACCGTCATGTTCTGCGGCATACCTAATGGCTGCTTTAACTTCAACACTATCAGAAGGTACAATAACAGTCATATTAGGCAATCCTCTCATTAACGCAACATCTTCTAATGCCTGATGACTGGCACCATCTTCTCCTACAGTAATCCCTCCATGAGTAGCAACTATTTTTACATTCAATTTTGAATAGGCTACCGTATTACGAATTTGGTCATAAGTCCTACCCGTAGCAAACATTGCAAAAGTACTTACAAAAGCAATTTTATCACATGTAGAAAGCCCTGCTGCGGTACAAATAGCATCTTGCTCAGCTATACCACAATTAAAAAATCTTTCGGGGAAAACTTTACCAAAAGCAGAAGTCATAGTTGAAGCAGATAAATCAGCATCAACAACAACTATATTTTTATTTTTTTCACCTATTTCTATTAACGTTTCACCATAGGCTTTTCTTAATGAAACAACTTCTCCTTGTTTTAACATAACTATATTTCCCCTCCTAATGCTCTAATTGCCTCTTTAAACTGTTCTTCATTAGGAACTTTTCCATGCCAAGCACTTGTATTTTCCATAAACGGAACACCTTTACCCTTTATAGTATTTGCAATAATTGCAACAGGTTTTGCATTTTCTTTTAATAAATTATTAGCCGTAACATATGCATCATAAATTTTTTCAATATTATGCCCATCAACGGTCAATGTTTGCCATCCGAAAGATTTAAATTTTTCTTCAATAGAATCTAATGCTTTTACGCATTCGGTATTTCCGTCTATTTGATAATAGTTTCTATCAACAATTGCAATAAGATTATCAAGCTTATGATGAGACGCATTCATCATCGCTTCAAAGACTTGCCCTTCTTGCATTTCACCATCACCCAGATAAACATAAACATTTGATTTTATATTATCAAGTTTCAATCCAAGAGCCATACCACAACCAATTGACAAGCCTTGTCCTAATGAACCTGTTGATATTTCTATCAAATCAAATGCAATTGAAGAAGGATGTCCTTGCAATCTTGTACCAAGTTTTCTAAAAGTCATAAGTTCATCTTTTGAAATATAACCCAATTCAGCAAGAACAGCATATAAAGTAGCACTGGCATGACCTTTAGAGAGTACAAATCTGTCTCTGTCTTTATACATTCTGCCTAAGCTATTATGCTTCAATACTTTCTTATAAAGTGTAAGTATCAATTCCACAGCACTAAGACTGCCACCGGGGTGCCCTGATTTTGCATTGTATATCATTTTCATTACAGAAATTCTGATGTTTTTAGATATTTTTTCAAGTTCAGATATTTCATCTTTTGATAATTTTTCTAACATTCTTTTTTACTCAACTTTCTATAAAATATAACTCTAAACAAAAATAAAGGAATACAGGGAAAAATTCTTCTAAACCGGCTCGGTTGAGAAATCAACCGATAAAACCACTCCATTCCTAATTTTTGAAATATCTTTGGAGCACGTTTAACTTTTTTGCTCCAGACATCAAAACTACCACCTACACCAATCATAATTGATTTTATATATAAATTTTTAAATTCTGATATAAATTTTTCTTGCTTAGGAAAACCAAGAGCAACAAGAACAATATCCGGTTCTGATTTAGCTAAATCAGACAAAATCTGTTCTTTTTCATCATCATTAAAATACCCGTTATGAGAATAGACAATATTCAAATTCGGCATATCTTTTTTTAATTCAATAATAGCCTTTTCTATCGTATCTTGCTCGGCGCCAATTAGTCCAACCTTCAAACTTTTTTCTTCAGCACGTTTCAAAGTTTGGTAAGCCAGCTCTATTCCTGCAACTCTAAACGTTTTTACACCTATTAATTTAAGACCAAGAACCACCCCAACTCCATCAGGAACAACCAAATCAGCAGATTTAATTAAATTCATAGAAGTATTATCTTTGTTTGCTAAAGTTACCATCTCCGGATTTAAAGTAACAACAAAAGAACCTTTATTTTCACTAAGTCCGGAAAATAAGGAATTTAAAGCTTCTGTCATATTTAAAATATCAACAGGAACTCCAAGCAATTGTGCTCTTTTTTTCTTTGGACTAAGCTCTTCCAACAATAACTCCTTTGAACTTTTTGAAGTTTTTAATAAATTTTCAACCATATTAAATATTATATTAAAATCTTCATTTTTCAAGCTTTTTAGTATATCAAAGTTAGGATTTGTTACATTTGTATATTTAATTCCCAAATTTTCAGCCAAACTTTTCACTTTTATATCATAAGCCAGAAAAACAACAGGAATCTTATATTTCAGAGCAACTATTCCTGCATGGAAACGCATAGCAACGAGATAATCAAGTCCTCCTACTACATTTAAAATATCTTTAATATTGTCAGATGAAGTTAAATGAACTTTACAACGAGTATCATAATTCTTCAAAAAACCTGCAAATTTTTCTAAAACGGTTAAATCAAAAGTTTTCTGAAAACTTATTAATTCATAATCAAATTCTTCAGGCGAAAAATTTTCTATTATTGCTGCCGCAAGCTCTTTTAGTTTTTTATCATCAAGACTTTTCCATTTTCTCAACTGAATGCCCAATTTTTTATTATTCTTTGTATTTTTCTCAATTTCATAATTAATATTCCAAACAAAATCCAATGCTAGTTTTGAATTAATTTTTCTGTTTTGAAGTATATCAAAACTTCTTTTATCCCTCACTGATATAAAGTCAGCTTTTCTGAACAAATTAAAAGTAAATGCTCTGGGAAACAAACCCTTTATAGGACCAACCCCTTGAGATAAAAGAATAACTTTTTTCTTGAAAAATTTTGCACAGAAGATTAAAAAAAGGTAATAAAAAAGGCTTTTATTACTGGTGACATTTTGAAAAACACTTCCTCCCGGGAATACTAAATAATCACAATCTCTTAATGCAGAAATAACAGCTTTTATATCAAAGCTGTAAACAGATTTTACATTATATTTTTTAGAGGTTTCATTCGGGTTTGAAGAAAAAACAGTTATTTGAGCATTTGAAAATTTTTCCGTTATACTTTCAACTGCACAATTTAATATTGCTTCATCCCCAAAATTATTAAAACCAAAATACCCTGAAAGTATTATCTTCATATTTTATCTTCAAATAAAAATATAACAAACTTACTAAACTATTAGCATACAAGAAGGTTTCGGTCAAATATATTACAAAATTTTTGACTTTTTTATCGCAAAAACAACATGCAGCATACAAAATTTAATATTGTAAAGTTAAAAACCGTATATCGAACTTCAAAAATGCATCATTTTGTTACTAAAATTAACATTTCTTAACATTTCACGACGCATTAATAATCATGCGTAAAGCATGCCATGCTTGCGTTTTAGCATGCTTAATTTTTTGAAAAATCAGGTCAAATTGTAAAAAATAAACAAAAATTTGAAACATCAAAAAAAAATTGTTACTATGTAGGTATAAAAATTTTTAGCACTCAGTTGTAGGATGTAAGGGGATATGAAACAGGGAGAAAAGAGTCAACATTCCATAATAGTATTGAGAAGTGATATCTTCTCTCGCAATCATATTGATGACCTTAAAAACGAAGTTAAAAAAGCTATAGAAGAAGGTGTATCTGAGTTGGCTTTAGATTTTTCAAATGTAGAAACTATAGATTTAATTGGATTTGGGGTGTTAAGAACTGTCCAAAAAATCGCTATCAGCAATAATGTTAAGATGTCACTTTTTGGATTAAACGAAAATGTGAAAAAGATACTTCTTGAACGAACTTGTTTGATTTTGGATATATTGGACGAGGAAGAGGAGAGCCCATTTGATAATGGGGTTGCGCTCATAGCGTAGAGGATTTTTTTATTTTCATATATTCCAGCCTAAATATGCAGGGGTTAAAAAAAGTTTTAATCCCTTTTTTTTGTCTATTTTTCCTTAACTTATTTATACCAAAATCTTCTTATTTGAATAGTCTTATCATTACAAATAATTCTATCTTTTTCCATTTTTGAATAATTACTTGAAGTTAAAATTTTTAATGATGGTATATTATCCTCAAAACAAGTTAATAATACAGGAGAAATATTTAATTTTTTAGCTTGCTCTAATGACCAATTAAGAGCTTTTTTGCCGTAAGAATGATTTCTTTTGTTTGTTCTGATTACTGCTCCTACATGACCGCCATAATTTTCCAAAATATTATTCAATTTTAGTCTTATATTAATTGTACCTATATATTCTTCTTTATCTATAATCCAATATGTAACAGAAGGAACATAATCCTCCGGTAAATCTATGCCGTTTTCTTGTTTTATATATTCATCAAAAATTTTATTTTTCCAATCAGAAAAATTTTTAGGATTATGCAAAATATAATTACTATGAACATGGCCCCAAGTTTCTTTACATGCCTCATAGTATGATTGCAAATATTTTTCAATTGGTTTTATGTATTTTTCAGTCATTCAGATTTTATCCATAATATAAATAATTTTATATAATAATACAATAAATATATTTTTACATAATTTATATTATCGGAACTGTTCTAAAATTTGTTTATTGGGGCATTTGTCCACTTTTCTTTTTCCGCAAAAAGAAAAGTGGACAGAAAAGAAAAGGCGCCGCTAGATATAATTTAGTTAAATTTGCTAAAATTCACTGGT
>JAEEGL012090188.1_pt1 | contig 20321 bp, 17 predicted proteins | sample 9134231 | NCBI WGS metagenome assembly JAEEGL01 (sample SAMN16246548, study PRJNA631951) | gut metagenome | biome: gut microbiome; feature: rumen; material: fiber-attached | host: Bos | place: Iran: Karaj | collected 2018-10 | reverse complement strand
GAGATCGTCGTAATGGGCGAGCTGGACAGGGGAATCGCGGAGTTCTTCAGGGAACTGCCGGGGCTCCTGCTGATTTTTCTGCTGGCCATAATGTATATGTTTTCCGCGGAGAAAATATATAAGCTCGGAGCAGTGATCATGATGGCGGGGATGCTGCTGCTGGCAGTTGTGCCGCCCGCAAGGTTCCTGGTCACCCTGGGGATCTGTGTGCATTCCCTGGGAGAGCACCTGCAGATCGGCATGAAAAGCACCATGTCGCTGAGATACTCTAAGGAAGGCCAGGGGGGCGTTGCGCTGGGATACCAGAATGCCGCTTCCCAGGTGGGCACCCTGTTCGGGTACCTGGTAATTATTGTGGCTTTCTTTTTCCTGGCGGACAGCAAGCCCTACCGGCTTTTCTTCCTGCTGGCGGCGGCGCTTCTGGGCGGCGCCATGCTGCTTTCCTTCGGCATTACAGGCAGCAGTGAAACGGATAAAAGCAGGCGGCGCTTCTATTTCAGGAAGAAATTCACTAAATATTATATGCTGGAAGTGTTTTACGGTGCCCGCAAGCAGGTGTTCTTCACCTTCGGCCCCTATGTCCTGATTCTCTTTTACGGCGCGTCGGCAGCAGTCATCAGCCTTCTGTTTTCGATTTCCGCCATTTCCTGCTTCTTTCTGGCACCCGTGGTGGGAAAGATAATAGACAGGGCGGGATATAAAATTGTCATGATCATGGACACGCTGATCCTTGTGATCGTGTGTTTCTTTTACGGATTTGCCCATCATATGTTCCCGATGCACATCGCCTTTATTGTCTGCTGTATCAACTATATCCTGGATTCGGTGATTTCCCTTGCCTCCATGGCGTCCAATGTATATGTACAGGATATTTCCGACAGCCAGGAGGAGTTAAGGGCAACCATTTCCACAGGCATATCGGTCAATCATCTGATTACGGTGCTGATCGCCCTGTTCGGCGGATGGATCTGGCAGACCCTCGGGATTGAAACACTTTTTATTCTGTCTGCGGTACTGGGACTTTGCAACAGCGCTTACGCCGCCACCATACGGCCTGCGGAGGACCGGCGCGGCTGAGATGAGAAGGAGGAAAAGTTATGGCATTTGAACTTTTACAATTTATTCCGCCCGATTTTACGCTTCCGGCTTTGGCAAATGCGCCCGACGCCAGGATGGAGCCGGCGCCGAAGGACGGCGTCGCGCCGGAAGGCTTCCATGCCATGAGCATTTTCCCCGAGTATTTTAAAGTCAACGGGGAATGGCTGCTTGCGGAAGAGAGCCGTATGGACTGTGTGCCGGTATACGGGGACGAAAAGATCCATGTAATAGAATTCCGCAACCTGAAGGCAGGCGACAAGGTGATCTGCGGCAGGACAGAACGTGGTGAAGAGGGCATACTGGTTCATGCCGGGGGCTTTGCGGAAGAAAACCGGGAAGAGGAAACCTTTGCTTTCCGGCAGGGACACTCCAGGGAAAGCTCTTTTTCCAGGGACTATGACGAGCTTTACGAACTGCTGCGGTATGAGAAAGAGCACGGGCGGATTCTCTGGGTACTGGGACCGGCGTTTGCCTTTGACTATGACGCGCGCAATGCTTTTGCAAAAATAATCAGGGCCGGATATGCCCATGCGGTTCTGGCGGGCAATGCCCTGGCTGCCCATGATCTGGAGGGAGCCTACCTGAAAACGGCGCTGGGACAGAACATATATACCCAGCGGCACCAGCCCAACGGACATTACAATCATCTGGACACCATCAACCGGGTCCGGCAGGATGGTTCGATTAAGTCATTTATAGAGAAGGAACAGATTAGCGACGGCATTATTTACAGCTGTGAACAGTGCGGGGTACCCTTTGTGCTGGCCGGGTCCATCCGGGATGACGGACCCCTGCCGGAGGTAATTGCGGATGTTTACCGGGCACAGGATGCCATGCGGGAGCAGGTACGCGGCGCGACTACGGTCATATGCATGGCCACCATGCTGCATTCCATTGCTGTCGGCAACATGACTCCCTCCTATCGGGTGCTGCAGGACGGCACGGTTCGGAAAATTTATTTCTATTGCGTGGATATTTCCGAATTCATGGTTAATAAGCTGACGGACCGCGGAAGCCTTTCTTCCCGTGGGATTGTTACCAATGCCCAGGACTTTATCGTCAATATCGCCAACGGGCTGGGGCTGTAAGCCTCTGATGCAAATGCCTTGCAAATGAAGGCGCCGGTGTATAAAATAGGAGCATGGACTGTATCACATTCAACAAAATGATCGGGCCTTACCTGCGGGAAGAACTGAGCGACGAAGACCTCAACGAATTCCTGCAGCATCTGGCAGCCTGTCCCCAGTGCAATGAAGAACTGGAGATTAATTATATTGTCGGAGAAGGCATGGAGCGGCTGGACAGGGACAGGTCTGACTACAACCTGTCGGATGCCTACCGCACCAGCAAGGAGGAAAGCAGGCGCTACCTGCAGGGAAGGAAACACCTGATCCGCTTTTCCTTTGTGGTGGATACGGTTTCCTTCTGGGCGCTTTTGATGGCGGCGTTTGTGTTTCTCAGAATACTGTTTACCGGCGCTTAAAGAGGAAAATGCTGAAACCGCCGGAAAGCGGAAAGCGGTGAATGCAGAAGCCGGGGAAGTACAGAAACCGGAGAATTCGGAAAAGGAAGAACGGGAAAGATGGAAAAACTGTTATTGATAGACGGGCACAGCATTTTATCGAGAGCCTATTACGGCATCCCTCTGCTGACTACAGCCGCAGGCGTGCATACCAATGCCGTCTACGGCTTCTTGAATATTATACTGAAATGTATTGATGACGAACAGGCGGACTACATCGCCGTGGCGTTTGACCTGGAGCGCAGCAAGCTGAAGCGTACGCAGATGTATCCCGAATATAAAGGGACCCGCAAACCCATGCCTTCGGAGCTGCTGGAACAGGTGCCGCTGATGCAGAAGCTCCTTACGGCGATGCAGGTGCCGATCCTGACGCTGGAGGGATATGAGGCGGACGACATTCTCGGGACCATCGCCAAAAAAGCGCAGAAGGAAGGCTATGAGGTGACAGTGGTATCCGGGGACCGGGACCTGCTGCAGCTCTGCGACGAGCATATCAAGCTTTCCCTGCCCAAAACATCCCGCGGACGGACAGAGGTTTTCAATTATTATCCTGCGGACGTTATGGCCGAGTACCAGGTGACGCCGTCGGAGTTTATTGACCTGAAAGCCCTGATGGGGGACGCCTCCGACAACATTCCGGGGCTTCCCGGCGTGGGTCCGAAAACGGCGACGGAGATCATTACCCGCTATCATTCGATAGAAAATGCCAGGGAGCACGCTTCGGAAATCCGGCCTCCCAGGGCACAGAAAGCGCTGGAGAATGAGTTCCATCTGGCAGAGCTTTCCAAGGTGCTGGCCACGATCGATATCGAAGCGCCCGTGGAGGTAGACGTCGCAAGGGGACGGACCGGCGCCATTTATACCGAAGAAGCAGTGGAAATGATGCGGGAGCTGGAATTAAAACAGCTGGTGACCCGTTTCCTGAAGCGCATGGAGGAGGCGGGCAGCCGCGGCAAAGCACCTGATTCCGCGATTTCCACGGACTTTGTCAAGCTGGTCCGCGATCCCTTCATGGCAGGCATTGCCCTGAAGGATGCCGCTGACGAAGATAAAATCGGTTTCTTTGTGACCGGGGATGAATTTATGGGGCAGCCTCGCATGGCGGCCTCCCTCTGCCTGGCCAAAGACCGCTGCTATGTGATTGTTTCGGGAAGCGACTACCCTGCAGAGAAGCTGAGGGCAGACCTGGAGCAGCTGCTTGGGGGGCTCATTGCACGGGGTACACGCATTTACACGATGGGCCTGAAAGCCCAGCTGAAAATGCTTTCCGTGGCGCCGAATACTTCTTTCCGGGATCTGGCCATCGCCCAGTATGTGCTGGATCCCAACCGCAGCAGCTATGATTATGACGACCTGGCCAGGGACTTCCTGGGAGCGGCGGTGGAAAGCCGCCAGGAGCTGCTGGGAAAAAAGAATCTCATGGAGATGATGATGTCCGGCACCGGGGATGCACTCCGTTTCATGGCGCTGCAGGCGCTTGTGCCTTTCCTGGCAGCAGGCAATGCAGACGGCAGGATGGAAGAGACCGGTACGATAAAACTTTATGAAGAAATTGAAATGCCCCTGGTCTATTCCCTCGATCATATGGAGCAGGCCGGCATTGCAGTCAACAGGGAGTCCCTGGACGAATACGCGGCACTGCTGAAGGAGCAGATTGACGTGCTGACCCGGGAAATCTGTGAAGACGCCGGGGAGATGTTCAATATCAATTCACCCCAGCAGCTGGGAGTCATTCTCTTTGAAAAACTGGGAATTGCCGGCGGGAAAAAGACAAAAACCGGCTATTCCACGGCAGCCGATGTACTGGATAAGATTGCCGACCAGCATGAAATCGTGCCGAAGGTACTCCGGTACCGTGCGCTGACCAAGCTGTATTCCACCTATGCCGCCGGACTTGCGGAATATATCGCGCCGGATGGCCGTATTCACGGAACCTTTAACCAGACCATCGCAGCTACCGGACGAATCAGCAGTACCGAGCCCAACCTCCAGAACATTCCGGTCAGGACGGCAGAGGGCAAGGAAATCCGCCGCGTATTTGTGCCGCAGAATGGCTGCACCTTTGTGGACGCGGACTACAGCCAGGTGGAGCTCAGGATTCTGGCCGCCCTTTCGGGAGACGAGAAACTGATCGCCGCATATGAGAATGCCGTAGACGTTCATTCCCTGACGGCTTCCCAGGTCTTTCATGTGCCGCTTTCGGAAGTGACGCCGGAAATGCGCCGCAATGCCAAGGCAGTCAATTTCGGTATCGTATACGGCATTTCCGCTTTCGGCCTTGGGGAGGGTCTTTCCATCAGCCGGAAGGAAGCCAATGACTATATTAACCTGTATTTTGCAAGCTATCCCAAGGTAAAGGAATATCTGGACGCTTCCGTGGCGCATGCAAAGGAAAAGGGATTTGTGAGGACATATTTCGGACGGATCAGGCCGATCCCGGAGCTGAAATCCTCCAATTTCATGCAGCGTTCCTTCGGCGAGCGCATTGCCATGAACAGTCCTATCCAGGGAACGGCGGCGGACATTATGAAGATCGCCATGAACAGTGTGGACAGGGCGCTTTGCGGCATGAAGTCCCGCATTGTTCTGCAGGTTCACGATGAATTGCTGATCGAAGCGGCGGAAGATGAAAAAGAAGAAGTAAAACGTATCGTACAGGAATGTATGGAAGGCGCGGCGGATCTGCCGGTACGCCTCAGTGTGGAAGTAAAGGACGGTGATACCTGGTATGACTGTCATTAAACCCGAAATGATGAGCAGGGAAGTTACGAAATATGACCTGCTGCCGCTGTCCTTTCTGAAGAAATCACCCTATACCGGGTCGAAAGGCGGGATGCGCTACCGGATTGAGAAGACAGAGGTAGAAGAAAGCACCCCGGCCGGCGGGCTGCAGGGGGAAGAAAAGCCGGAGCCGACGTTTAAAACGCTGCTGAGGGTTTCTGTCTGGCACGGTCCCTTCGCATATGACTGTACACCCCCGGAGGAGATGCGGGTCGCGGATTTTGCCTTCAGTGAAAACGGACTGGAAGAGATCACCGCCTTCCTCAACATGTGCATGAAATAAACACCATCACGCCGGCTCTGCCGGCAAGGGTCCCTTTCATGAAAGACGGCGTTCCCCGGCGCTCTGCCGGATTTGATCTGCCGGTTTTCAAAGGAATAAAGGAATAGAAAATGATTATAGGAATCACAGGAGGTGTCGGCAGCGGGAAGAGCACCGTTACCGACATTCTTTTTGAAAAATACGGTTTCCGGGTCCTTCGGACGGATGATATTGCAAAAGCGCTGGAGAAACCCGGCGCCTGCTGCTACGAAGCCCTTGTAAAGACTTTCGGGGAAAGCATTCTCAGCGGGCCGGCCGAAGAAGAGAGCCCTATCGATAATGCGAAATTTGCCGCGCTGATATTTAATGACCCGGAAGCGCGGAAAACTGCCGAGGCCATTATTCACCCGGCAACCTGGGAATATGTGGAAAACGCTGTCGCCGAAGACGGGGATTTTGCTGTGGAAACAGCCCTCCCCGGGGAACGTTTCCGGGGATTTTGCGACGAGGTCTGGTTTGTGTATGTGGAGCCGGAGAAAAGAATTGCCCGGCTGGAGGAGACCCGGGGATACACCAGGGAAAAATGCGAAAGCATCATAAGGCAGCAGATCAGTGATGAAGAGTATATTGCCCTGGCGGATTATATCTTGGATAACTCGGGAAGCCTCCGGGAAATGGAGGAGAGAGTCGCGGAGCTGCTTACGGCGGAGGCTGCACAATGAAAATGATCAGTCTTGCCAGCGGCAGCAAGGGTAACGCCACGCTGATCCGGACCGCTCATCAGACGATTCTTGTGGACTGCGGGATCAGCGCGAAGAGGGCAGAAGAAGCCCTGCGCCAGCTGGGTCTTTCCCTTAGGGACGTGGATGCGCTGCTGCTGACACATGAACATATAGACCATATCCGGGGCGTAAAGAGACTGATGGCCGCCTATGACATTCCGGTATACGGAACGGAAGGAACACTGCAGGGTCTTGGCAGGGTGACAGGAGACGAATATTTCCGCTATGCCGGCAGGGATAAGATGGAAGTGATCCGCCCGGACAGGGAGTTCCGTCTGGGAGATGTGAATGTGCTTCCTTTCCGTATTTACCATGACGTGGCGGAGCCATGCGGTTTTCATTTTGAGATGGACCAGGAAGGCAAAGATCTCCGGCGTCATGTGCGCTTCGCGGTTATGACGGACTGCGGGCATTTCGATGATTATATCGCGGATCATCTGCGTTACCTGGATACGCTGCTGCTGGAATCCAACCACGACAGGGGAATGCTGGTCAACGGCCCTTATCCCATGGCGCTGAAACGCCGCATTATGTCCAGCGACGGACACCTCAGCAACCATGCGGCGGGACAGCTTCTTTCCGAGATCCTGTCGCCAAAACTGCAGTCAGTGACACTGGGGCACCTGAGCCAGGAAAACAATACCCCGGAAACTGCTCTTAAAACAGTACGGCAGATGCTTTCCGAAGCCTTCGGCCCGGAAACGGCTGGCAGGTTGGAATTGCATGTGGCACCTCAGGACGGGCTTTCCGGTGTTATTGAACTGTAAACCGGGCCGGATGGCCCGGAGAATGAAAACTTAGCAGAAAAAGGGCATCACAGTTATTGTATTCATCAATAGGATTTGGTAAAATCTGCAGATATCAGATGCATAAATGAAAGGAAAACCTTTGCCGGGAGTACACGGCATAAGGGCTCGTCTCAGGCAGACAGAACCACGGAAAGGCTTGCAGAGGGGTAACTGGAAATGGAGAATCTTATCACTAAAATCGAAACAATCAACTCTATCGTCAATGATTTCGCCTGGGGCCCGGTCATGCTCCTTCTGCTGGTAGGCACCGGAATTTATCTGACGATCCGTACCGGCTGTATCCAGTTTACGAAATTCAGGTACATTATGCAGAATACGGTCGGGTCGCTTTTCTCCGGTGCAAAAAGAGATCATGGCGAAAACCTGTCGCCTTTCCAGGCAGTGACCACTGCGCTGGCGGGCACGGTAGGAACCGGCAATATCGCGGGTGTTACCGGAGCAATTTTCACCGGCGGTCCCGGTGCGGTGTTCTGGATGTGGTTCTCCGCTTTTTTTGGTATGTTCACCAAGTTTGCCGAGATCGCGCTGGCGATCCGCTATCGCGAGCGGGACGATGACGGTGTTTATCACGGCGGACCGATGTACTATATCAGGAACGGCCTTGGAAAGGGATGGGGATGGCTGGCAGCCGTTTTTGCCTTTATCGGCGGAGTCGCTTCCTTCGGCATCGGCAACATTGCCCAGAGTAATGAAATTGCCGGAGCCATGCAGGATATATTTCATCTGACCCCCATTGTGACAGGCGTGATTCTGGCGTTCATCGTTTCCATTGTCATACTGGGCGGTGTCAAGAGAATCGGAACAGTCACTTCCTACCTGGTGCCGTTTATGTCGGTCTTTTATGTGCTTGCCGGCATTTTCATGATCATTACCCATCTGCCAAGGATTCCGGGTGTTTTCCTGCTGATCCTGAAAGAGGCTTTCAGCTTCCGCGCTGTCGGCGGAGGCATTTTCGGCTATGCCATCATGCTGGCCATGCGGCAGGGATGCGCCCGCGGTGTTTTTTCCAATGAAGCCGGTCTGGGTTCCGCGCCCATTGCCCATGCGGCATCTTCCACGGAAGAACCGTGCGAACAGGCCATGTGGGGCGTATTTGAAGTTTTTGTGGATACCATTGTGATCTGTACCATTACTTCCCTGGCTGTGCTGCTTTCGGGAGTCTATACCGGGGAACTGGCAGAATATACCTCCAAGGGTGCGGCTGCAGCAGCTGCATTCAATACCATGCTGCCAGGTAAAATCGGCGGCCTGATTATCGAAATCAGCCTGATTTTCTTTGCGCTTTCCACCATTCTCGGCTGGAGTTATTACGGGGCCAGCTGCTGGGAATACCTGACCCATAACAAAACCGTGGTGATGGTCTACAAGGTTATTTTTGCATTTGCCTGCGTCGTGGGCGCCGTGGGTTCCGGCCAGCTGGTCTGGGATATTTCAGACACGCTGAACGGCCTGATGGCGATTCCCAACCTGATTGCCCTTCTGCTGCTTTCCAATATTATCATTGGGATGACAAAAGACTACTTCAGGGACTGATGTATGGCGGAACAGCAAAGCAACAACCGGGGCGGCATCGGCATCCTGATTATGACCGGAGGCTCGGCGCGCCGCTTCGGCGGACGCCGCAAATTGCTCCTGCCTTATGAAGGGCGCACTTTTCTGGAGCATATCCTGGAGGCCTTCCGGGGCATGGACAGAATCCGCCTTTCCGTAGACAGGCCTGAGCCGTACGCGGACCTGGGATTTCCCATGGTAATAGACCGCTATCCCGGCTGCGGGCCGCTGGGAGGGATTGCCGGCGCGCTTGAAGAATGCCCTGAAGAAGCTCAGTTTGTAGTGGCCTGCGATATGCCTTTTATCAGCGGGGAAGCCGTACAGGCTTTGCAGCGGGCCTACCGGGAGAGCGGCGGCATTACCCTGGCGACGGACGGGGTGAATCTGGAACCGCTGTTTGGCATATATCCCCAAAGTGTTCTTCCGGAAGCGCAAAAGATGCTTTCGGAAGGAATCCGGAAAACCAGGATCCTGTTTGAACGCTGCGGCGGGAGACTGGTACAGATCGGGGGTGCGGAACGCGTTTTCCGCAATATCAACACACCCGGCGAATACAGGAAGTATATCGGCGAGCTGCCGGAGTAAACATCATAATAAGGGGCCGCAGGAAACAGGAATAAAGCTTCGGGGCAAACGGCCAAAGAATAACGGAGATAAAACAGATAAAACATCAAATGAAACAACAGATAAGGAAAAGAAAGGACGTATGACATGGAGCTTGAACTGATCCGCAAAATCGCAAAAGATCTCTATGAAGCAGAAATGAGCCATTCCAAAATTGAAAAGCTGACGGTTGCCTATCCCGGGATCACGGTGGATGACGCCTACCGTATCCAGCTGGAAGCCAATCAGCTGAAGGAGGCAGCAGGAGATGTGATCGTGGGCAAAAAGATCGGCCTTACCAGCAACGCGATGAGAAAACGGGCAGGAATCAAGGAGCCGGACTACGGCACGCTCTTTGCCGGCAATATGCATTCCACCGAAGTGCCACTGTCTATGAAGGATCTGGTGCAGCCTCTGGTAGAATCCGAGATCGCGTTCGTCCTGAAGAAGGACCTGAGAGGGCCGGCGGTAACCCCCGCAGAGGTACTGGCAGCAACGGAAGGCATCATGTGCGCATTCGAGATCGTGGACTGCAGGTATACGGATTTTAAGGTAGGGCTTCCTGATACAATTGCGGACAATGCCTCCTGCGGCAAAATCATTCTCGGGACAAAACTGGTGCCCGTGGACAATCTGGATATGAGGACCATCGGACTGGTACTGGAAAGAAACGGGGAAGTGATTGACCTGTCCGCGTCTGCTTCGGTTATGGGCAACCCGGCGGAAGCGGTTGCCTGGCTGGCTAATAAAATCTCTGCTTTCGGCATGTACCTGAAGGCAGGGGAAATCGTCATGTCCGGGTCCTTTACCGACACCCATCCGGTGGAGCCGGGCGACAACTTCGCAGCCTATTTCGGCAACGGCGTAGGGAATGTGAAGATCAAGTTTACCGAATAAGGTCCGGGCGGGATATTGCGTAAAGCCGGAACATCAATCAAGGAGAGCAGAGCATGAATAAAATTGTACACGTAGATTCCCATATCATCGGTCACCACAATGTGAATTTCCCCATCATGCGCAGGCGTTTTGAAGAAGCTGGATGTGAGTTTATCATGGCCTGCTGCAAAACGAAGGAAGAAGTGCTGGAAGCCACAAAGGACGCCAATGCCATCATCACAACCTATTTCCCTATTGATAAGGAGATTATGGCCAATGCGCCGGATCTCAGGGTGGTTATCCGCAATGCGGTCGGCTTCGAAATCCTGGATATTGAAGGAGCTACGGAGCTGGGCATTCCGATCTGCAACATTCCGGACTACTGCTCCGTGGATGTGGCCTACCATACGATCGCGCTGATCATGGCCCTGGAAAAGAAGCTCAAGGTTTCCAACAAAAATGTGGAAAAGGGTGTCTGGAGCATTTTGGCAGGCTATCCCATTTACCGTGTCTGCAACCAGACGCTGGGACTCATCGGCTTTGGCCGGATCGGGAAGAACGTGGCCAGATTTGCCAAAGGCCTGGATATGAATGTCGTCGTCTATGACCCCTATCTGCCGGACGAAGTATTTGCGGAGAATGGCGTAAAGCGGGTCAGCCTGGACGAGCTGTTCAGGATAAGCGATGTGGTAACCATTAACACATTGCTGACAGAGGAGACCAGGAACCTGGTGAACAAAGACAGCATTGCCAGGATGAAGGACGGCGTGATAATCATTAATACCTCCCGCGGCGCCATGGTCAATACGAACGACCTGCTGGATGCCATTGATGCCGGGAAGGTCAAGGCGGCAGGCCTTGATGTGCTGGCGGAAGAACCGCTGAGGGATCCGGATGCCCGTGTGCTCAAATATGATAATGTCATTGTGACCTCCCACATCGGCATGGATTCCGAGGATGCCACAGCAGACAATTTCACCAAGTGTACGGATACGGTGCTCAGCATTCTCCTGAAAGGGGAACTGACCTACAATGTACTCAATAAGAAGGCGCTGCAGGAGAGAAATGCCTGACAGGGCGGCAACAGGGAAGGATAATCAAAGCTGGTGCTGCAGGAGGCGGTTATGCTTAAGAATGAATTATTGAGAAAGATACAGGCCCGGGAGCGTACCGTGGGAACCTTTTTCGGCGCGGGCAATGCTTCCGTCGCCGAAGCCATCGGACTGGCCGGCCTGGACTATATTATTATTGATGCCGAACACGGACCTTTTGAAGCCGAGGGCGCGCTGGATATTCTCCGCGGCGCAGAGCTGGGCGGAACCACCGCGCTTGTCCGGGTCAAGGACGGCAGCAGGGCGGCAGTTCTGAAAATGCTTGATATCGGCGCCAGGGGACTCATCGTGCCCTGTATGCATTCCGCGGAAGAAATCCGCCAGGTGGTATCCTATGCCAAGTATTTTCCGTTGGGCAACCGGGGCGTGGCGCAGGCCAGAGGCGCCGGTTTCGGAGCCGGAGAAGTGGCAAAACAGTCCCTGGAGGGGTATTTCCGGGATTGCAACGAAGGCACCCTGATTATTCCGCAGTGTGAAACCCGCGGCTGCCTGGACCAGATTGAAGAAGTGTGTGCCATCGACGGGGTAGCCGGCATTTTCATCGGACCCTTCGACCTTTCCTGCGCACTGGGCGCGCCGGCGGTGTTTGATTCACAGGAATTCAAAGATGCGCTGGTACGGATCCGGGACGCGGCACATGCGGCAGGCAAGTTCTGCATCATGTTTACCACTGATCCTTCAGCGGCGCCGGGCTGGTTTGAAAAAGGCTATGATTCTGTGACCGTAGGAATGGAATACAACCACATTATCGCCGCATTCCGGCAGCTGGAGGCAGCGGCCAAAGGGAAAACCTAAAATAAGTTCTTGACAAATGGCACAAAGTTGTATATTATTTACAGGCAATGTGCTTGGAAAGGTATCGAAGCGGTCATAACGAGGCGGTCTTGAAAACCGTTTGGGGGCAACTCCACATGGGTTCGAATCCCATCCTTTCCGTCACGGACCGTTACACCGATCCGTCAACTGAATAGACACCGGTCTCCGGTACATATTCGACACTGCAGAAGTACCCAAGTGGTCGAAGGGGCTCGCCTGGAAAGTGAGTAGGTCGTTAATAGCGGCGCATGGGTTCAAATCCCATCTTCTGCGTTAGAAAAAGCCAGCAAACGCTGGCTTTTTTATTATCTGTCTTTGCTTCTTCCGAGACCTCCTGTGTATTCAGATGCTCCAGCCCGCACTGGCCCTCTGCAGCCCTGTCATACGACGGAAGATACCATCTTCTTTTCGGAGAAGTTCGTCAGGTCTGCCCTCCTCCGCTACTTTGCCGTCTGCAAGCACGACGATCTTGTCCGCTGCCTCCACCGTGCGCATCCGATGCGCGATGACCAGGACGGTCTTTCCTGCAAGCAGCCGCGAAAGCGCGCTCTGGACCTTTGTCTCATTCTCCACGTCAAGAGAAGCCGTCGCTTCGTCCAGCAGAACGATCGGCGCGTTTTTCAGCAGCGCTCTTGCAATGGAGATCCGCTGGCGTTCACCGCCGGAAAGTCTGGCTCCGTTTTCGCCGATCGGTGTAGCATACCCCTGCGGAAGTCTGTTGACAAACTCATCACAGTTGGCCGCTGCTGCGGCAGCCCGGACTTCTTCATCGGATGCGCCGTGTTTACCCAAACGAATATTTTCCAAAACGGTATCGTCAAAAAGCACAACATCCTGGAACACCATCGAATAATCGCCAAGCAGCACTTCGGGGTCGATCGTTTTGATATCCGTACCGCCGACGCGGATGCTTCCTTCATCAACATCCCAAAGGCGCGCGGCGAGTCTCGCACAGGTGCTTTTGCCGGAACCGGACGGTCCGACCAGTGCAGTCACCTCCCCTTCTTTCGCAGTGAAGCTCACACCCCGCAATACCTGCTCATCATCATAAGCAAAGCTGACATTTTCAAAGACAATATCGTGTCCGTCCGGCGTGAACGATTCCGCGCCTTCCGCGGTTTTGGTCTCATAGATCTCCATCAGACGGCTCGCGGATATCTGTGACATAAACATTTCGGCGATCAGCGCCAGCGCCTGGTCGAAAGGCGCATAGATCCTGGTGATCACAAGCAGGAACATGAACAGCATCATGAAATCGATCCGGCCGGACAGGATCAGACGTATGCCTGTAAGGATTGTTGTTGCCACGCCGAGACGCATGATGACACTGGCTGCATTGACAAAAATACCGGTCGACAGTTCGCCGTGGATCATCATTTTCTCATGATGGTCGATTTTTTCATTCAACGCATTCAGAAAGCGTTCTTCCCTGTTCGTTGCCCGGATCTCCCGGATGTTTTCCAATGTTTCCTGAATGCCGTCGGACACTGAGATAGCTGCCGCTTTGGTGATCTCCGAGTTTCGTTTGGCGATTTCCCGGCTGCCGAAAAGAAGGATAAAGGCTACCGGCACGCCCCACAGGCAGGCCAGCGCAAGTTTCGGGTTCATCGCAAAGAGGCATACCGCGATGATCGCCGTAGAGATATAAGTCCCGTAGAGATACCCAAGGCAATGGGACCAGACATGTTCAAGACGATTCACATCGCCCATGATGGTCTCGGTAAGGTCCGCCAGATCCCGCTTTCCGAAATATCCGAGCGGCAGCTTCCTGAGACGCTCCGCCAGTCTGATCCGCGCAGCCTTAACTTCCCCGTAAACGAGGCCGTATGTGGCATGATACTGCTGCATATGCGTGATCAGCGAAAGCATCAGGAAGACCAATACAAGAAGGACAAAGACCGATGCTTTCGGAAGTGGCGCTCCGTCCGTCAGGACATCCATATATCCGGTCATCAGCTTATAGAGTATCCCCATGCCGCCCATTACCACGAGATTGACAACAACGGTCCAGAATGTACCCTTTTTCGTGTTTTTTATGCCCTGGTCGGTAAGCGCATATTTTCGCTGAAAACCTTTTCCGAACATCATTTTGCCTCCTTTCCCTGAGCAATACGCCATGTCACTGCATGATTATAATCAGCCCACATCCTCGCGTAGAGTCCGTCTGCCGCCGCAAGTTCCGCATGCTTTCCCTCCCCGGCTATATGGCCACGGTCAAGGACGATGATCTTGTCGGCGCCGACGACCGTAGATAAACGGTGTGCGATCATGATGACCGTCCGTCCCCTGGTCAGTTCGGCGAAGGCCTTCTGGATCAGAGCCTCGTTTTCCGGATCGGCAAATGCAGTGGCCTCATCCAGCACCACGATCGGCGCATCCTTCAGGATCGCTCTCGCAAGCGCCACTCTCTGCTGCTCTCCTCCGGAAAGATAGGTGCCTTCGGTTCCTATTACCGTATCCATGCCTTCAGGGAGTTTTTGAATAATGTCATCACATTGCGCAGCGGAAAGTGCCGCCTCTGCTTCTTCCCGGGAAGCATCAGGCCGAGCCGCGCGGACATTTTCCAGGATCGACGCCTTGAAAAGATGTGTGTTCTGGAAAACAAAAGCCACCTGATCCATCAGGACATGGGGATCTATCTGGCGCACATCCACACCGCCAACCATAACACTGCCGGAACTTGTGTCCCAGAAACGGGGAATCAGGCTGGCTGCAGTGGTCTTGCCTCCTCCGGAAGGGCCGACCAGTGCCACAGTCTGTCCCGGTTCCACACGAAAAGTAACATGATCCAGCGCGGGATATTCCGCACCGTCATAAGTAAAGCTGACATCCCGAAACTCCACACTGTTATCTTTTGGCATCTGCGGTTCTTTGGCGATCTCCAGTGTCGGTGCATTCATGACCTGTGAGATACGTCCCAGCGCGGTGCTTGCCAGCATCGAGCCGCTCGCAGCGAACATGATCCTCGCAAGCGCAGTAGATACGATGGCAGAAAAAACGGCATAGAACGCAAAGTTCGTGACAAAAGCCGCAAAATTCCCGGATGCAAGCGCACCCGGAGCCAGTAGCAGCGCAACAGGAACAAGAAAGATAAAAGCACCTTCCGTGAAGGTCAGGTTAACAGACTGCGGCACCCGGCAGACAACACCCTGGAAGTGTTCCGCTTTGGCACTGTAGTCCTCGATCGCCTGTTTGAAAGCGCGAAATGACCAGACTGTCTGCTGGAAGACCTTGACCACCGGAATGCCCCGGACATACTCGGTGCCGGCTTTGCTCATTACATCCTGGGCCGCCTGGTATTCCTGCATAAGCTTTGCGTTCCTGCCCCCCATCATGGTAAACATCGCGGCAATAGATACCGCTGCTGCCAGAAGGCAGGCCGCGCCCATGCGCCAGTCAAAAACAAACATCAGGACGATCATGGAGATCAGCATGGAAACGCTTCCGACGATATCCGCCAGATTATGGGCCAGGAGGGTCTCTGTCTCTGAAGCTGCTCCGTCCAGCCGGTTACGGATCAGACCGGAAGCATTGGAATCAAAGAATCCCAAAGGCGCTTTCATCAAGTGTGCCATACCTTCTTTGCGTATATTGGCAGCAGTACGGAAAGCTGCCAGATGCGTACACATCAGCGCCACAAAGTAAACGATAATGCCCGCGACCGCAAAAGCAAAAGCCATCCAGCCATAACGGACGGCGCCGGCAGCCCGTGTCCACTCCGGCGCCACGGCGATCAGATCCCGTGCCGAAAGCCAGATGCAGATGTAGGGTCCCATTCCGAGTATCATCGCCATTGCGGAAAGGACAAGCCCCAGATAGGTCAAACCTTTATAGCTGCCCGCATAGTCCAGCAAAACGGCTGCATCACTTTTTTTCTTTTCTTTCATATATGTGTCTCCTTATCAGAAACGGATGATCGATAACACAGCATTTTCTGCACCCGGGCAGGGCCGGGAAACCAGTCAGTGCAGGAACAGTACTGCGATGTGATACACGATGCCCGCAAGTACCAGCGCGCTTCCGATGTAGAACAGGGCGACCCTGGCTGTCCATTTCAATGAATGGGATTCCCGGTACGTCGTACTTAAGGCCATCACGCATGGAACATTAAATGTGACGGCAAACATAAATGCCAGAGCCTCCGGGCGTGAAACCGTCTGCGCCATATTGACGGCAAGAAGCGCATTGTCCTGTGCCGCGGTCTTTGCGCTGAAAGTCGCGTCCAGCAGTGTGCTCCTGCCCACAAATACCGCGTTGAGGACCCCGAGCACTGCTTCTTTCGCAAACGCGGAGCTTAAGAATGCCATGAAAGTCTGCCAGCCCAGACCAAAGAAACGTGTTACGGGTTCGATAGCGATGCCGATCCGATACAGGAGACTGTCCTGTATGTTGCCGCTGTTGCTGAAAGAAAAGGCCCAAAAAACCAGAGAAACCAGCGTTACGGTACTGACCGCGCGTTTTAAAATATCCCACGCTTTCAGGAAGGCTTCTTTCAGGATGTGCCGCCAGTGCGCCTTATGATAAGGGGGAAGCTCCATGATCATGCCGCTGCGTGTTTCTGCAGGCGCAAGTGTCCGTCCGAAGATTTTCGAAACGATACACATCATCAGTCCCATATAGACCAGTATCAGAACGCATACCAACAGCGTACCGCCCGCGCCGAAAAACATTCCGGAGATCACCGGGATCACGCCCCAGATGGCACCGCAGGGTACCGCCCAGATGACTGCCATTGCCAGCATGCGCTGCCCCCAGTTGTCCATGATCCTGGTCCCGCAGGTGCCTCCTATCGTACATCCGAATCCCATCAGCACCGGGCAGATGGCCTTGCCCTGCAGTCCAAGTTTTGAAAGGATCCCGTCAAACTGATAAGCCGCTCTGGCCAGAAAACCGATCTCTTCCAGAAACCCAAAGACCAGATTGACGCCAAAAACAAAGCTGGCCATGGAAACAGAAAAATACAACACATTGGGGAGCATCGTGCTGAAAATAGAAACCAGCCACGGATGAACATGCCATCCGTTCAGAAGATTCGAAACCGGTTCATTTAAGAGTGCGGGAATCTTGGATCCGGCGCTCATAAAGGGAATGCAGATCAGCATCGCGACCAGGAATGCCGCCAGCACCACGCCAAGGCAGACCGGTTTGCCCGCGACCGGATCTGTAACGACCCGGTCGAAGCGAGACAGCTTATATTCCCGGGAATCCGTGTGTGTTACACCGGATAGCATGTCGCCGATCCACTCATATTTCTCCCGGCTTTGGCTGAGAACGAACTCTGCCGATGTATTTCTTCTTTCTTCCGGTTTTGGCCAGGACGAGAGCCAGTGCGGCTCCTCTAATTCCCTGGCAAGTAGTTTTTTCAACTCTCCGTAGCCCTTGCTGTCCGCCGCGGTAAAAGGCAGAACAGGGATCCCGAGCCTTCGTTTAAGCAGTGCGTGATCGATCTCCTTGTTCTGTGCTTTCGCCACATCCATCATATTAAGGAGCAAGACGGCAGGCTGATCCAGTGAAGCAAATTCCGCGACCATGAACATACTGCGTTCCAGCTGGGATGCGTCCACCAGGATGCAGACAAGATCCGCTTCGCCGCTCCTGATAAAACCGGCTGTAATGATTTCTTCATCGGAATTGCCGGAAAGACCATAGCTGCCGGGAAGATCCGTCACAGTGTATTTCGTCCCGTTATAAATATAGAAACCGTCATTCTTTTCAACTGTCTTTCCGGGCCAGTTTCCCACGTGCTGCCGAGCACCCGTCAATGCATTGAATACGGTAGATTTGCCGGAATTCGGCTGGCCGAGCAGGGCGATCCTTGTTTTCATGAAATCTTCACCTCGATCCTTTCAGCGTCCGTACGGTTAATGGCGATCAGCGTTTCCCTCAGGTAGATCAATACCGGCATTTTACGGTCATTGCGGACGGTCTGAAATGCTGTTCCCTCCGTCAGGCCTATGGAAGTTATTCGATTGGCAAAGTGCGCATCCCCGCTGATCTTCCCGATAATACCGCGCATATCGGGTTTTGTCTCTGTCAGTTTCATACGTATTCTCCTTATCGCATTGTTAGTTCAAGCTAACTTATTATCGTGAATAGGGGCCATTCTCCGCTGTTTTTATCTTTTGTATACAGCAGCGCGACCCGTGCGGTATCTGCCGTGCAGCGTCTTATTTCCCGAATCTGATCTTTATTATCTTCATTTTCACGAGTCCGTCGCAAAAGAGGATCATCAGCTTATGAAGCAGTCCTACATTTCGGTATATATCCCGGTAACCGCGCATATAGCTCTTTGCTGAGACGGAAGAAATATTACTGCTCAAACCTTCCAGTTCCCGCTCGTCCTCCAGGGAAAAGAAAGCATCGACATTCGTAATGCCGGCTTCCTTAAGCCAGGTGGATCGCATCATCTTTGCGCCAAAACGATTACAGGAATCAAAGACAAGCACTGCACCCGGAAAGCGCCCTGCCATGGCGGCAAAAAGTTTTTTCACTTCTTCTGTTCTGAAATAATAGAACACGCCCGCAGCAAAGAATATCGCGCCCTTCTCAGTATCGATGCCATCCATCCATCGAAAGTCGTTGAGGTCGCAGGCAATATTCTTCTCGCGCTCCTGCGCCGGCAATAATTCGTTCCGAATGCCGATCACATCCGGAAGATCTATATTGTATCCGAGACAGGATCCGTTGTCTGTTTTGCGGAAGGTATCATCCAGCCCGCAGCCCAGATTAACCACTGCGGCTTTCGGATGTGTCGCGAGGTATGACCTGATCTCACAGCAAATGTCCCACTGTCGCTGCGCCACCTCCAGTGCCCCGAACAGCCCGACCGGGGACTCCATTTTCTTCCGCTTTTTTTCAAAATCATAGTCCAGGGAATTACAGATCCGCTTCGCTTCAGGGTCCGAAAACAGCTTCGGAAAATGCTCGGAGCAAATAAGCCTTCCGAACAGAGGGAGGATCAGCGTTTCCTGGACGGTATTATTTTCAATATGGTATTTCATCTTATTTCATCAATGATCGTGTGTTTTCCTTCTGCAGCAGAAACACGCGATATAAAATGCCGTATTATTTTTTTCCGACAAGCAGTGCCGACCCTGAAAGTGCCATCCAGCCTGCCTCCCGCTTTGTAATGAACATCCCATTCGTCGTATCGATCAACTCGGCATTTTCATATCCCATTTCTCTCAGTTTCTTCAAAAACGCCTGCATGTCGCCGTATTTTGATTTAGAAAAAATATCATGGATCGCAAACGTCCCGCCCTTTTTCAAGACCCGCAGGGTCTCCAGGAGGATCGATTGCCGGTCATTCGAAAGGATATTGTGGTAGACATAGTTGCTCATGACCGCATCAAAGCTCTCATCAGGGAAGTCCAGCGCGGTCGCGTCGCCTTTTGCAAAGCTGACATTGCCCACGCCTTCTGCTCTTGCGTTGTTTTCGCAGAGCAGCTTGTTGTAAGAGGCATATTCCCTGCCCCAGCGATCGATCCCTACAACGGCAGCGTACGGGTTGCGCTTCGCGCAGGCAATGGCAAGCGCGCCGCTGCCGCAGCCTACGTCAAGCCCTCTGCCGCCGTTCGGGATCTTTACATAATCCGCGATCCCTTCAATGATCTGCCTCGACATCTGCCGCTTCCCATTATAGGAAAAAGCGCGATACATAAGGACCGACCAGACTGTCAAGCCACAGAACAGTAATGCGGGCACCACAAAAATGAATGTCAGTACAGCTTCTGCCGTCCCGACCGTCAGAGAACGGGCGACCATAGCGATTACTGTAAATGCGGCAGCTGCACCCGCAAAACCGTATACCATGCCTTTCGGCATCCAGTTTTTATAATCCGGCTTCATCCCAGTCCGAACCAGCCTTTCTTTTCATATGGCACCGATTTGATCGACAAACAGCTGTACCCGGTCTCGTCGATCGCGGCCTTCAGGAGATCTGCGTTAACCGCATCATCCGTCAGAAAACTGGCTTCTTTTTTGCCGTGGGATGCCGATACCTTTTTTGCGGAAGGTATCGTCTTTCGTATCACATCACAAATATGTGCCTCGCACATTCCGCACATCATTCCATCGATCGTAAGTGTTGTTTTGATCATGATCTTCCCT